>VAOY01017016.1_pt1 | contig 31675 bp, 23 predicted proteins | sample 3393881 | NCBI WGS metagenome assembly VAOY01 (sample SAMN08290430, study PRJNA428436) | hydrothermal vent metagenome | isolation source: Deep-sea hydrothermal vent chimney | place: Indian Ocean: Southwest Indian Ridge
GCCTCCGAGCCACATGGTACACATGAGCGTAACGAAAAGCTGTATATAATCAAGCTGTGCCATAAAAAAGGAACCACAAAAGAAGAATACTCCGATGCCAATCGCTACGATACGCAAAGCCCAAACATGTTGTTTAGGAGTGAATGGCTTCTTTCTGAGAGGCATAACTACATCTTGCGTGAGCGTAATTGTCGCACTGTATATACGTGTGTCGTCGGTAGAAATCATTGCAAGCACCATCAACAAACAAAATAGACCAAGGAGTATTGGCGGGAGCATTTGACGCAGCGACTGGCCCAGCATCATCTGGTGATAAAGCGTCCTGAATTGCTGAAACTTAGCGTTTCCGGCTGTTTCGCCTTCGAATTCCTTGAGTGTTTTATGCGCAGTTTGGAGTAAGGGAGTATCAAGGTTATCTTTTTGAGAAAGTGGTTTGTCAACCCCGATCTTTTGATACTGTGCCGGAATCGCGCTGATCCGCGCATTGAATACCTTACGCTTAGCGTTGTCTGATAACAATTCCTTGGATATATGAGCAGGAAACACTATCTCGAACATTTTTAGCTTGCGGTGCCCAGTTGCTATGGTTCAGCAAGGTAATTATGGTAATTGCAATCAACACATAAAAAACTGCGCTAATTGAGCAGCGCCAAGTGCCGAGCAGTCCAGCCATCTTCTGTTCGTGTGGACTTTTCGCGGCAGAGCTGGTACCGGCACCGATCCAGCTGGCGCGATGAACAATTGAAGAAAAAACCATTACAACAACGAAGAAAAGGTTAAAGTCACGTAGCTTCGACAGATCATAGGGGTTCAGAAAACTTTCTCCCTGCACACGATCCATCATTACTGGAATAATTTCCTGAGACCAACTAAATTTATATAGAATAAATACCACAAAGACAACAAGGAGTGGAAAGCAGAACATGCCCTGAATAGCATCTGTAATAACCAATGCTAAAGTTCCTCCCATGCAGATAATCCCGATTGCCACAGTCAGACATATGACAACGACCAACATAAAAGTAGGAATTGCCAGTCCACCGATATAGAGAGTGTGTGGCATATCAAGAAAATAGATAAAAAATCGCGCTGCGATGGCGGGCATAATCATATTAGCCAGCATTTCAGAAAAACTACGCAACGAAGCGGCAAAAATACGGAATTTACGGTTGTAACGCATTTCAAGGAATTGTCCGAGCGACATAGCCTTAGTCTCGCGGAAGCGATATGTACAATAACCGAACAGTCCCATAACAATTCCCAGAGGACCAATTATCATTTGCCAGAATGCCAGCGCGAAGCCGGTTTTGTAATGTACCTCAACGTAGGCGACCAGACCGATGATCGAAAGCGCGTTGGCGACGTCGCCGACACTGATTACATAGCGACCGCAAACCCGTCCAGCTGCCAGGAAATCAGCTACACCGCGAATATATTTCCTTGAATAAAAACCCATTCCAATAACAAACGTTACCGGAATAATCACAATCAACCAGTCAATTAGTCCCATTTTTTACCTTTTTATTTTAAAATTTGTAATTGTTTAATATTTCTTTATATTAATGTTGAACCTTAGATATGACCTGTCAGGTTCAAGTTCGTTCAGGAATGTAATCGCATATGCCTCTGGGATATTTTCCTCAGGTTCTGGAGACAAAATCACTTTGATAAATGAATAGAACGGTTTTCCAGAATGTAAACTGCGAATACCTAGTTTATGAATGCCTTTAGAAAGGCAATCATCCAATTTTATCCATGTCGACTGATGCCCGGGCCAAATATAATCTTCACGTAATGGCTTACGTTTAACTAGTCCTTTCTGACTTATCCAAGCGATTGGTTTAAAGTTAAGGTCATCATCAAACTCTCCAAGCTGGAGAGCATTTTCATAAAGATCCCACCACATTGATTCCTCATAAGGTATCGCTAGATTTTCAACGTCCACACACAAGTACGAATCTTTGAAACAAGGCGGCATATTGCGCAGTGTTTTTTGTTCATTAATATATTTTTTATATTGACTTATGCTTTCGTTTCCAGAAGGATAAGGTGTTTGGAACTTATTTAATTGCGATAATAATTTCTCAGGTTGGTTTGAAAAAAGCCACCCGGCAACACCATACGCATCAAGTTCAACCCTGAATTCATTGAGATAATCAGCATAAATCTGTGGTTTGCCTGGTGACTGCGAATCAGGTTTTAACAGGAAACATTCGCTTTGTCTATCAAGATGAAAATCAGTATTCTTCCAATTAATATATGTTTCTGTCAGGCGTTTTGTGTTGCCGAAATTTGATACAATCAACAATGCTGTTTGCCTGTCTTTAGATATCATCAGATATTTGCCGGTATCAGGATCATTTTCATTGAAAATATTTTTACAATTGAATTCAGTATAAAAATTTACTTCCTTTTCGCCTTTAAAAATTCCCCACAATTTCCACAAGGGGCGTAAATATAGATCATTTATTCCAGGAATTCCGGGATGAGCCAGAGATGAATTAGCAAACTGCACACCTAGGGGCGCATGGGAAGATTGTCCGGAGGCAGCCATAAAAGGAATCATTTGGGACGTTCCATATTCCGGAAATGCCGCTGTCCACATTGTTCCGTGTACTACGTTAGCGGCACTGAAGTATTCGTGACACCTGCGGTCTTTTATCATAACTCCTCTTTCGCCTTCGCCTGAAACATAGCCGTCAATAATCCCTCCAGTCATTCCCAAAGCTGAGAACCAAGGGCCTGTATGAGAAAATAAAAGGCCATCCTTGCCCACTTGTTCACGCACTTTTTTCATTTTTATATAATGTTTTCTGAAATGAATTCTGCCGCTATGATAACTTTCATCTGCCGGCGAAAGCTCTAGTAAAGGACTACCGTAATCCATATAAAGACCATCAAAGTTTTTCTGGAGCAGCGTATCAAACCAGTCGCAATATTCTTCTGCAACAGAAGGCTCATTTCCCCGGACGTAAACCGCAACCCGAATGTCATGTTCATGAGCATGTTTCACAACTCTCTTAAAGTCTTTTGAACAATAGGGAATTCCGCCATTTTGGGCGTCAAGACGCCAGTTCTCATGAATTATAAGCGCATCCGCGCCTGAGTCTGCCATTTTATCCAGTTGCACATTAGACGGATAACGTTTATAATTATCCAGATAATGATACATCCTTAAAGGCGACAAATTCCGCTTTACCGGGGCGGCAGTCACAAGCCACCCAAATTGATTGCGCCACTGCCATGGGCGTTCATGACACGAAGCGTTTTCTGTCTGAAAATTCCAACATAATTCCGGAGATTTATTATTCCAACAAATATCTGTCGCTACATCTGTCTTGCTACCTGAAAGAGTATTTTGTCCCTCCATAAAAAATTCCAAATGCCTAGCGGTTTTATTTTTTTGAGAATAGTCAAAACTAATTTGAGGAAGTATCTGCTTTTTCGTTGTCCGCCTTTTTCTATTCCCGAGGAAACGCATGGGATTCGCAGACTGAATCGCTGTTCCATCATGTGCTTTCGGCCTGGGAAGAAAACCCCATCGCAAATCTTCAGCATTTGACAGATTAAGCGAAATTTCCAGTTTAAAATCACAAATATCCGGAGCCTGAGTGTTTTCTACAAGGAAAAAAGAATTTACAAAAGCGGTTCCATCCGGCCAGAATTCATAACGCAATGATAAATAAAAATCATCCAAAACATTGCCTGCCTCATCACGCCACGGAATTTTTTGAAACTCCATTCTATGAGCATTTTCAAAATCATACTCTATAGTTTTAAAGTTTTCAGGGAGAAATGGATATGCCTTCTTTTTGCTATCTAAAACACAATTGATCCATGGCGTTTTTGATTCAATAATATTATTTCCTGCATAATTTATCAGTGAAGGGAATCCTCCACAAAGTGGGTCAAAAGCTATACTTAAAGATTCATGTTCATATTTAATCATTCATTTTTCTTCTTTTTTTCTGAATTTTTATAGTAGATTTGATAACTACAACCATTTAGTACTTCAATTAATCCTTCTATTATTAGTGAAAAGTTTGGACGCAAGAATTTGCGTCCAAACTGTATTTGCACTATAGAATAAATATAAACCCTATATATTAATGTATTAATTGCTTTTTATTTTGATATCGTCAAAATACATTTCATTAGTCCAAACTGCAAGACCAACGCTTCCGTCATTCAGAACAACCGAAGTATTAAAAATTTCAACTTCATTTTCTTCGTCCCCAGCCTCGCAAATATAAACGATTACTTCATCATTTTCTCCATCAGCTACAATTCTAATTTGATACCAAGTATCCGCACTTAAGGAACTGAAGCCTGCCGAGCTATAATTTTGGGTTATGTATGAAACATCTCCGGGGAATTTCGGTTGACTGCCATCTGGCAATAGTCCTTTGTACTCGAGTGTGGCAGAACTAGTACCAGTCTGGAGTCTTATATATGCGCCAGGAGCACTGGCTCCCGCATATAAGAACAAGATATAGCCATTGCTGCCTTGAGTGGTTTCCACGTATTTAAATTTCAGCTTTATTTCATAATCTTCCCATTGGTTAGAGCCTGTTGACGCCATAATTTTTGCATATTGATACGTTTCGCCACTCAGACTTAAAACATTATCGTCGTCCACCTTAACCAGATAATCCTCATCCTGATGTGCAGGAGTCCATTGGCTTGGAGCTGTGTCAGGAGTTTCTCCTTCAAGGGTATCGTAAAAATGAACACCTTCATACGCTCCTTCATACGCTCCTATGTCCGGTACTGAATTCTGCGGAACCGATGTCCCCAGATAATCCAAATATTCACTTACGATACTGCTTAGATCCTTGCCGTTATCAATACACGCCGACCCTGTCATAAGTTGGAGATCCAAGGCAGATTCTGGATGAGGCGTAAATGCAAATTCGGGATCGCTGAAAATGGAATCCGTTTCTAATCCTGTGGCACTTTGATAAGCCGAAAGGGTGCTGTAATTAGTACTGCCGAAACGGAATACGCCATTCCCATAAAAACAATTGTTTTCAGAAACAACATCATTTCCATCAAAATTCGTTAATTGACCAGTAGGTTTGGCTCCATATACAATATTATTGTAAAATTCTACACTCCCGGCATTAACACTCATAAGAGCATAGCTACCAGTTCCATATAGAATATTATTATAGAAAAGTACGTAGCCGTCACCAGTATTAGCTGCATTCGTTGCGCATCCATATAATGCGGAACTTGTTGTATCCCAATCAAAATTAAAAATATTATAATATACAGCAATATCTGTTCCGTGCGGATATGCACCGCCTTTGGTGTCTTGAAAATAATTATAGCGTACAATTGCATCTTCTTCATAATAAAAATCAACCCCGGAACCGAGAGGGATATCAGAAACATTGTTGTACTCGACAATGGTGCCGGTTGATTCCTGAAGACCTATAGCACATTGATCGCCACTTGTGGTTATTCCAAGGACAGTATCGATTACATGCGAAATTGTATTATTGCTGAATGTAGTGTCTACAGCTTCATACACATATAGCGCATCATTTCCAGTCCTGGTTATTTTATTATTGTCCACCAGGCAACCAGTACTGCCATATCTAATGTATACACCAAGGTTGAGCATATCCTGGAGACTGTTGTTACTTACCGTAATATTATCGCAGTTATCTACAAGTATACCGTAATTGCCGTTCCTCAAATCAAGATTTTCTATTGTGATATAGGTGCCTTCCCCTGCTAAATCGACCACAGCCGAAACAAAGACTTTTACATCATCATCTGGCGCGCTATCGTCAGACTTTTGAACATAAACTGTATTCGTATTGCCATAGGGACCGAAGCAACCTGAAGAGAATCCATTCAAAAATGTGTCCAGATCGTCAGGATCCGTTAAATCTAGCCCCCATGCGTATTTCGGAGTTAAATTGCTAGTTTCTTCATATGCGCGGGACAAAACTACATTTTGACCAACGCTTGCTGAATAAATACCAGTATGTCCACTAACTTCGGTCCAGGTAAGAGAATGATAATCTCCATAAATAATCGGATTGCCTCCAGTTCCATATTTGCTTATCGTAAGCGAATTATTTGCTGATCCCAAAAGCCTAATTTGTCCTTCCCAGACATCTCCACTTTTCAATAAAATCTGGTCTCCAGATTGAAATTTTTGTGCAGAAAGAGATTTAATTAAAATTTTATTGACACTCTTCCATGGAGAGTTGGTTGACAAACCATCGTTACTGTCATCTCCACCTGAGGAAGAAATGTAGTAATTGGTAGCATATGAATTAGATAAACCAAGTGAAATCAAAAAGATAAAGAAAATAATCTTATTGTTATAGTTTTGTTTTAATGCTTTCATCAGTGCCTCCTTTATAAACTTTTGGTTTTGAGCCAATTGGAAAAGTATTGGCTCTTACGTGTTAATAATTTTGCTTTAATCCATGAAAACTGTTTTCGTGAATATTTTCGATCATTTTGATATATGCTGCCTCCTTTCGGCATTCTGCCAATTTGGTTAACTACAAATTAAGTCCTTATTTAATATGATTCATTTTTAGTCTTTTTTTAAGTTAATTTTGTCAAAAAAACGTTTTCACACCATCAAAGTTGACCATATGCCCTTAACACCGATTACTCTATATATAACGCCAGTCGAGCGCCCCCCCTATTTCATCTGTAGCACCAAAAACCAAAACTTTTTACTCACTTTATAGCCTTTCTTGATAAAGTATTAATTTCATCCCTCGACATAATTTAATAATTACCATTCTTAATTATTTTATTTCTGCATTTTCTTTATTTTAACACTGCCAAATATTCCATAAGCAAATCGCAAACATATAAAGTCTATTCCTGGTGGAATAATAAAATCGTATGTCTGAATTTGCATCTTTTTTTTATCAAATCGAAAGAAGGATGGTTTTTTCTTATCGAACTTCTCCTTTTTCTTATCATAACTATGGTAATCAATAAAAAATGTTGTTATCATTTTTTTATTGTTGCCTTTTCTACCCACTATCTCCAAATTGTATTTGCCCGGAGAAACTGGTATGGCATCTCCTATGACAAATCCTTCGGTAGCATCTAACTCGAATTTACCAGAAACTCCCTCTTTTTCCTTAATCCATGCATTTCTAGAAAAGCCATAGCCTGAATAATTGTATGGTCCCAATGAAAAATCTGGATTGATATTCACATATCCATTATTTAATTCCTCGATATAGATATTATCAATTAATGTAGGAAAATTATCTCTTCCATTCCCGAAAGTCACAGTCATAGTGTCTGCCCCCTTTGGAGGATAGAAAATTTCGATATATTTTTGCCATTTATTGCTGATGATTTTTTGATAAAACGTCCTATGTTGACGGTTTAGAGTTTTTTTCTTATCTGATTTACTGTAGAATTTAATTCCCCAGATAGGAAGAGATTTTGTCTTTGTCCAGGCAATATAATTAAATGCGATGCTTGAAAGTTCAAAATCTTTCTCATCAATTTTAGCAAAAAAAGACAAACGATATTTTTTAAATGGTTCGACTTTTATCTGGAGGGTTGTGCAATTGTAGCTTTTACCTCCTGGCATATATAAACAGTTGCCACTTTCATCAACGCCTCCTTTGCGGATGACAATGTCTTTTTGGTAATGATCCAAAATTTTATTTAAACTGCCCTGATCAAAGTCGCCTTCAGGGAACAGGTTTTTCTGAGTTTCGGCGCAAAGAATAAAATTGGCTAATAAATAAATGACTCCAAGTGTTAAATTCAATTTTTTTTTCATGATAGTCTCCTATATTTTAGTGTTTTTGTCAAAGTTTTTGACTCTTTCTTGTTAATAACCTTGTTTTTGACCATGAAAACAGTTTCAATGATCATTTTAAAATAACTATTCCATAATGCATGCAAGAATGTTCCAATTCCAGAAGCCAGGAGCACTAATGCCAACTCCGGTTTTCGGGTTATAGTTTTCATGAAGCATATTATTATTTTTATAATCATTATTCAGAAGCTTGTGGATATTACATGCAATATGTTCTGCATATTCATGGTATTCATATTTTCGTAAACCGTCCCAGACAAGGTAATTTGCAATTATCCAGATAGGACCGAGCCAGTTGCTAGGATTACCTCTCGGCTCAGATGGTGAATACATTTTTTCATCTGCGGAGAGAGATCTGATGCCCCATTCAGACCAGAAACGTTCTTTGTTTATCAAACTCTCTTTTACCATTCGCTCTGCCTGCTCTTTTGTTGCAATTCCACACCATAGCGGCAAAAAACACGACCATGACATCACTTTTAGCGGTAATACCTTCCAAAATGGCTTTAGGTTAACGTTTAATTCTCCGAAAATTCTATGTTGAGATAAATTTTGTTGACATAGAATATCAACAGAGTAGAACATTCCATCGCGTTCATCCCAGCAGAATTTCTGTATTGCCTCCGCTAGTTTTGCAGCTTTATCATTCCACAATTCAGACAGTATATTTTTTCCTACTTTTCCTGCAAAACTAGCGGCAGCCTTTAAGTCAGCATATAGAAAACAGTTAAGAAAAATATTGGCAGATGAAAAAGGAGGTCTTCCCCAAGTGGCAGGATCATCGTCAACTCCTATCGCCACATCATTAGCCCAGAGATAGAGTCCTGTTTCAGTATGTAAATAACGTTTTTCATAACAAGCATAGAATTTTTCGAGAGCAGAACACCATTTATTCACAAGTTCTACGGAGAAAGGTTCCGCACTATTTGAGAGCACATTGCAGAATTGTCCGAATACCGGTTTTGCTATATTTTTGTCGGCTGATAGACGGCAGTCGAAACAGTCTGGATCATTATTATTTAATAATATTGACAGACTGCCATCTTTTCCCTGATAATGGAAAAAGTTATTTACAGCCCCCATGCCGTATTTTACGGCTTGCTTTTTCAATCTATCATCACTGATTTTATCCGCAATTTCAATCAGGCCTTTGCACGTCCAGTATGAATCCCAATCCCAGAGGCTTTTTGAATAGATACCTCCTGGGTCCAGATATGGATATTTTAATATTCCATCGGGTTCATGCAAAGTTGCTGGTATGTGCTCCAGAACGGCATTTAATAGGATATTATAACTATCTTCCATTATTTTTGCTTTTCCATTCTTTTGGTTTTGTTAAAATCTCATCTTTATTTTTCATGCTTTTTTAATGCTGCATTTTATGAAATTGTACATATTCTGCGTTAACCATTGCTGAGAATTCGGGTTGCCGATGCCGATTACCCAGTTGATCTTTTTTTGATTTTCCATAGGAGAAATTCCAGCAAGAATTTCATGGTTTCCTACCTCCAATTCAATATCTTCGTATTGATTAACCGGACAACGGTGAAAACTTGGAGTCATGCGTCCCCCTTCTCGACCGAATGCGTATACTCCGTCAATCCACACACGACTATTTGCAGATGTGTTGAACATTACTCTGACTATTTGCTTATTTTTCAGTTTAAATGGAAAGCGCATCATGTATAGACTATCGACAGGAATCTTATCAGCATCGAGACTTCCAAATGTCCCGGGTAATTTAATTATATTAGTTTTCGCAGACATTTCTGGTAAAAATTTACCTTCGTCTTGTGCGAACCATGGTCTAAAAATCCCACATTCTGCGAGAATAACATGTTTCGATAAATCTGGAATTTGAGAGTCCTTTTTATCTTTGTAACTAATGCGTTTTTGTAAGTCAATTATCATATCTGTGAATCCGTCAAGCGTATCGGGATGAGATATTCCAGTTATACTGTCATTAATGACCAATTTTCGACCGATTGGCTTTAACCATTTTTCACTAATACCATCAGGATTAATAATGCCGAGAATTGCTCCGACAGTGGCAGTAGTACAATCAGCATCACGTCCACAGTTGACCGACAAACAAATTGTTTTGCTGAAATCACCTTTACCCAACAATAGAGCCATTACTGCAAATGGTATATTCATTACCGCATCGGTAAAATTTTCATTGCCCCATTTATCGAGTATTTGTTGACGTATTCCCAGCCAGTCAGTTGATCCAGAACACCATTTGAGAGTATCTTTTATTGCCATAGCCAAACGGCTTTCTACAGGAATCACCGATAAACCTATATCAACTAATTTGTTCATATCATTTTCAACAAATGCCGCACTTTCCAATGCTGCCAGGAATTGTTCGGCATAAATGCCATCTCCGGCATGATCCACGCAAGCGTCTTCATAGGCATATTTTGCTGCCAACTCTGCTTCTCCCGGTGCTAGACATGCCCATATCTCACTCCTAATCGCGGCACCTAAACCATCTGTGAACCAATTGTCATAGCTACCTGAATACGGCGCAGGAATACCATTACGGAGATTTCTGATAGCGACACCGTATTCATCCCATGGAAAATCGACATGTTTCAGCCATGCACAGGATAATATATCGCGATCGACAACAGGTTTTTCCATATTATCAAGTATATATGCCCAAAGTACCTGTAGATCCAAATCATCGTTTGGTATCATATCAGTCGGAATAGGATTATAATAAGTCAAATTCAGAGGACCAACACAACCTTCATAAGGTTGTCCCAAAGTTCCGCCTACTGCTTTCCCAAGCCAGCATCCCATTACTTTTTCACGATAATTTTTTAGGTTCATTTTTCTTTCTCTTAATCTATTATTAAAAATAACTACTCCAGAATCAACTCGCCAAAAGAAGATGTCGTGTGTACTTGTCCGCCACTCCAGGAACTTGCTTCTTTCTGCTTTTTATCTCCAGGATGATATTCTCTGTAAAACAGTGCATTGATTGATTTCTGAGTTCCATAATCAACTCCAATAGTCTTTAACGGAACTGTAATAATCGCTTTCCATGAATCTTTAAATTCTTTTGTCTTGAAAGTCCAATTACCATTCCAATCCTTATTAAAGCCTTCTCCGTCATAACGACACCCTGAAACACCGAATGCCATCTGATAATAGCTTCCTGTTTTGCCTTTTTCAAAAAACAATTCAAGGCGATCATCATTAACGGGAAAAAGCTCTCTTTTTGAGTTTTTGTATTTATTGTTTTTGCTGATTTGAGCTATATTTTTGTCAAAACATTCGCAAGCGATATAAAGATTTTTTTTGTCGTGATAAAGATAAACCTTTGTTTTATTTTTGGAATTTTCATCTCCTTTATGAATTAATTTAAATCCATCAATAACTTTAGCGTCTTTCCATTGCTCAGACTTAAAATTAAAGTTATCATTTGGATTTTTTGAATTAAAAGGGACTTTTATTTGAGTTCTTTTGTTTGTTTTTATATTCTTAATCCAACCTTCAAAACAATCTCTTAAAGATTTTATCATTTTCTTGCGAGAATATGTGTCGGCTTTTTTTTCTGCAGCTTTTAAAGCTTCACGGCATTGTTTTTCAATTCCAGTTTCTCTTATGTATTTTAAAGCCAAGGATGTTGGAGAAGCCATAAAGTTTTCTCTGGAATCGGAAGCATACCAGGATTTTTTTATAAGACCAAAAAACTTGCCCATACTTTCACCTGCCGGGCCATATGTGCGTTTTAGATATCTGTTTCTTAATGCCTCAAGGTTTGCATTGGAATTCCAGTATAGTTTGGTAATAAGCCAGAATTCCATACCTGATACATCCCAATAAGGAGATGTTGCTCTTGAACTACCAAACCAGAATGACGCATCTGCCATTATTTCAGATGTACCTCCCTTAAAACCCAATGATTTCAGATATTGAAAATCTTTCTGTACCGTATCTGCCAACGGTCGGCAAAAAGCAGCACCGCACCCGTAATACTCCCTCATTATCAGGTTTCTTGTGCATTTTGTCCAATTAGATATTATTTTTTTCCATCTTTTGTTATATTTATGGTTCAATGTCTGTTTATCTGTGCGCATAGCTGGAGCAAATAGAATCCAAATATTTTTCTCAAGTTTGACACCTGGAGCTGGAGTTGTCAGAAAATATGAAAAGGTGATTAATTTAGTTTTGGGATATTTTTCAGCAATATTCTTTGCTATTTTATTGAGAAAGATAAAAAACTGGGTCGAACTGAAATTTTCCGCATCTTTTGTCAAAACCTTTCCTGAGGGCAGTTTTATCGGTTTAACACATCCGGGGCACTCACATTTAACACGCGTGTCCATTTGGTTAATCCCAATATAATCAACATTCATTTTCTTTATCTGGATGAATTGCTCTATTTTTCTGGTTAATTCTCCTATTAATTTTTCATTTGTAAAGCATAAATTGGCATCCGCTCCCATGGGTCTGCGAATTCCATCAACGATACCATAAAATTCAGGGTATTTCTTAAAATATACTCTATTGGGAATCCAATAATAGAGGTTGTGTCCGCCAAGTACAAGCTGAATACCTGCTTCATGATACAATTTTTCAATGCGTTTAACTACTGTATCGTTTGGGTTGACAGGCAAAAAGTTAATCCTGTTTCTAATCATCCACATGAGAGTAGGATAATTAGGGAATGCCTTATAACCACTTGTGCTCCAGCCTCTTAATTTAAAAGTAGGACGCTCATAATAGTTACATTTTTTTGCAGTGATAGATTTTTTCTTCGTGAAAACCGTTCCAAATTCGTTTGGGCGAGCCCAAATGATGTCTGTATTTTCCTCCAGAAAGCTATAAACCCCATTCAAAACTCCTTTAGGGGTTGATCCCACGATATAAATATTATTTGCATCTTTCCTGATAAAAAAACCTTCGCTTCCTTTAATCAAGTTCCAGTCGCTTTTAAATGGAGCTTTACGGATTTTTTTCAAAATAGGTCTTGATGTGGATGGCGTCCCCAATATGATGGCAGGCTTTGGCGCAGAGGTAAAATCATTGCGTATGAATAACACCGTGCCGGTAATTTGTGCTATTGCCAATCGAAGTTCTCTTGCGGCAAAAATTTCAGTGATTGTAGATGAAGACTCTACTTGAATGTCAGCGACAGGTTTTTTATTCTTCACTATCTGGAATGTCGCTTTAGCGCAAAGCTTCATTGAAAATAATGTGGCAACAGACATAATTCCGACAATCATCAGGTTTTTCTTATTCATTTTTTTCCTTTTTTTTAGTTAGTTTGACTTGTCAATAATCTTATCATTAATAGAAATTAAAAGATTTTTGTTTATTTGTTTTCTTCAGTTTTGATTTATAATAACCCTCAAAATTTTTTAACATTTCCAAAGTATAATCAATCGAAAGATAATCCTTGATTAGCGGCGATTCATATTCAAGGAATGCCTGTATTTTCTGTTCCTGTTTAATTGCATTTTCGAAATCTTCAGTCAATTCCATTTCACGGGCTTTACGGCCTGATTCTATATATTTAAGCCATATTTTATATCGTTTTATTGCCGGACTGGAAGGAAATTCTTTCAATAGCTCATAACAAGCGCTTATTTCTCTTTTCGGAGTTTTTTCTGCTAGAAGAATATTAGAAATATCTTTTAAGCTCTTTCGTAAAGCAACGCCTTTTGTTTTCGAGACGGCACTGTAATATTGTTTTTCCAGTAGGCCTGATGAAGCATAATTATTCCAAAGCAGCTTTGAAGTTGCCCACCAATGATATGAATCAGGGAAGAAATTAATGAGGGCACACATATAAAAGACACTCACACCATGCTTCGCATAATATACTAATTCATCTGCCCTTAATTCAATATCGGGATGATAGTGGTAGCGACTGCGATTGGTGCGTTTTGTTTCATCTGAAAACGGATTCCCATATTCAAATATGCCAATTTTGGAGCCATTATGATCAAAAAAATTAAACCATTTTTCAAAGAGAACCCCATACTCCCTTTCATCCACAGGGTTGATTATATCATTTTGCGGATATCTAGTCCCTATGATAAGTTCTCCTTCATATTTTTCATATATCCGATAGATATAAGGTCTTAAATAAGGACAAAATAAGGTATATATCCTGTCACTTTTCGTAATAGGGTTTTTCGGAATATTAAGCATATTAGAATATACCAAAATTTCTATCGGTATTTCCGGAGGCAGCTTTTTCTCCAAGTTTTCAGCCAATTCATAAATCTGTTCGAACGGAGTTTTATTAACGCATTTCTTACATTGACACCAGTTATTTACTCCATCATGAGGCCATAAAGAAAAAATTTCTATTTCCGGGGTTTTATCTATATAAGCCGCAATTTTTTCACTGTAAAAATCAAGAAAATCTTTATTGGAAAAGCAAGGTTGAATTGGTAATTCGCTATTCAAATGTGAAGCTTCCAGAATAACAACAAATGCTTTTTTTACTCTTTGCCCATCCCTCATTCCCATCCATTCAGGATGTTCCTCAAATGTGTTTTCTGAGATAAAAAAATCCATAACGTGCTCACCAATGACAAGATGAATGCTGCGTGACTCGCATATATTTAGAACTTTCTTTTTTAAAGTGCTGTCCATTTTATCCCAACAAGCACTGTTCCGATGCCATGCATTAATTCTATTACGACTCATCCAAACAAGAAAATCAGCGATTTGATATTCATAAGAAGGGGTAGATTCCATCCCCCGGTATGCCATTGAAGGCTTCTGAACACCCACAGGAATAGAACGAAATGGACCTGTCAGAATATCACCCTCTTTTAATCCACTCCATATAACCCCAAATAAACACTCTAAAACTTCCATGGTTCCATAGATTGCCCCTTCCGGTCCTCCTGCTATTACCCATATATCTTCACCATCCTCAATAAGTTGAAAACTCTGCTTGCTTATCTCCCATGCACACCTTTCCGTAAATGACAATGGGATTTTCGATTCAGGTTTTTTGACATTATGTTCAGGCAGGCCCTTAAGGTTGTTTTCATTTGAGAGCGAGTTTATTCGCAAATTTATTTCAGGATATTTTACTCCTCTCTTCAATAAGATATCCTGAATTGTCAAAATATCTTGATCTAGTGATTTTTTGGTTGTTTCTGAAATGTTATATTCTATTATGTGCATTTTTTAAATCCTATTAGCATTTTAAGTAAATTTAATAGTTGTATTACATTAAAGTATGTTCTTGAATCCGTGAAAAATTTTCCGGATTCAGGATTATTTTAAACTCTGCTTTCTTTTCTTTTTTATTCATTTGTTATTGCACATCAGGCGCATTAAGCAGTTCCTGACGATTTGTATAAAGATTATCAATCAAATCTGAGGAACGTGCTGCTATTCTAGTACCAAGTGCTATGACTACGCCTTTTCCATAAGAACGAGCAAGGATGTAAGGAATAGTTTTACCCGGTTTCTTGCCGTTAATATCCATTGTTGCGATGACCTTCCATGCTTTAGGTTTTTCCGGCATTAATCCGTAGGCTGGGGTAATTTTTTTGCGGAGGTTCAGGTTATGTGGCTTAAGAGACCATTTCCCGGGAACCAAATAACGGCTGCGACGTTCTGTAATGGTTAAATTGGAAATTGGTTTAACTTTTAATTTAAACGATGGATCATTGAAATATTTTTCAAGCGGCATTTGCCAGTATGAACAGAAGATAACCGTTGCGCCAGCTTTTACCGCTTCACGGACAGGAGCAAATTTTTCTGCAGGGAACTTATTCGGTCCATTAGGATGTTGAAAGTAATAAAGAACTGGCTTTACATTATTCAAAACTTTAGCATTTCTAATTATTTGCATTTGCCAACCGGATTTCAAAAAATCATACCTTAGTTTGTCTTGAATTTTCTTGGCGTTTTTATTAGGTCCTCCTGCCCACCAAATAATATACCGTCCAGTTTGCGACAGGGAGCTGAAACGCAGTGACGCTGTATTCTCAGAGGGAAAAACCTTATTGTTGTTTTTAATTTTTATTTGCCAGACATTATCAGCTTGAGGGTATTTTCCCAATATTGTAAAAGGTATTGTAATAATGCCATTTTTGAATGACCACTTTGGATTCCAGTGGGAGTCGCGAATTCCAACTGATGAAATTCGGTAGGCCGACTGTTTGCCGTCTTTATTTATTTCAAAATGACTTTTCTCTCCTCCGATTCCAGTGCCAATAGAAATTTCAAAAGGCGGTACGATGTTGCAAAAATAAAGTGCTTTTGGTGACCAGGCCGCTTTAATATTGATTTTTGGCAGGCGAAAAAAGGATTTATTTAAATCTTTCTTATTTACAATTTTAGGAAGATTGACCTCGTTTTTATTGCTTAAAAGCGAAAGCCATTGATTGTAAAGTGCCTTTTCATATTCAACATGGATATTTCCCCCCCCATCAAGTGCCATATCTGCTTCCGCAAAAAGTTTTTTTACTCCTTTTTGTACAGAATTGGAAAGCAATTCATTAGCCGTTTCGGAAGGATTACCCATAATTCCCTTATGTTGTTTCATTGACGACCAGGTGTCATCAAGAAGCATAAAATAACGGAACATTGGATCGGCCGCTTTGCCGTAAATTGTATTACACCAGTCTCGAAGTAATTCTTCCATTTTCGCCTGCGGATTCCAAAGAAGCTGAGCATACAAATAAAGCGGCAGACGATTTTTTCCTGCAAAAGAGTTAATATCCGAACCTCCTTTGGGAGCAAGTGCCACTTCAGTTATTATACCGGTAAGCTTATTTTTCACGCTGCTTTTAATAGTATCATCAATCATTGAGAAAAAAGGTAGAAAGCGACAGTATTTAAAACCAAAAGTATCAAATTCATAAGCATAATTGACAATCTTTAATCCAGTTTTCTGCCATTTTTTTATTTCAACTAGAAGCTTCTTATTGTGTTCACACTTGCTGTCGAAACTGTGAATATTGCATCTCGCATAGGTGGCATATTCGACAAATACACTATTACGCACCGGATTTTTTGGCACAGTAATATACCCTTGATAAGCTATTGTCGAAAACTTGAGCTTCGGGAAACGAACCTTCAATTTGTCAGTTAGGCGATTATAAAAATCAAACCATGAGGTTGAAACTCCTTTAGCCGCACATTTTTCACATTGGCAATAGTCTTGATTATCTGGCGGGAAAATACTTAAAATCTCCAAGCCTGGTCTTGATTTAACAAAATGCTCAAAGTTATCGGAAATAATTTTATCTACTTTAGGATTGTTTAAACACATTTGGCTCACAAAACGTTTTCCATTGATTAAAGCAAAATATTTTGGATGTTCCTTGAATAAAGAGCGTGGTAAACGAGCATTATGGGATGAGTACATATTGTGCATTCCAAGATGCTTGATCTTTTTATTATTGCCATGTCGCCAGATATTAATAAAATTACGAGCCATCCAAACACGAAAGTTATCAATATCTCTCCAGTTACAGCATAGATGAAACCCACGGTAGCGGATAGATGGAGTAAAACAATAATTCAGTTTTGGTAGTGTCCAACATGTTTTCTCAGGAATAAATTCCCCACTCTTACCTGGCCAGAGCCAGCGTACATCAAGCTCACGCTGCAAAAAAACATATACAGCATACAATGCTGCAGATGGAGAGTTTCCAGTTAGATAGAGATTGCCATTTTTAGTGACAATACTAATTTTATCAGAGTTATTGGGTTGCATATTAACATTAATCACAATCATTTGCTTTTTTACAGGCTGCGTAACGATAATAAAATCAGCTTTAGATATTTTCTTTAGTGTTTCTTGTAGTTCTGTAGCTGCATATTTAACTATTCCATTGTCGTCTTGACTCGAACAATAAATCTTCCAATCGGTTTTCCCGTTTTCAAATAGTGGTGAAGCTGCCAGATTAATCCATGAAAATAATGGTAGTAAAATTAAAATTATTCTTTTTTGTTGAATAGTCATTTTTTATTCCTTCTTTAAAATAATACTCTATTATTTTGAGTATAGGGGTATGCACTTGACTCAACCACAAAAATCTCAACCAGTTGAACAATAAGCTGTTACAACGGTTATGTCATTTTCTTTAAAATCTGCTGCAACAGGCGTATTATAAGCGATTTGCAATATATTTAGTTGAGTCAAGTGCATACCCCCTTTTGAGTATTAGGTGTTTATTGCAAGGTAGAGTTCTTCCTTTAATAAAATACTCTGAACCGTCTGGATATCTTGTTCCAGTGATTTTTTGATTATTTCCGGGATATTATATTCTATTATTTGCATCTTCTGCCTTATGTAGTATGTTTAGATTGTCTATGAGCTACACCTTTTGCCCAGTAGGAACTGGGTGTTAAAACACGGACGTTGGTCATCTCCAATATCTATTTTTCTATGTTTATAATCAAGTTAGTTATAAATGCAGAAAAAACAATCATTTCTCATCTTAGCTTATTTTAATTTTGGTCAGGATACCACATTTCATTTGTGCCAAATTTACCAATTCCTGGATATTTTGAAGCTTTAACGTGATAATCTGCATACAACACATTTGCGCTTTTATTGTGCAAATACCCTACTCCCATTCCAAATTGTGGAGTTTCAACAACTCTATAACCAACTGTGCTTGGAGCAGTATCTGTTTCCAGTATAAATATGGAAGGTTTTTTTAAAACATTCATTTTTCTACATGCGTTGGCAACATTATTTGATAATCTAAAATTAATTCCGTATGAAACACTTGATGTGGTAAATGCAAAGTCCTTATCCGAAGGACATCTCATCAATTCCTGTGTCTGTTTCGCGTATATCCCATTATTAGGAGCTGTACTCTTATACATTTGGTCGAGCAGAGCATAGTACCAATAGCTCCATGCATAAGGGGCGGGTACAGAGCAGTGTTGAGCAGGAATGTAATCATCATAATTATTTGCATAAAACGTAAACATAAGTCCGTGTTGTTTCATTTTATTAGTGCATGAAATTTGCTGTGCCTTTAGCCTTGCCTGTTGCAATGCTGGTAACAACATACTGGCTAAAATTGCAATGATAGCGATCACGACGAGCAATTCTATGAGGGTAAAACCCCTCGTATTCAACGACTTGCGACTTTTAAGAGCTTTCATCTTTGTTCTCCATTTTTACTAGTTAACATTTTAGTGCAAATTGGTATTTGCGTGATTTATATTCAACATGTATAAGTATATTGCTAATTTACACCTAAAACCTTGACATTATGGACATATTGTAGCATATTATAGCCCATTATGGCAAATATTATAGTTTTCTATTGTTAGATAAAAGGATTAATAATCTATGAAAAATTTTAACCTTCGAGATTGGTGTGATCCAGATTTACCTTTCGCCTTCACTCATACCCATGGTTTTTCCAACTGCCCACTGCATAAACATAATTTTTCTGAGTTGGTAATTATTTTCAATGGAAAGGGAATACATTTTACGCACAATTATGAATCTCTTATTGAAACTGGCGATGTTTTTGTTGTCCCTAATAATATAGGACATGGCTATAAAAATGCAGAAACTATCTATCTAGCTAATTTTATGTTTGACCTAAATAAGCTGGAGCCTATGCATGATTTGCAACAATTACCTGCTTTTCATAAGTTATTTCAAGTAGATCCTGCACTAAGAAAGGAGCATGCTTTCAAGAACAAGCTTAAATTATCTGATAAAGCGCTTTCTAATGTTTGGTCTATATATATAAAAATTCAAGATGAAATGAAGTGTAAACGTCCTGGTTATAAAACATTGTCTAAAGCTCTTTTATTAGAACTTCTGACTTTTTTATCCAGGTACGGTTCCTCATCTTCATCAGTGGAACCCCGCTATCATCACATGTTCGATGAAGTTATTGCATTTCTTGAAAATAATTTTGCATATACAACTATTACTCTCGACCTATTGGCAAACATGTGCAATATGTCAAAAAGAAATTTTCAGCGCTCTTTCAAAAAAGATATGGGGATTTCTCCTATTCATTACCTTCAAAAGTTACGAATTAATAAAGCTTGCAAAATGTTAGCAAAATCAAAAAATATAACTATAACTGAAATCGGGTTTAATGTTGGCTATACTGACAGCAACTATTTTTCAAGACAATTTAAACATTTTACAGGAATGCCACCTAAAAAGTATAGATCCATTAATTCTATTGATGATTTGATAAATGAGCAATAAATCATAGAAGCTAAAAATTCAAATTTTGAGTTCCGATAAGAAATACATGAAAATTTTCAAAAATTAAATTTCTGTAGTTTTTCTTCTTGTAAAACTTCCTTTTTTTCTATATTGATTTTTGGCGAAATAACGTTCATATACTCCTGCCTTGCTGCTATTAGGTCGTGGCCGGTTAAATGTTCTGAATTTCGTTTAACACTTGAGTGGAGATGTTCAAAGTCTGGACAAAAAACTTTTACTGATTGGCGGCCTCTGCTGGAGCCTACGTAGCAGGCTCGGTTGGTCATTTGGGCAGCGGCTAATATTGCGTGGTCACAGGTGGAACCTTGACTTTTGTGACTGGTTGTGGCGTAACCGTAGGAGATGGATTCGAAATCAGCCGGGATTGTTCTGCCGTCAGTTAGTTGGATTTTGCCGGAGAGAGAAATTGATTCGATTGTTGCGGTATCTCCGTTGGTTAAATTATAATCTTTACTGTTGGCGGTGATTAGGATTTTATCTCCGGGTGTTAAATCCAGAGACTTCATCATTCCTACACTGATGTTTTGTTTTATTTTTGCTGGTGAAAGGGTGTCTCCGTTTGTGAATATTAGATTGCCGTTTTCGGAGATTCTTTCGATTATCAGGATGTCGTGTTTTTGATATTGAGAACCGAATAATGGTGTATTGAAGCGGATGGCGTTACCCGGACGGTAAGTTTGAGGGCTAGCGACTTGGTCGCGGGTCCAGTTGTGGTCTTGAAAACAGGTTCTTGATTGTTGTTCGCTAAGATCAAGGATTTCCTGATTGGCAAATTCTTTACGCACTAAAGCATTTAAGGTATCAATTTCCCTGTGAGTTGGAGATACCAATAAACATTTTTTGCCGTCGTTAACGGTATTGACGTAACGCTTTGCCGCCGCAGATAGATAATGATGACTTTTTTCTTCGATAACTCCGAGATCGTTCAGGCGTTCCAGTCCTTCGGCGGTTTTATTGTTTGCCATTAGTTGGACAGCTTTGCGGTAATGTTTTGGAATTTGCCGGATGATTTGCGATAATTCAAAATTTTTAATGTCGCTGTAAAATTCCAATACTTTCAAAAAATCACCGGCTTCTACTGATAAATGCTGCCGCCGATCCCCGACAAAAATCATTCTGGCATTATTTTCTTTTGCCAGCCACATTAATTTGTGCCCGACATTTGCACTAACTAATGAGCTTTCATCTATTATTAATACTGTATCTTTGGGGATTTCCGGTTTATTTAGGAATGATGCTACTGTTGTGGCATTTTCAAAACCATCATCTTTCAGAACCTTAACCGCTCCACGGGTCGGAGCGAGATATAAGGGATTTTTATTTGCTGCAATCAAACCTTCATGAATAGGTTGTAATGCCGTGGTTTTTCCACTGCCTGCGTATCCACGCAACATACAGGCAAAATCCTGGCATTGTAAAATGCCGTTTACAGCGTTCCGCTGAATGTGCGAGAGTTTGCTGGTATCCACTTTGGCTTGCTCGCCAAGTGGTTTAAAAAGATTGATTCCGGCATTTGCTAAGCGGATTGCTTCTTGTTCCAGAGCCAAGCCACGTTTGGTAATGTAATAAGTTTGCAGTGGGTCGGGAGATTCCGTTAAAGGAATCAATTCTTTATTGTTTCTTAGAGCCTGTTTTAAATCATCGGCAGTTGCAATTTTCATGCCCTGATTTAATGCCTCTGCCAATAGCTCATGTCCGACGACAACGGATTTGCGTTCATAAATATGATCGATGGTTTTACTGAAAATTCTGATTATTTTCCCGGGCGCTATTTGTTTTAGTATACAATCATTTTCTAAAGCCTTATATTTTATGGAACGCAGATGCGACAATTCTTTTTCTGAAAGCATTTGCCTTTGTGATTCTAAAACTTCCGGAGTTGTGATTTCCGTAAGTTTTGCTTCTCTGGTTTCTTTGGCAATGATATGGATTTCCGCTGGTGTTGGTTCTCTGCCGGTTTCCTTTTTAAACTCTTCAATCTTTTGTTCTATTTCGGCTCTGCGGCGACTGTATCTTTCGAGTAGGTCATTATCGACGCCTTTGATTTCAAAGCCTTCAATTCCTCTGTCGGTGCGTTTTAATTCGATTTCGTAACCGAGTTCCTGGATACGTTTTGCCATTGTGTTTTGATAGAACTTTCCGCAATACCTGATAGCTTTGAGGATTTCAAATTCCGATAGTGCTTTATAGCGATGTTCTGATTCGCACCAGGTAACATTTGCGACAACGCAATGAGTGTGGAGTTGCGGATCAAGCGCACGGCTTGCATCATGGTTATAAAGTCCGGCAATCAGGTTGCCGGTAACTTCGAGTTTTTCGCTGTTTCTAAAAAGTCCTTTTCGGATGCGGCATGAGACAAATTTTTCCATTTCAGTCAAGGCCTCTTTGACGCATTCGCTATGCGCTTCTGACAGACGATGATCATTCATCACAACCGCCATGATAGATACTGATTTTTGCGCCGAACATTGAAAATCAAAAAATCTGGAAGAGCCTTTTCTGACGGCTGGCGTTAGTTTGCCGCCGCGCCACGGGTTTTCGTTTTTTTGGATTTTTACAAATTCCGCCGCCGCGATTTCGTTTCCAATAATTCCAAATTCTTCAGCCAATTTTCCATGCCAGTATCCAACTACTTTTTCATTTTCCGAATAATAATCGTTAGAGGATAAATGGTCATACATAAAGTTGTTTCCAGTCTTGTTATCATCTTTTACTTTTGCCATTGTAAACATTTTTTCATTACTCCTTCTGTTAATGTGTTTTGTGTTTATATAAAGTCCTTAGAATAGACGATATTTTGTGTTTTTATGTTTTCGTAGACGCAATATCCCTCGTCCGAGGTTCTTGCGTTCGGTCTGCGTTCGTTTTGCTCACTTTGCCCCTCAAATTGCCGTTCGGTTTGCGTTCGGTTACGCATTTGCGTTCGCTTTGCGTTCGGTTACCGTTCGGCTTGCGTTCGGTTTTCACGATTCCCGCCTCAAATCACCGTTCGGTTTGCGTTTCCCATTAGATTAAACCTGTAATAAATACAGCAGCCAGGCAAACGCATTAAACCTGTCTCTATAATAATAAAATGGAGTTTTTCCATTTTTTCCAATGGGAGGCATATATACTTTTTCATGTGGTCCGTTTGCATGTTTTATAATGCACTGATACTTCTCTAAACCTCTTAATTCTGATGGTTTATAAATTGGCTCTTCAACTTCTCTGTATGTTGTGGAAGTGACACCTTTGCTAACGGTTTTTGACGTTTCAGTCACAGTGTGATCCCCAAATACATCAGATGCCATTATTGCCGCATCTTTATCCGTAACAGTGAAAAAAATGAAGTTTGACATACCCACCATTAAGGCTTTAAATTTGTCTTTTAATTCTACTGACAAACTGGTAGTGCTTTGTGTGGCTAGAATATATGTTGCTTTAGATTCTCTTGTCATTGATAATGTTTTATGATCAGAAGCTCCTGCACTGCTTGTAACTATCATTTGCGCTTCATCCGCAATAAAAACAAGTAGATTAGATCTTTTGCTTATGGTTTTTAAGCGATGTAGTGAGTGTGTTCCAAAAAGCAATTTTAGAAATGTATTAAAATAATTTCGTTCAGAATTATATTTAGGTCCCATTTTAAGAATGAAAATTTTACCCTTTTCCATGTCTGTAAAATCCACAGTGTTTACATCGGGACAAAACACCTTTCTAATTTCAGACAAGGCAAAAAATCCTACAAGTTGTTTACATGATCCAAGGATTCCATCTCTCTGTCCCTCAGCTAAATCTATAAAAGTTTTGAGTTTCGTCAAGGCTAATTGTTTATCTCTATCAGATAATTTGTCACTCATTAAAGTAAGTTCACTAATAATGGCTTTTACATTATCACTATCATTGATCATATAATATAAATCTTCAAAAGTTGGAGTTTTGTTAATTTTGATTAACATCAACATAACCGTAATTAATTCAACAGTAGCATTCCTCCAAAATGGATCAAATCTTACACCTACGCTATCGGCGGCATCAACAATAATGCCAGCATAGGTATGTAGGGACGTATTGGGATATGACAGAAGATTATATTTGTTTGTTTCGTCATTAACATCTAATATAATCAGCTTATTTCTTGCTTTGAAATTCTTTGCTATTTCTTCAACTATTCTATAAAACTGTCCTTTCTGATCTACAATCACACCGCCCCAATTTGGACAATCTTTAAAGAGGGCTGACATTATAGTTTTGATGGCACATACTGTTTTACCGCTGCCGGTTTGACCGGTTATAATCCAACCCCGACAAAAATCATTAACAGTCCATGAAAACGGACCAATCTTGATTTTGGTCAAATTAAAAATAGATCGTATAACAGCGATTACTTTATCTTTTTTTTTTGGAAAAAGAAGGCTCAGAATAGTTATAGCAACAAGGCCAACGCCAATATAAAAGCCTAATTTTCCTGGAATAATAATTGTTCCAAAAGCGGCCAAAGCGGAGCTTGATACTAGAAAAAACAAAGCTATTAAAGCAGATTTCATTTAAGCCTTCTTTTTGATTTTCTTTATTATTGCGGCAATTCCAAGACCAATAAAAATACCGGCGGGAATGCCGGTTAGAGTTAAGATATAATGAAAAGCCGGGCGGGAATAACAGCGGCCAATATAATACCCGGCAAACATTGCAAAGAGCATTGTCAGAATCCAGCCACCGGCAATAAAAAGATGAATACCTTTTTCTTTCCTGTCAGCTTTTAATATTCCTACTGCTTCAATTAATTCATCATTAATAATAGCAAAATGCTCGATAGCGTCCTGTAAGCGTTTTATTTTTGCAGGTTCTACGGTCGAATCCATTTCATTAATAATAACATCCCCTTTTTCAAAACATCTATATAAATAACCTCGAATTGAAGCTTCCGTTGCTTTTACACTTGGGTGTTCAGCGTTAAGAAATCTTGCAATTTCTTCAGCAGTCTTACCCGCTTTATGCATTTCAATTATTGTTTTTCTGTGTGGATGATATTTTGACCTGGACATTTAATCTCCCTCTATGCGACCTTGATCCCGCATTCCTGGTTTTGATCCTGCTTTTGATGATATTCCTGCGAATGCTCCTGGACTAATTCATTTAATTTGAGATCATTGAAAGTGTTTCGAACCTGCTTGCTGATATTTCCCATTACTTCAGTAAGTGAATGTTCATCCTCAATCCAGTTTTTTATGTAAAGCTGGCTATCACGCTCAATTCCAAAAGCGGAACTGGCGGCATAGGAAAATGCTTCTGCCTGACCTTCTGCAAGGTTGCGGCTTAAATCTCGATCTTTGTGAAGCAATCCGTGCCCCAATTCATGGAAGAGTGTTCCCAAAGCATGTGAATTATTGTCGCATTGTGCTAGATTTACAGATATTTTATTTTCGCTCGGGGTATACCAGCCACCAGCTCCACGTGAAGGATCTTTGATAAATTCCACCGGAATTTTATACTTTTCTGTAATTCTATTGGCAACTTCTTTTACCAGATCAGCTTCAATCGGAACTATTTCGCCTCTATAATTAAGATTTTTAAAAGCTCCTATTTCCTTGGCATTGGTCTGTTGCACATCAAAAACATGTCCTACGCCATAGGAAAGCCTTTTTTTGATTTTACCGTTTTCGTCGCGTTCCGGTACTTTCTTGCCATTTTTATCCTCGATGACCTTTCCTTTTTTATCACGTTTATAGATGATATATTCATACGGAAACAGCACTGTAAAGCCCTTACTACCTTTATTGATAGAAACTTTTTGGTCTTCATTTCCTTTCATTTCTCCCCATTTTTTAAACGGAGCGACTCTTTCGAGATTAAAGTCCCGTGCTTCTGCTTGCATCATCATCCAGACTGTGTTGCGAAAAGAATAATTATGGAATTTTGACTGAAATTTGAGCCAGTCTTTTATGATTTTTTCCGTTTCCGGACTTTCGATTTTTTCTTCGAGTTCTTTAATTTTATTATCAAAGCCATCAAAGATTTCTTTGCCTTTATCCGATTTTTTCATATTCTCCACCCATCCAAATTGTGTTTGTTTCATAGGCTTCTGCTATTTCTATATCATCAAGATCCAAATGGTTAATCACTGTTCCATTTTCGTCGAGAAGCACCCAACTGTAAATAACTTCCCCGGATTCAAGTTTAAGACGATCTCCTTGAAACCCGTCATACATATTCCTGATTGCATTTATCTTCACATCTGACATGACATTCCCTCCTGTTTGGCTTCCTGCTTTTTTTCGAGGGGTTCCTCTCCTAAAGCTTTTTCCCGTTCCAAGCTTTTTTGTAAAACTTTATTCCAATCGTAATCTTTTACCCTCGGAAGGTCAGTTTTGAAATCCCTGTCTATATTTTTGCAAAGCGTTTCAAGCTCGGATGCGTACTTTTCGCCTTGTTCATCATTATCAAAAGCGGCAATGACTTTTACAGATTCCGGCATTGATAAAATTTCATTTTTTATCATTCCCTGGGTTTCTGGACTAAATGCACCTTCGGTACTGATAAAACGAGTACTGAACATCTGTTTAGGGTCCCGTTTATTTATCAGTTTCGCATAGGAAAGCGCATCGACAGCTGACTCTGTAATGACAATCTGATTGTCATTCTTGAACTGATTGCTTTTCCACATAGTTTTTGATCCACCTGGCGAAAAACCGTTGAAATTGATGTTTTTCATGGCATAACCAACGGTCTTACCATTTTCATTTTTATGCGGAAAAACAGCATTGTGTCGTTCGTCTGAGAAAACAGTGCCTTTGAAACGCCCATGATTTATATTGTCAACACCACGACCTTTGAGATATTTGATGCTTTCTGCAATTTTTAGCTGCTTTAATTTTTCCTGATTAAGTTCTTTTACCGGTTCCACATGCTTGGGAGCCTGAGTTTTTCCTTCCTTTACATCTTGAATGAAACCGCTGATTTTTTCTTCAGCAATCTTACACGCATGCGGCATGTTAACATTTTCTTGCCACATTATCAAATCTATGACGGAACCTTTGTTCTGGGAAGTCGGACTCCAGAATGTATAATTGCCATCCTGTTGACGTTTTATGACAATGGTATCTGAGCCGTTGGTCAGGCAGGGATTTCTTACTGTTGAATTTTTCTTCAGTTCAAATCCATAAAAATCCTGGGCAAACTGCGAAAGGTTATGTGCTTTAATTTCTTGAAGGTTCATTTTTCTTCCTCGGTTTAAGTTGTTTTATTTTCAGATTGCTTTCCTTGATTTGTTTTTTTAGCTCCTCTATTTGTTTACGTTGATTATCCATTTCAGATATTCGAGCCTTTAAAGCAGCAGTGAATTCCTGAACCTTTTGTATTTCTTTTTGCGCTACTGGTATAAAAGATTTTTCATATTCATTAAGCCTGTGCAACATATGAATTTTTAATTTATTTTCAGCAATTAAAGGTTCCGAAAAATTGATTTTGTAATACTCGTCTGGAATCTTTTTCTGCTTTTTTCCGGCATATAAAACTATCTGAATTTTCTCTTTGTAAAACTTTATTTTATTCGTATATGTTTTTTGATTTTTTGCAGCACACCCCGTCAAGACTAAAAGCATTGTAAAAAAGACTAATAGCTTTCTTGTTGCCCTGACAAAATTTTTACATTTACAAAGTTTCCCGTTTTCGGTTATTATTTTTGTGAGATTTTTATCGATTTCTTCAGTAAGATCAGAATAAGATATTATTGACTCAAATTCGCAATTGGGATTGTCTTGAGTAATTCCGTCTCCAAGTTTTTCGCAGCTGTAGCAATTATTTGCCAGCCAGTCCATAAACTCCGCGCCATTCGGGAAAATTTCATTTAGATTCATCTTATTTAACTCCCTTTTCATTATCCGTTTAAAATATAAATTAGTAAAAAACCAGTCAAAATTGTTGCTCCAAAGATTATTAAATATGCAAATAATTTGATTAAAAATTCTGTCATTATTCCAGCTCTGCGAGTTTCCTTTTGATTTTGCCTTGCTCTTTTCCAAGCTCCTCGACAAGCGGTTTTAAATCCTTTTTATCCTTAGTTCTTTTGCTTATTTCCTGAAGTTCTTTTCTGCTTTTTAACATCTGATTTCCAAGTTTTTTCATTACCTGATTTGTGTTCTGCAATAAAGCTTGCTGTTTTTTCAGGTTTTCAAGCTGAATATTGACTGGTTGCAAACGCTTTTTGAAAGCTGGTGAATTTACTGGAGTATTAGGCTGCGTATTCCATGTTGGACTGCGACTAATGACATACATTTGACCGGCTTCGTGCATGATATTTGGATTTGATGAATCAATATGCCGACCGGTTTTATATACTTTAACTATTTCAGTTCCCCTGATTGTCAAACTACTGTTAGTTGGAATATTTCTGCCTGGGACAACATTACATGGAGGCTTTGGCTGTTCAGAACTGACGCAACCAGTAATTACACCGGCAATTATTAAAACTGAAATTATCCTTATCATTTTCTTTTTCTCCTGGAGGTTTGTATTGTTAATTGACCTTTTGTTGCTTCAGATATTCGTATATCCTGCCTGACGTAAAGATAAAATTCGGTTCCGGCGCGCGCTTCGACATAAAACATGCTTTTTGAAAGATCCTTGAATAACTGATCGGATATATCGCTTGCGCTTTTTTGAAATGCTTTTCCCAGAGCATCGGTAAAAGTTCCGCCAGTTGTTTTGGTAGTGGTGCTGTCGGTAACATCTTCATTTTCTGACACCATCCCTTCGCCCAGGCCGGAGATAAAACTTGCCATATAGGCATACATTCTTTGTTGATCATCATTGGATATGACATCGCCTTTAATGCCTGCGCTGCCATCTATTTTTGACCAGGCATTTTCAGTTCGATCACAGGCCAAAGCAATTGCGTCAAGAATTAATCTTTTGCCATTCCATTCGTTTCGATGAGGCCAGACTAATACCCATTTTGTGCCTGCTCCGACTCTATCACGCATGGGAGAAGAAGCGGCAACACCATGAACAATTACACCAGCCGGTATAATTTCTTTCCCGTTCCACCACAAAGGCTCAGTGACCATGCCGATAATCGGGGTTTGAAGGTTGGAAGTCATAATGGTTTGAACTAATTCGCAGCGCAAAAGTTGACCGTAAGGCGCACTTTGAGTTTTTGGATTTGGCGGGATACTTGATAATTTAGCTGTATAAAGACCGATTGGCGGAACGTAAGGCTTTAATGCTGAATTTCTATTTATTTGCCATCTTGGCGAATGAAAAACTACAGGCTTTGACTTTCTAATGATTCTTTGAGGAACAGCACTTTGAGGCTGAGCTTGACTGGGAATAGCTTTACCAGAAGGCTCAATTTCTTCTTGTTTTCTTTCTGGTAAAATTTCACTCAAAACCCCATTATATACCGTTTCAAGCGGTTCATTGATAGCCTGGTTAACATGGACTTTTAACGTTTGTTTTTCTCTAAAAACACTTTCCAGCCCCCAAAATACAAAAACCATTAGAACTAGAAAAATAAGAAATTTTCCAAATGGTGATTTCAAAAAATTTAAAGTGCTCTTCATTTAACTCCCTCATTTTTGGGGACAGCATTTATTAAAACCTTCCATTCGTTATCGGCTGCAAACTTGTTTTTTCTACCATCAGCCGTGCTCGATACAACAAAAAAAGCAACCGTGGTACTTGCAGGCGGCATTGTTCCACTTGCGTCAATTAATGCCGGATACAGACGTTCACTTAAAATAGAAAAAGCAGTTTTTTCGGGAGTATAAAATAAAGTTTTCTTTGTGTTGTTTTTGAGTTCCACCATGAAAACCAGAGAATTGTAATTGTCGAAACGCCAAGATTTGATCACGGTAATTGTATAATAAGCATATTCAGATATGCATTTGTTATTGCTTACTCTGACCTGCGCAACGGAGCCGGGATATTTTTCTTTTAACAAATCAAAACTTTTTGCCTTATCCAGCAATCCTTTTAATACGGCTATTGAAGGATGATTCCAATTGCGTTCCGAATCTTCGCCGTTGTCACCATCACTATCACTGAATGTCACTGTTGACATTGCTTTCGCTTCATTTTCCTGAAACTTGAGAATATAGGTGTTTCTACCGTAAACGATGTTGACCGTACCGGAAGATTCTGTTTTCAGAGCCCTGATGCTGAAATAATAATTGCCGGGCTGAAACGACATAAGAAAATCACAGCTGGGAGAACCGTCGATATTATGTTTAACAGTATTCATAGCCACATTACCAGCGGCAATCCCTTCAATCTGCCCCGGAAACATTACGGTAGTAACTCCCCGATTCAGGTAGGTGTTTATTGGAAAAACCCGTTTGTTATCCAGTTTATATGTGACAATTTCTTTATGCTTTTCCGTCGCATATGCCGCACCGGAAATTAACAGAAAAATAAGTATTAAATATTTCATTTGGTCCTTACCTTTTCTTTTATTTCATAATGGGTAATTTTAACTACACATAAAGGCATTTTGCCGTTTGCTGAGATATTGGGATTTTTATATAAGAGGAGCCCCAGGCAAAATAATTTTACGTCTATATAGGAATGATTCATGTATCTACAGGTGCGAATAAGCTGACCTGTTATATTGGCAAGATAATAACCTTTTTTCTGACGGATAATATTTATTTTGCCAATTTCACAATCTTGATTAATATTCTTTTTCTCAAATTCTTTTTGCTCGTTTTTGAGAAGCTTTTTAATCTCATCGCCGCAGTTTTCCATGAGAAATGCCTGTTCAAGCCCCAGTTGATCATCGACTCCTTTAGCTGAACGGTCAAGCAAGCTTTTTACCGCAAACTTTACGCATTCGATGTGTAAAGATTTTGTTTCCTCAAATGATTTAGATTTTACCAGATGGAAATTCCCCCCTGCATCCATAACAATAACTGTTTCCTGATCGGCTTTTTGTAAAAGCTTTATTATTATTATCGGCTCTGCAATAATTATTATTCCCAGAAAAATTGCGACTCTAAGATATAGTCGAGATTGTAAATAATGGCTTTTAAAATCATTCATCTTGCTTTCCCCATTGCTTTGCTTACAGAATTTAGAGATACCGCAGGTGTTATATTTTTACTTTTTCCGCCTGATGTATTGGAGGGCTGCCACCTTTGGGCAACTTTGGATATTCCAGCGGCTCCTTTCTGCATCACCATGCCAACTGGTTTCGCTGCTATCATTGACGTGAAAGAAGCGGTTCGCATATTGTTGATAACCGTAGTTCCCGGATTGGCGCCGTTTAATATGCTAAACAGGAGAATCGGGGTGAGAATGTAAAAAATGCACATTCCGATTAACAGCGAAATCAAAAAAACAATCACTCCAAGCAAAGCACCGCCACCTGTAATAACTACTCCAGCCCCGGAGCTCAAAGCATTTGGAATGCCAATTAAAATAATTCCTTCAAGAATAAAAGCATCGGCAATCAGATATCCAATAGGCCAGAATATTACAGCGATGGAATAGTTAATAATACTCCTGAATTTATCACGAAGAAATTCCCAGGCAGAAAGGCCTAAGAGTAATGGAGCTGTAACCTTAGTGTTCGTCAATAAATAAAAGGTTATTTTGGGGGTAAAATAGTGTAGTTCCAATCGTTGCCATGAAACTCATGCCTTTTAATATTAATATCTTCA
>VAOY01031008.1_pt1 | contig 31409 bp, 34 predicted proteins | sample 3393881 | NCBI WGS metagenome assembly VAOY01 (sample SAMN08290430, study PRJNA428436) | hydrothermal vent metagenome | isolation source: Deep-sea hydrothermal vent chimney | place: Indian Ocean: Southwest Indian Ridge
ATCACGAGAATATTGAACATATTTGACGATTTTGATGGAAATCTCAGCAAAATTCGGCAGTTTTGCAGCAGATTATCCATAAGTCCGACAGGCTGCTAGTACACTATACAGCTTAAATATTCGCATTGTATATAAAAAATGTAGCTCACTTTGCGAAGGCTGAGACTGAGACTGAGACTGAGCACAGCGAAAGTCAACCGTCTCGCTTGAGTATCTTCACAAGCGAGACGCTTGTGCTACATTAATTTGTGAAAAAAATACGAAGTCTTAAATTTTACAGTATACTAGGGACAGCCGTGGCTTTTAAATCTAAGGCGATGTAGCCGCCTCTGTCCCCAGAGGCGCAAAAACCGACAACTAATCCTTTACATGACACTAGTGTCGGAGTTTGTATAAAAGTACAAAAACCTTGTGCTTACAAAGGAATAAATAATGGCGGCGGTTCAAATCAGCAAAACAAAACTTTCTTTCAGCTCAACCGCCTGGCGCCGCTTTCGCAAAGACGCTCTGGCGATGACCGGTTTAGCGGGAGTCGGCTTGATGTTTTTTCTGGCTCTTCTGGTACCTTTAATCGCCAATAACCGGCCGTTTTTCCTGCTGGCGGACGGAGCAGTCAGTTTCCCGTTTCTGCGTTATCTGTTCGCACCGGACAGCACTGAAATCCTGATCGAACAGGTATTCAATTATATGCTGTTATTTTTACTCCCGGCAGCCGCAATATATCTTATTTTCAGGAAACACGCCAAAATCCGGAAAATACTGTTAATCGTTTTCGCGGCGGCATTGTTGATCCCGTTTTTTTTAACGCAGCGGCGTCTGGATAAAACCGCCTGGCGGACGAAAGTTGCCCGAAACCGGTATTTCGCCATTTTCGCGCCAATACCTTACGGGCCTTATGAATCAAGCGCGGGACATTACGAGAAACCGTCGGCGCGGCATTTGTTCGGCGCGGACCAGACCGGGCGCGATGTCCTGGTGCGGATGCTTTACGGGGCGCGGGTTTCGCTGGCGGTCGGCTTGTTCGCTACCTTGTTGTCCCTGCTGATCGGAACAATAATAGGTCTGTATGTGGGATATTATCGCGGGTACCTGGATTTGCTGCTTATGCGGGTGGTGGAAATAATTATGTGTTTCCCGACTTTTTTGTTACTGTTGATTTTAATGTCTATGTTAAAGGACAGAGGTTTCAGCCAGTCTATTTTACTGGTCATTATGGTTTTAGGCTTAACCGGCTGGATCGGTTTGTGCCGCCTGGTGCGCGGCGAAGTGCTGAAACAACGGGTTCTGCCTTACATTACCAGTTGCGAAGCAGCCGGTGTGCCGGTTCCAAGAATTATGCTGCGGCACCTGCTGCCGAATGTTTCGGGGCCGATTTTAATCTGTTTTACTTTTGGAATCGCGGGTGCGATAGTGGCGGAAAGCGGTTTAAGTTTTTTAGGGTTCGGGGTTCAGGCCCCGACCGCGAGCTGGGGCGCGCTGCTGCGTCAGGCTTTTGAGGATCCGCTTGGGTACTGGCATTTAACTTTATTTCCGGGCGCGGCTCTGTTTATTACGGTTTGCGCTTTCAACTTTACCGGCGAAGGCCTGCGCAAAGTCTTTGATCCCAAAGCCGGAACTTAAAAGAGAAAATCCGTAACGGCATTATTTTTTCGCCAGGTCCGCGTACTTCAATGTACCGCCGAAAATATCCAGCGCCGAACCGACGGTGAAATCAATTTTATTTTGTCCGCTTGCACGGATTAACTCAATATCCTCCAGGGAACGGACACCTCCCGCGTAAACCGCCGGAATCGGGGAATATTGCGCCATTATTTTGATCAGCTCCGTGTCGATACCCGCTTGTCTGCCTTCGACATCCACCGCGTGAATTAAAAATTCAGCACAGTATCCGGCAAGTTGATTCAAGCTTGCCGCGTTGACTTCGCAGGTCGTGAATTTACGCCAGCGCTCGCTGACAACGTAATACCTGCCGCCGCGTAAACGACAACTCAAATCAAGTACTAAATTCTCGCGCCCGGCCAGGTTGGAGATTTTTTCCAGGCGTTCCGGTTTTAACTCGCCGTCGGCGAAAATGTATGAAGTTATAATTATTTGCGCGGCCCCCGCTTCGAGCCATTCCAGGGCGTTGCCGCAGTCGATGCCGCCGCCGACCTGCAAACCGCCCGGATAAGCGGCCAGGGCCTGCCGGGCGGCTTCACGGTTGCCGGGCCCCAGCATGATCACATGGCCGCCGCGCAAACCGTCTCCGCGATAAAGTTCCGCGTAATATGCCGCCTCATGAACTGATTCGAAATTAGTCTGCACTTCGGCGTCGTCAGCGGTCAAAGTACCGCCGATGATTTGCTTTACTTTGCCTTGATGTAAATCTATGCAGGGCCTGAATCTCATAATTATCCTGCGCCTAGTCGCGAACGATGTCTTTGATAATAATGTCTTCTTCAGGAACATCGCCGTGCGGGCCGCGGAAACCGGTAGCTGTTTTTTTGATTTCATTGACTACATCCATGCCTTCAGTTACTTTGGCGAAAACGCAGTAGCCGTAGCCTTGCTGAGTCGGGGCTTTGAAGTCGAGAAAATCATTGTCGATCAGATTGATGAAAAATTGCGACGTCGCACTGTGCGGGTCCGAGGTGCGCGCCATCGCGACCGTGCCGGCGGCGTTGCTGATCTGGTTGGCGGCTTCATTTTCAACCGGTTCGTGAGTCGGTTTCTGATTGAAGTCAGTGTCAAAACCACCGCCCTGGATCATGAAATTTTCGATTACCCGGTGGAAGATCGTATTGTCATAATGTTTTTCATCGACATAACGTAAAAAACTTGCTACTGTTTTGGGAGCTTCTTTCTCGAAAAGTTCCAGCCTGATGTCGCCCATGGATGTTTTGATGCTAAGCATAATCGTTTCCTTTTAAAGTTCGAAATTGCTGTTTAAAGAGACAAGTGATATGTTAAATGTAGTGTGGATATCAGGATTCTGCAATTTACCGGACAAAGAAATGTTAAAAAAAATGAAAAAAAAAACGGGCCGCGTTTGCAAAAATCAAAAGTATGAGTATAATAAGAGCTCATTCAATTGATTTTGGATGCCTCCGGTGGGTTGATAGCTCAGTCGGTAGAGCATCGCCCTTTTAAGGCGGTGGTCCTGGGTTCGAGTCCCAGTCAACCCACCATTTATATAATTTACCGTGGATGTAAATAAAAAACGCAGCGGCATCGGTTTTGAAATTGAAACGCGATAACGGAGATGGATAATGAGTAAGGTATGTCACCTTTGCAGTAAAGGAAAAGTTTTTGGCGGAAGCATAGTCCGTAAGGGTTTAGCGAAAAAAGACGGCGGAATTGGTTTACATGTTGTAAAAAATAATAAACGCACTTTTAAAGCTAATATACAGAAAGTTAAAATACTTGAAAACGGAACTGTCAAAACAGTTAAATTGTGTGTTGCTTGTATCCGTACCGGCAAGTTTCAGAAAGCTTAATTTTTAATTTTCAGTACTTTGAATGATGGGTGAGCTGGTTCTCACTCATTTTTTTGTCCGCAACGCCGCACAAGTTGTATGAAAATTCCATAATTTTATTTGAATTGAACATAATTAGAAGGTATTTTAAAGAGCCCTGAATTATGTATAAAAGGAATTTGCATTATTATGGAATGGATATTAGCAATAATTATATTTTTCTACGTACTTAGCTGCCTGGGAAGTTTTGCCCTCGAATTTTTGAATTTGCGCCATCTTAAGAAACATGGTTCGGAAATTCCGGCTGAATTCGCGGGTGTTATTGACGCGTCCGCCCTGGAAAAGAGCAATGCCTATACTTTTGCCAACTCGCGTTTTACCATGCTGCATACGGTTTATAATGAAATAATTACTCTGGTTTTCATTTTTGGCGGAGTTCTCACCTGGTACAACAAAACACTTTTTGATTATCACCATAAATACAGTTGGCCTTTCGCGATTTGGGGCCTGATTTTCGTTATGGTGTTAAGTTATTCAAAGACCATTCTGAATATTCCATTTAATCTTTATCAAACTTTTAGTATTGAGCGGCGTTTTGGTTTTAATACGATGAGTTTTGTTTTGTGGTTCGTTGATTTATTCAAAGGCCTGATACTTTCAACTGTATTAACTTCTATTCTGCTTTTTGGAGCGTTCTGGTTAATAGAGGCCATTCCTTCATGGTGGTGGTTTCCGGTGTGGGCGTTCTTTTTTATTTTCACTTTGTTTGTGATTTATATTTCTCCTTATATCCTCGATCCTTTGTTCAATAAATTCGCTCCAATCAAGGATGAGGAATTGGCCAAAGATATTATCAGCTTGTTAAAAAAGGCGGGCATTGAGGTCAGTGGAGTTTATACGATGAACGCATCAAAACGCACCAAACATTCCAACGCGTATTTCACCGGACTGGGCCGGGTTAAGCGGATTATAATTTTTGACACTTTACTTGAGAAGCTGTCAAAAGAAGAATTGCTCGCGGTTCTGGCGCACGAAGCCGGGCATTGCCGCAAAAAGCATGTTATTAAGAATTTAATACTTTTTGAGGCTTTGTCCGCAATTGGCGCTTTTATCGCGTTTTTATTACTTGAAAGTAAGATATTAGCCAGGATATTTGATTTACAGATTGACACGTTTTTCGCCAGGATGATAGTTTTAAGTTTTATCGGCGGGATAATTTTGTGGGCCATTTCCCTATTTTTCAATGCGTATTCGCGCCGTTTCGAGCGGGAAGCCGATGATTTTGCTCTAAAGCTGACGGGCACGGGCAAGCCATTGGCGGATGCCCTGGTCAAGCTGTCCGCGGACAACCTGGCGAATTTGCATCCGCAGGCTTTATACGCTTTTTTTAATTATTCGCATCCGCCGGTACTGGAGCGTATCAGAAGGCTTCGAGCCGCCGGATAAATGATTCACATTACAAAACATATTATCATTCCGGACGAGGAATTAAAAGAAGAATTTTTCCTCGCATCTGGAGCGGGCGGACAACACGTCAATAAAGTCGCCACCGCCGTTCGTCTACGCTATAATATGCGTGCTTCCAAAGCTTTGCCTCCTGATCTGCAAAGGCGTCTTTTGGAACAATACCGGGCGCGTCTGACCGGTGACGGTGAAATATTAATCGAAGCGCGCCGGTCGCGCAATCGTGAAAAAAACCGTTTCGACGCGGCAGAGCGTTTAAGGAAACTGATCCTTGATTTTCTGCATCCTCCCAAAAAGCGCCGTCCGACCAGGCCGACCTGTAATTCTGTCAGGCGGCGGATTGAGAGCAAGAAAAAGCATGGTGTCAATAAAAAACTCAGAGCGGAAAAACCGTCTTTGGATTAATGACGGCATTTACGGTTGGAGAAGCATTTATGTTTTCAAGTACAAAGATAAACAACATCCTCATTACCCGGCTGCAAAACATTGGCGACATGCTGGTGTTCGTTCCGGCTCTGCGTTTTTTGCGTCAAGCCCTGCCTGACGTCAATATCACCTTGTTGTGCAAACACGCGGGCGGAGTGGAGATTATCAGAAATTGTCCTTACTATGATGATATGCTGATAGTGCAAAACCGTTCACTCAAGGAAAAAATGCGTTTAATAACTCAGTTTCGCAGACGAAAGCTCGATTGTTTCATAATTTCCCCGCAGGACCTCGGGCGCTGCCCCTGGGGTTTTATGGGAGGTGCAAAGAAAATAGTCGGTTTTCCGCAAGTGCTGTACCGCGGCAAATGGAAAAGTGAAAAGCTGCCTTTTCTGCTCTACCGCAAGGCGCAATGGGACAGCGAAGCATCTGAGACCGAAAATTGTGTCAATTTAGTTCAAGCCGCCCTGAGCAGCCTGGGAGTCATTCCGGAAACCGCCCCGTCTCTGCAAAGCGAATACAGTTGGTTCGCACCCGGCACCCCCGCTAAAGTAGCGGAGAAATTCGCTGTTGACTGCTCATATTTCACGATTGCGCCATTTTCAAAACAGGAAAATAAGAATTGGCCTTTTGGGAAACTGGCCGCTTTGCTCAAGCGGCTGCAAAGCGATACCAAAACCAAAATCGTACTGATCGGCGGCCCGGAAGACGCGGAGAAATGCCGCCGGCTGGCAACGGCGGCCGGGCCGGACTGCAGTTCGCTGGCCGGACAACTTTCACTGGATGAATCAGCCTGGTTAATCAGTCGCGCGAGCCTCTTTTTCGGGCCGGATTCAGGGCCGGCACATCTGGCCACTGCGGTCAAAACCCCGGCGCTTGTCATCTACGGGCCCGGCGACTACAAGCGTTGGCACAGCGCAGCGCCGGCGGCGCAGCGGATCGACCTGCACGGGCCGGACGGCAAAATCGATAAAATCTCCGTTGACAAAGCCCTTCAGGCCTGTCTGAAACTCATCTCATGACCGGCATTCTTCCCTAGCAGCCTGTCATGAATTAACTGTCTGTCGATTTTGACTCAAAAAACAAAAAAAGGAAACACGGCTAGGGACAGCCGTGGCTACATTGCCTTAGATTTAAATGATGTAGCCGCCTCTGTCCCCAGAGGCGCAAAAACCGACAAGCTGCTAGCGCAATTCAATGTTCAACTGTGCTTCCATCCGCCGGCGAAGTTTCTCAAAGGCGTTGTTTACTTCCTTGTCCGTCAGGGTTCGTCCAGAATTCCTGAAAGTTAAAGTATAAGCCATGCTTTTCCTGCCCGCGCCAATGGCTTTGTCATCGGTAAAAATGTCAAAAAGCTTGACAGACTCAAAATTCTTCAGCTTAGCGTTTTCAATAAATTTGATAACTTTTTGATGTTCCAGCGATTTGTCCGCGACAAAAGCGACATCGCGCGTGGTCGCGGGATATTGCGGTACCGGAGTGAAATAAGGCGTATTATCCTCAGCTTGGGTTTTGAAAATTTCCGCGACTTCTATCTGTGCCGCGAAAACCGGATATTCCGTACGCAAACCGGCGGTGTATTCAGCAGCCAGCAAACCAAAATGTCCTGCTGTTCTGTCATTAAGCAGCAGAGCCGCGCTTTGCCCGGCGGCGAAACGATTATCATCAACTTTTTTAAAACTATAGCTGACAATGCCGCAGATTTCCAGCAGACTCTCGAGCAGGCCCTTCAAGTCATAGAAATCGTATTGCGCTTTAAGCGCGCCGGAAAAAAGTTCAGGACTTTTTTGGCCGCTCAGCACTATGCAGAGTTCAGTACGTTCTTCCGGGAACATTTCCGGATTGGCGCAAAAAGCCGTAGCTAATTCAAATAACCGCAAGTTCAGGTTTTTGCGTGAAACGTTACGTTCAAGAGTTTCGAGCATTTCCCCAAGCAAGGAAGGGCGCATACAGGCTAATTCCAAACTCAGGGGATTGCTGATGCTCACGACGTCGTCCAGGGTAAAACGAGTGTCGCAAAGGGCGGATTTTTCACTGACCATGCTGTAATGCATGCATTCATATAAGCCCAGACCGATGATCCGGTTGCGCAGTGTTTCATAAGCGATGTAGGCGTCTTCGCTTATTGGCGCGACGCTTTTACTGCGCACCGGGATGATTGGAATTTTGTCCAGCCCGTTAATACGGGCTACTTCTTCGGCGAGGTCCGCCTCACAGGTGAGATCCAGGCGGTACAATGGCGCTGCAACCCGGCATTTGTCAGAATCAATATCACCGACGCTTAAGCCGAGTTTTTTAAAAATATCAATAATTTTTTTATTTCCGATATCTATGCCGATAAGCTTGCGTAAACTTTCGAAACGACAGTTTATCGGAGGCATTACCGGAACTTCTCCCTGAATATCAATCAATTCCGTAACGAGTTCGCCGCCGGCCAGTTCAAGGATTAATTGCGCCGCGCGGTCGCTGGCGGGTTTAACCATACTCCAGTCGCAGCCGCGTTCAAAACGATAGGATGAATCGGAACTTATTCCTAATTCGCGTGAAGTCGCGCGGATATTCGAAGAGAAGAACGCCGCGCTTTCGATCAGGATATTTGTCGTGTTTTCATTTATACCGGAATTTATTCCACCCATAATACCGGCGAGCGCGACAGGTTTTTCGGCATCGGCAATCACCAGGTGATGATTTTTCAATTCCAGTTCGCTTTCGTCAAGCATAGTCATTTTTTCGCCATCGACGGCGCGGCGCACGACAACGCGGTTTCCGGCGAGCAGGCCGAGGTCGAAAGTGTGCAGCGGATGGCCCAGCTCGTGCAGTACGAAATTGCTGACGTCAACAATGTTGTTAATCGGGCGCAAACCAATGCTTAAAAGGCGTTCCCGCAGCCATTCGGGACTTTCGGCAATTTTGACATTGCGGATAATCCGGGCGGTGTAGCGGGGACATAATTCTTTGTCCTCGACTGTAACAAGTTTATCGGCCGCTTCAAGCCTGGCCGGAAGCGGCAGTTTCACCTGCGGTTTCACTGCTTCGGCGTTGAGCAGGCAGGAGAGGTCGCGGGCAATTCCCCAATGGGAAAGCCAATCGGGACGGTTGGGCGTAATCTCCACTTCAAATACCGTGTCGCCGGAATATATTTCAGTTAAGGGAGTTCCCGGCTCGAGCTCACTATCGAGTTCCAGAAGCCCGGCATGGCCGCTGCCTAAACCCAATTCATCGGCGGCGCAGAGCATGCCCATGGATTTTTCGCCGCGGAGTTTGCCTTTTTTAATTTTAAATTCGCTGCCGTCTTCGGGGTCGATAAAAACTGTTCCAATAGTTGCCAGCGGAACTTTTTTACCGGCGTCGCAGTTCGGCGCTCCACAAACGACCTGCAATTCTTTTTCGCCGTCAAAAACGCGGCAGACCGACAGTTTGTCGGCATTCGGATGCGGATTGCGTTCGAGAATTTCACCGACAATGACCCCTGTCGGGACGATTTGGGTATTTTCGACGGCTTCAACTTCGATCCCGGCCATCGTCATTTTGTCCGCCAGTTCGGCGACACTGCAGGATATGTCAACGTATTCCAGCAACCAGTTATATGATACTTTCATAGCTTTATCTACCTCTTAAAATTGTTCCAGAAACCTGGTGTCGTTTTCATACAGCCAACGAATATCACTGATTCTGTGACGCAGCATCGCCAGGCGTTCGATTCCCATTCCAAAAGCGAACCCGCTCCATATTTCAGGATCGTAAGCGACATTCTTCAATACCGCAGGATCAACCATTCCGGCGCCGGCGATTTCCAGCCAGCCGGAGTTTTTGCAGACGCCGCAGCCTTTGCCTTTGCAGATTATGCAGGAAAAATCATATTCGACACTTGGCTCCGTAAAAGGAAAAAAGTGCGGACGCAACCTGATTTTCACCTGCGGCCCGAACATTTCATGGGCGAAAGCCAGCAAAATGCTCTTCAAATCGGCCATTGAAACATCCTTATCAATATAAAGGCCTTCGATTTGATGGAAGTTCATGCTGTGGGTCGCGTCGGGGGTGTCGCGGCGGTAGCAGCGGCCGGGGGCGACTATCCTTACCGGCGGTTCCTGACTTTCCATGACCCGGATCTGCACCGGTGAAGTCTGTGAACGCAAAAGCCTGCCGTCACTGAAGTAAAAAGTATCAGCCGGATCGCGGGACGGATGGTCCGGCGGGGTGTTCAGGGCGTCAAAATTGTTATGGACGGTTTCCATATCCGGGCCGGCCGCGACGATGAAACCCATGCGGCGGAATACCGCCACGCAGTCGTCGATCATAATTGTTACGGGATGTTTGCGCCCGGCTTTCCATTTGCGGCCGGGCAAAGTTAAATCCATATCACAGAGGTCTTCAACTGCGGAAGAACCGGCCAGGCGTTCCAGGGCGGCATCGAGCAGAGCTTGAAATTTTTGCTTCGCGACGTTAAAGGCTTGTCCGGTTTCGCGGCGTTGTCCGGGCGGAACATTTTTCATTTCCTTGCTCAGAGCTGGAAACATGCCTTTTCTGCCGAAGATGTCTATTCTGACTTGTTCGATATCTTTTTTTTGTATGTCGGCACTTAAGCGCTGTTCGACATCGACAACGGCTTTGTCTATTTTTTCAATGATTGGATTCGACATATTAAATCCTGCTGGTTTAAAATTTAAATATAAAAAAAGAAAGCTCGAAAGGAGTAAGGCTCCGTTCAAGCTTCCGTTATTTTACGCCGCAAATTTATTTAGCCTGAGCTGCCTGTTCGACAAGAGCTTTAAACTCTTTGGGCTCATTGACGGCTATATCAGCGAGAACTTTACGGTTCAGCTCGATACCGGCCAGTTTGAGGCCATTTATAAATTTACTGTAATTAGTACCGTTGATACGGCAGGCAGCGTTAATCCTGACCGTCCAGAGACGACGGTATAAACGTTTTTTCTGCTTGCGTCCCACATAGGCATGGCTCATCGCCTTGTCTACTGCGTCATACGCGGTACGTATTTGTTTGCTGCGTGCACCTTTGAAGCCTTTCGCCTGCTCCAGAACTCTTTTACGTCTCTTACGAGAAGTTACTGCTGATCTTACTCTAGCCATTAGATTAGCTCCCCTTTAGAGACCATAAGGCAATGCTGCCTTGATCCGGTTTTTTTCCGCACTTGAAATTGCTCCGTCTCTTTTCAGACGCCTTTTACGTTTTGAACTCTTTTTCGTCAAAATATGACGACTGCCGGCTTTGTAGTGGCGATATTTGCCGGAACCGGTTTTCTTGAGCCGCTTGGCGGCACATTTTCTTGTTTTCATTTTAGGCATCGTTCGTTTCCTTATTTTAATAATATATTGTTAACTCCAAGACAGCCGATGCCAGCGGGCCTTAGTGTTTCCCGGTTTTGTCGGGAGCGAACGGGACAGTAATATTTCTGCCCTGAAACTTCGGGGTAACTTCAGATTTACCGATACCTTTCAGGTCTTCAGTAATTCTCGCCATTAACTCAAAAGCCATTTCCTTGTGAGCCATTTCACGGCCCCGCAGCGATAAAGTTATTTTAACTTTATTGCCTTTATTAAGAAAAACGCGGGCGTGGTCAATTTTATAGCCATAGTCATGCTTATCGACATTGACATGAAATTTAACCTCTTTGACTTTCTGCGTCAAATTACGCTTGCGCTGAGTCTTTAAATTTTTCTTCTGTTCAAACTGCAATTTGCCGTAATCCATAATCCTGCATACGGGCGGGTCGGAACGTTCGGCAACCAGTACCAAATCCAAACCTGCGTTTTCCGCCTGTGCCCTTGCATCAGAGTAGCTTATCAGCCCTATCTGTTCACCATCTTCTCCGACCAAACGTACTTTTTCAATCTTGACAGTACGATCTCCCGGTTTCAGCAACTTCGCGATGTTAAATCCCTCCAGATTATTATCATTTATTTGAGAATCGCTCTAATTCATATAACTTGCTTTTACAAGTTCAAAGCCATAATATACAACTAATTAAGCTTATTATCAATTTCAAAACGCATTTTTTCCACAACTTCTTTTACACTGAGCTCTCCGAGCTGACCGTCTTTGCGGTTTCTGACCGCGGTTAAACCGCTTTCAAGTTCTTTATCACCAATGATTAACATGTATTGGACACGCTCGTTCCTGGCGTCTCTTATTTTAGCTCCCATGCTGGTGGAGCGGTCATCTATTTCAACGCGTATGCCCGCAGAACGCAGTTCAGCATATATTTTCCGGGCCATTTCGTGTTGACGATCAGTGATCGGAATGATTTTTGCCTGAACCGGCGCCAGCCATAATGGAAAGGCTCCCGCATAGTGTTCGGTCAGGATTCCGAAGAAGCGTTCGATTGAACCGAATAAAGCGCGATGCACCATAAACGGTTGATGTTTCCGGCCGTCTTCGCCGATATAAACCATGTCAAAGCGTTCCGGCAGGTTAAAGTCAAACTGAATAGTTGTAGTCTGCCATTCCCGGCCAATGGCGTCTTTGATTTTCAGGTCAATCTTAGGCCCGTAAAAAGCCCCGCCGCCTTCGTCCATTTCGCATTCCAGGCCGGCGTTTTCGACCGCTTTTTTCAGGGAGAGCAGAGCTAGTTCCCAGCGTTCCGGGTCGCCGACCGCTTTTTCCGGGCGGGTGGCGAGATAAGGTTTGATATCGGTAAAACCGAATGCTTCCCAGATTGCCAGGCTGAAACGTAAAACCTCAGTAATTTCAGCTTCGATTTGTTCAGGGGTGCAGATTATGTGGGCGTCGTCCTGGGTGAAGCCGCGAACCCGCAGCAAACCATGCAGGACGCCGCTTTTTTCATGCCGGTAGACAGTGCCGAGTTCCGCCCAGCGCAAAGGCAGTTCGCGATAGGAGCGCATTTTCGATTTATAAATCTCAATATGGAAGGGGCAGTTCATCGGTTTTGCGTAATAGTCGCAATTATCGATTTCCATCGGCGCATACATGCTTTCCGCGTAAAAATCCAGATGTCCGCTGGTTTCCCACAGTTCGCCGCGGCCAATATGCGGGGTGTATAATTGTTCGTAACCGTTTTTGTAATGTTCATCACGCCAGAAGTTTTCAAAAGTCTGGCGGATAAACGCGCCTTTCGGGTGCCATAATACCAGGCCGGGGCCGACGCCGTCGGAAAAACTGAACAAGTCAAGCTCTTTGCCGAGTTTGCGATGATCGCGTTTTTTGGCTTCTTCGAGCATTTGGAAATAAGCGGATAATTCTTCTTTGGTCTCAAAAGTTGTACCGTAGATACGTTGGAGCATCGGCTTGTTTTCGTCGCCCTTGAAGTATGATCCGGCAATGGAAGTTAATTTTACCGCGCCGATTTGACCGCTGTTGTTCACGTGCGGTCCGCGGCACAGGTCGATAAAATCACCGCATTGGAAAAAAGTAACCGTATCGCCTTCGGGAATGTCCGCGAGGCGTTGCAGTTTGTAGTCCTGCCGGCCGGCGGCGAGCATTGCTTCGGCGGCTTCGCGCGTCATTTCAGTTTTCTCGAAGGGCAGTTTTTTGCCGCGAAGTTTTTTCATCGCCTTCTCGATTTTCTTCAAATCCTCCGGCGCCAGGCGGTGCTCCATGTCGAAGTCATAGTAAAATCCGTCCGCGGTCGAAGGCCCGATATCGAATTTGGCATCGGGAAATAACTGTTTCACCGCCGCCGCCATTACATGTGCGGCACTATGACGAAGCGTTTCAAGAGGAAACTTATCCATAAATAATCATCCTGTTTATATTTTTAACATCGAACATCGAACATTCAACATCGAACATCGAATGAAAAAATAATTAATTAATCAATTGTTAATGTTTTTTATCGTTTTTCATCAGAGTTGTTTTTATACTTGAAACAAATATTTTTATCAACTCTTCAGTTTCCTGTAGTATATTATCAAGTTTTTCGGATGGCTTTATCAATGGTATCCGTTGAATAAGCATCAGCCATCTTTGAGTTTCTCTCAAGTCTGATTATTCTAACAGAATATTTTAATAAACGTTCTTCCAAGTCGTATTTTGCTTTGTTCATTTTTCCCCATTCGATGTTGGGCGTTCGATGTTCGATGTTCGACGTTCATAACATTTATTAAAAAAACTTTAATTGTTCGGGCGGCGGATTTATAACATCCCGCACCGGAGCAAATGAGCGGCGGTGAATCCTGCATATTCCGTGTTTCTGTATGGCCGCAAGATGTTTCGCCGTAGCATATCCTTTATGTTCCTCAAAGCCGTATGCCGGATAAATTTCAGCGTAACGGCACATTAAATCATCACGGTAAACTTTTGCCAGAATACTCGCCGCCGCGATACTCGCGGACTTGCTGTCACCCTTGATTACCGATAAGCTTGCACAGGGCAAACCCGGTACCGGTCGGCCGTCCACCAATAAAAAATCAACCTGATTGAGCTGTTCAACCGCCAGGCGCATCGCCAAATGCGTGGCTCGCAAAATATTAATCTCATCTATTTTTGCTTCGTCAACTTCCGCGACCGCGTACTGTACTCCCGCTACCCGCATAACGGCATCGCGCAATTCACGGCGTTGTTTTCCGGTCAATTTTTTCGAATCGTCAACCGCCGGTATTTTCGCGTCCCCGGGAAACACCACGGCCGCGGCGACTACCGGGCCGGCAAGCGGGCCGCGTCCGACTTCGTCAATTCCCGCGACAAAAGAAAACCCCTCATCCCATTTTGTTTTTTCCAGGGTGAGGAGCTCGCTGTCTGCAAGTAAAAATTGCATATTAATGATTCGCTTTTTTTGAGTCATAAATATTTATAACAAGATAAATGTTATTTTGAGCTCAAGTATAAGCCGATAAACTTATAAAAAAATAAGCTTGACCGCTTTTATTTAACGCGACGTTCTTTAACTTTAGCGGCTTTACCAATTTTATCCCGGAGGTAAAACAATTTAGCGCGGCGGACTTTACCGTAACGCACTACTTCAATACCAGCTACGCGGGGACTGTGGATCGGGAAAGTACGTTCCACACCCAAGCCGGAAATTACGCGGCGGACGGTGAAAGATTCCTGTACTCCGCTGCCTTTACGGGCGATGACTACGCCGGTGAAAGCCTGAACACGTTCATTCTCGCCTTCAATAATTTTTACACTGATTTTGATAGTGTCGCCTACTGAGAAATCAGTTACATCCGCTTTGCACTGTTCCTGATTCAGTTTATCCATGATGTTCATTTTATATAGTCTCCAGTTTATTTGTCGTTTTTTATTCGTTTGTCCCACAAATCCGGTCTGCGGTCACGAGTTCTTATTTCGGCTTGGTCCTTCCGCCATTCAGCTATTTTCCCATGATCGCCGGAAAGCAGAATACCGGGCACTTCCATGCCTCTGAATTCCGGCGGCCTGGTGTATTGGGGATATTCCAGCAAAGCTTTCGAAAAAGATTCGTCTTCGCTGGAAGCAGCGCAGCCGAGTACGCCGGGCAAAAGCCTCACAACAGCATCAGTTATAACCATCGCGGCTAAATTGCCGCTGGTTAAAATATAATCTCCTATTGAGATTTCTCTATCAATCAACTTCGCGCGAACCCGTTCATCCACGCCTTCATAATGCCCGCAGACGAAAATCAAGTGCTCGTAAATTTTTAACTCATTTGCCGTCCGCTGATTAAAACTTTGTCCCTGCGGTGAAGTCAGAATAACTAATGACTTCTCTGTTTTCAAATCTTCAACCGCTTCGAAAAGCGGTTCAGCTTTGAGCAGCATTCCGGGGCCGCCGCCGTATGGTTTGTCATCCACGGTTCCACGCTCGTTATGAGTGTAATCCCGCAAATTAACCGTATTTATCTCAACCAGGGAGTTTTTGACAGCCCGTCCGATGATACTTTCAGCTAAGGGCCCGAAAAAAATATCCGGAAACAAAGTTATAATATCAATGCGCAATCTAATCAACAACTTCGACTGTAACGCGTTTTTTTAAACGACCGGCGGCGCCGCTGACTAATGAGCGAATTGCCATGATTGTTTTTCCGCGTTTACCGATAATCTTACCGATATCGTCTTTTTTACAATCGATTTTAATAATGTTTGATTCTTTACTCATCTCGGAACTCACCCGTACCGCGTCCGGTTCATCAACCAGCGCCCGTACGATATAATCAACAAAGTTCTCAAGATCCTTCATTCCAGCTTCAAGTGGTGAATTACTGCCTGACGCAGTTACTCCGCCTCCTGAAAACAGTTTCAGAAACGACTTTAACATATTATTAAGTCCTTTTACAAATTAAGTTTAACAACAGCCTGACGCTGTTTATTCCGCAGCTTTTTCTTCTGCTTTCGGAGCAGCTTTCGCCTCTTTTTCAGCTTTCAATTTTGCTATTGCTTTTTTCGATGGTTTTTTGGGTTTAACTTTATCAGAAAGTTTGATCCCATCCTGAGCGCGTTTGATAATTGCTTTGACTGTATCACTGGGTTGAGCTCCAACCGAGAGCCAGTATTGAGCTCTTTCGAGATCGCATTTTTCATCTTTATGACGCGGGTCATAAAATCCCAGTTCCTCGATAGCTTTTCCGTCTCTTGTTGATCGTTTGTCCAACGCTACGATACGAAAGCAACTGTTGTTTCTGGCGCCGGTCCTTTTAAGCCTTAGTACAACTGCCATAGTTTTTAATACCTCTTTTTTGAACTTTGCGTTTTGCAAATTCTTTAGTGTTTTTATTAAACTTCGTGACAAAAAAATCCCGGGGGCAGCCGTCATTACAAAAATCCCCGATTAATCAATTTGCCTCAGTACTATTTCACAAACAACATTATCGCACTACCCTTAGCAGTACAATAAAGCCTTTAATATAACTTGACTTTCAAAACCTGCAAGTTTTTAGGGAAAAAATCCGTCTTTTTTTGGTCTGCCGCGCAAAAAAATCATTAAAAGAAGTATGCATCAAGGCTGGACATAGGAAAACGGGAGTCTATATTGCAATTGGGTAAAAATTTATTCTTCGTTTGCGAACAAAGAGGAAATGCACACTTTGAAAGATAAAATGAGGATAATTATAACAGATTCCGGGTTGGGCGGCCTGGGCTTCAGCGCGGAACTGGGGAAACGCTTGAAAACGGGAGCTTATTTCAGTGAAGCCGAGCTGATATTTTTCAATTGCTGTCCTTCGCCGGGAGGCTACCAAACTCTGGAAACAAATGAACAACGCAGCGAAATCTTTTCACGGGCATTGTCCGCTATAGACGTTTTTTTCCCCTCTGACCTGATTATAATTGCCTGTAACAGCCTGTCCGCTATATATAAGGATACTCCGTTCTCTAAAAACGCGCGAATCCCAGTAACCGGCATTATCGAACCGGGTGTGCGCTGTGCCGGCGAATTGCTTAGCCGGGACGCGGAGCTTAATATATTGATGTTTGCCACCCCGACAACGGTCAGTGCCGGGGTTCACAAACAAATTCTTGCAGAAGCCGGTTTTTCTCCCGGACGCCTGTTGTATCAGGAATGCCGCAATCTGCCCCGGGCGATTGATTACGGCAACAAGGCGGAGATAAAGGACAGCATCGAATATCTCATGGACAGCGCGGTGCGTCAGCTTGCCGGGAAAAGTTTTGCCCTTGCCTTATTCTGCACGCATTTTGCTTATGTGCGTGAGTATTTTGAAGATGCCGCGCGCCCTTATGCTAATTTCAGTGGTGAAATCGTTGATCCTGATTCAGCATTGCTTGATTTGGTTTTGAGCCCTTATGAGTCCGGACGTTTTGATTCCTGCGATTTGAATATAAAAGTTGTAAGCCAGGCCCGGCAGTCCGAGCAAATGAAAAATTCTATAATTCCTTTTCTGCAAGGCCCTTATCCTGAAACCGTCCAGGCTTTGCGTGATGATATCCATCTGCCGGGGCTTTTTGACTGTTCGCTTTAAAATAAATAGTCCAGACTTAATCCCGTCCGGAAACGTCCCGGTACGGGATTATTTTTTCTTTTTTTAGCTAAAAAACATTTGAAAAACCATATTTTCCTGTCAATATAGTAGATACTATTTTTTATAAGAACGATAGAGGTCTTTATGCCTGAAACAGATATTTTACTGATAGATGCTTATTCCCAGATATTTCGTTGTTTTTATGCGATACGCGCTTTGTCCAACTCGAAAGGTCAGGCGACAAACGCGATTTTCGGTTTCACCAGATTGATGCTCAAGATACATAAAGATTATCCGACACATTACGGCGCCTTTGTTATGGATTGCGGAAGACCCGCGTTCCGTCTCGAACTCGCTCCCGATTACAAAGCCAACCGCCCGCCGATGCCTGACGAATTACGCGAACAAATGCCGGTGCTTAAGGAAGTCGCTGAAGCTTTCGGCTGGCCGATGATTGTAAAGGAAGGCTATGAAGCGGATGATCTGCTTGCCGCGATTGTCGCTGAATTTACTGATAAAACCATCAAATTCATAAGCTCCGACAAAGACCTCGCGCAAATCATTAATGAACGCGTTGAAATGCTCGTGCCCGCTTTTAAGGGCGGCGGTTTCATGCTTCGCGGCCGTCAGGAAGCTATTGAGAAATTCGATGTTGCACCTGAACAAATGCTTGATTATTTAGCTTTGATCGGCGATGCTTCCGATAATATCCCGGGTTTGCAGGGGGTGGGACCCAAAACCGCGGCGAAACTCATTAGCGCACATGGCTCAATCGCAAATATGCTCGCCAATCCCGAAGAAATAAGCAATCCGAAAATACGACAGAAAATTGTGGATAATGTTGAGCTTTTGAAAAAGAATATCAAACTTATAAGCTTGAAAATCGATGTCCCGGATAAACCCTGGGGAGCCCTGGACAGCTTGGCGCGGAAAACTCCGGATTGGGACAAAATCAGAAGCATCTGCGAAGCTATGGAATTGAGAAGCATTCTTGGAGAACTGCCGGAAGGGAACAGTAGTCCTGATTTATTCGCGAATACTACATGTCAACAGGAAGTAAAAACAGAACTTGATGATAAGCCGAAAAAGTTCGCGCCGGATCTTTTTGCGGACAATTAATATTTTGCTGGACGGCAAATAATTATCCTTCACTGTTTTATTGCGAAATTATATTGATAAAATCCAAACAAGCTATACATTACATGTTTGCGGAAAATAATTATATTTTAATGCTGTATATATACACCGGGAGGTCTTACAGTGGCTGAGAAATTACAGGGTTTGCTTGAAAAGATTAAAACGGAAGGGCTCGAAAAAGCCCGGGCCGAAAAACAAAGAATTCTCAATGACGCGCGGAAAGAAGCTGAAAAAATTATCGACAAGGCAAATAACGATGCTGAGTTGGCCCGTAAAAAAGCGGATGAAGACGCGGAAAATTTGCGGAAACGCGCCGAAACAGCGGTAAAACAGGCGGCCCGTGATATTATGCTCAAACTTAAAGGCGAACTGCAGCAACGCCTCGAAAATCTCGTTCATGATATCAGCGCTGAAAGCATGACTCCTGAATTTATGGGTAAACTTATCAAGGATATGGCCCTTGCCTTCAGTAAAAATGACTCCGCCGCAGATGTGCGGCTGGAACTTTTAGTCGCCCCGAAAGACTGCGAAAAACTAAGTAAACTGCTGCGCGGCAGCCTGGCCAAAAGCTTTACCGAGATACCGGAAGTTTTTGGAGAAAACGATATCGGCGGCGGTTTGAAAATCGGTTTTAAGGGAAGTGATGTATTCTTTGATTTCAGCGACGACGCAATCAGCGATTTAATTTGCGCTTATGTGAGCCCGAACCTGGCGGAAATACTCGAACCCGCCCAAAAATAACATTAAGAGAGAATGAGGATAATGGCCGGATATTATTATTTGATAAGCTCACTGCCAATGTTGATGTTTGACGAAAAAGCACAGTTAAGTGTTGAAGAATTCGATGCAGCTTGCCTGGGAAAAGTGACTGAGAATGATTTGGAAATTCTCAACAAGCTTAGTTTGATACCGGAAGCGGAGCAAATCTATCCGGCGGACAGCGCGGCCGAACACTGGCGCCAATGGGAAATTTGCCTGCGCAACCGCATCGCGCTTCACCGCGCGCCGCAGGGTAAAGATATTCGCGCCTCTTTGCAGGACGAAGAAGCTTGTTTTTGCGGGATTGATACCGGGATACAGGAAGCTTTCGCGCTGAGAAATCCCCTGAAACGCGAAAAATATTTTGATCACATGCGTTGGCGGGTGCTTGATGATTTCGAATCCGGGCATCATTTTGACTCTGATAAACTATGTATATATAAACTGAAATTATTGCTTTTGGAAAAATGGAACGATCGCCAAGTGGAACAAGGAGTTAAAAACCTTGATGTAATGCTTGGACAAATCGATAATAGTTTTGAGCTTAAAAATTGAATAAAGTTCAAGAGGCCGTGAACGGAATATATCTTGACTCACTTTTAAACTTATGGTATAGTTGGAGGCTATGACTATGTCAGCATTAATAGATATTGAAAAAGAAGTTCTTTCTTTACCGGAGAAAGAATATTCTGATTTCAGACAATGGTTTTATTCTTATGATTTTAAAGATTGGGATAATAAAATAAAAAAAGATTTTGGAAAGCATATCAAATTAAGCTATATTTTTAGTTCGATTTGAAAAAGGTGAAAATGACGAGTTTTAAAGAAAAATTGAATAAATTGACACCGGATAAAATTGCTGAATTGGAATTAATCACTGATAAAATTATTGAAACAGGATTGGCGGAGATAATCATATTATATGGTTCGCACGCGCGCGGAGACTTTAAAGACGGCAAAATAATTGAAATAGAAGGCACGCATGTGCAGCGCGGCAGCGATTATGATATTCTGGTAGTGATAGACCAAGCCGATGAAAAGCGGGAAATAGAAAAATTTTACCGAGGATTTGCCCGCCCCAAAACAATTGGCAGTGCCAGTATAATAATACGCAGAAAACTAAGAGGATTAAATCTGTCTGTTCAAATTATTGTTGAACAAATAGGTGAGATAAACAGACGCTTGAAGGATAAACAGTATTTTTACTCCGACATCAAGCGTGAAGGCATTGTGTTATATGATACCGGCAAATGCCGGCTTTCCGACCCGCCGACGGAAATCACTCCTGCAATTCGCCGACAATATGCGGAAGACCATTTTGAAGGATGTTTTAATAATGCTGAAGATTTTTTTGACATAGCCCAATATTGTATTTCCAAAGAGAAATATCGTTTAGCATCATTTAACCTTGAGCAAGTCTGTGAAATGTGCTACAAGTGTATATTGTTAGTTTATACACATTATAGCCCGCACGAACATAATCTTTATAAACTTCGTGAAGAAGCAGAGAAATGTGAAGCACTTTTGCAAGCTGTTTTTCCAATGGAAACAGACAAGCAGGAAGATTCATTTGATAAATTGAATTTGGCTTACATAGGAGCAAGATATATCAAAAGCTTTAGTGTTGAACCAAATGAAATAGATTATTGGAAACCCGAAGTGGAAAAATTGTTGTCTTTAACCGGGCAAAGCTGTAAAATCAGGATTGAAGCCTTGAAACAGATAGAAAGCGAAAAAAAATAAAAACCGGAATCATATAATTTTTGTTTGCGAATAAGCTATTAACCACTATTGTAATACACCAATTCGGAAAAAATATAATTTATTATCAACAGTATGCTCAAAAGAGGGAATTGATGTTTATATTCCAATGGCAGGTTGCTGCCGGGCTGCAAACAATTAAGATGTCATAACAAAATAAGGAAGGATTAAAATGCAATCAATAACAATAAATATTAAAAATGATAAATTAGTTGATAAAGTAACCTGGCTTTTAGAGCATTTCGAAAATGATGGTTTAGAGATTGTTGCTAAAGAAGATGTGGATGATTTGAAGTTATTGAGAGCCACAAGAAAAGAAAAATCCATTTCTTTTGATGAGTATCTGAAAAATGAAAATTAATATTCGGAAAAGTGCTGTTAAAGACTTAAAAAAGATTGACCGCAAGAACAAAGAAAAAATTCATTTAAAAATTATAGAATTAGAAAACTTTCCTGATGCCTCAAATGTGAAAAAATTGACTAATTTTGAACCCGCTTATCGTCTTAGAGTAGGAGATTACAGGATTTTATTTGATGTCGTGGAAAATACTCTTGAGATAGGTAGGATTTTACACCGGAAAGATAGTTATAAATAAAAAATTGTGTAACAAAATCTTAGCGTTCTCATCAAAAATATGAATTAAGAAAACAATATCAATAGACATAAATAAGGGAGATTCACCAGAATGCGGGACAGTAATACTGGAAAAATCGTCGGAGTCAACGGCAATATGATTACTGTTGAGTTTGACACTCATGTTACCCAGAATGAAGTGGCGTACGCTGTTTTGGGCGAAGAACGCCTTAAGTGTGAAGTTATCCGGGTGCGTGGACAACGCGCGGACCTTCAGGTTTTTGAAAGCACCAGCGGTTTGAAGGTGGGAACGGCAATTGAGTTTACTGATGAACTCCTCAGCGTGGAGTTGGGGCCCGGTTTACTTACCAAAGTTTTTGACGGCCTGCAGAATCCTCTTAATGACCTGGCTGAAAAGTCGGGTTTCTTTTTGCAGCGCGGCGTTTACCTGCCGGCGCTGGATCACGAAAAAGAGTGGGAATTCACTCCGGGCGTGAAAGTCGGCGATAAAGTTATTGCCGGGGATCGTGTCGGACAGGTGCCTGAAGGTATTTTCAAACATTACATTATGACGCCTTTTGACCTGCACGGCGAATGGGAAATCACTGAAATCACCGCCGCCGGCAAATACAAAATCGCTGCTGCCATGGCGAAAATAAAAAATAAAAAAGGTGAAGAACGCCGGGTAAGCATGGTACAGAGCTGGCCGGTTAAAATTCCGATTACGGCTTACAAGGAAAAAATCCTGCCCGAAACAACTTTGATTACCCAGCAGCGGATTATTGATACATTCTTCCCGGTCGCGGTGGGCGGAACTTTTTGTACCCCGGGGCCGTTTGGCGCGGGTAAAACCGTATTACAGCATGCTTTAAGCCAGTATGCCGAAGCTGATATTGTGATTGTCGCGGCCTGTGGAGAACGGGCCGGCGAGGTTGTGGAAATACTCCGCGAATTCCCGCATCTGGAAGACCCCCGAACCGGAAAAACCTTGATTGACCGTTCAATTATCATCTGCAATACCAGCTCAATGCCGGTGGCGGCGCGGGAAGCGTCTGTTTACACGGCGGTAACTTTGGCGGAATACTATCGGCAAATGGGCTTGAACTGTCTGCTGCTGGCGGATTCAACTTCCCGCTGGGCGCAGGCTTTGCGCGAGATGTCCGGCCGCCTCGAAGAAATCCCCGGAGAGGAGGCATTCCCGGCTTATCTTGAATCTTTAATCGCCGGTTTTTACGAACGTGCCGGTTTGGTGAAATTGAATGACGGTTCGCTTGGTTCGGTTACAATCGGCGGCGCGGTCAGCCCGGCCGGCGGCAACTTTGAAGAACCCGTAACCCAGGCTACCTTGAAAGTTGTGGGTGCGTTTTTAGGCTTGTCCCGCGAACGTTCGGACGCGCGGCGTTATCCGGCGATTCATCCCCTGGACAGCTGGAGTCATTACGAGAGTATTGTCAGCGACGACAAAATCCGGAAAGCCCGCGAAGAACTGCGCAACGGTAATGAAATTAATCAGATGATGAAAGTGGTCGGTGAAGAAGGTACGCATATAAATGACTTCATTGTTTACCTCAAGAGTGAGTTCATCGACTACGTTTATCTGCAGCAGAACACCTTTGATAAAGTCGACGGCGCGACTGATAAAGAACGGCAGCAATACGTTTTCGATAAAGTAATCAGTGTCCTGGATACGGAATTTGATTTCAGCGATAAAGATAAAGTACGGCGTTATTTCCTTGAATTACGCCAGATATTTATCGACTGGAATTACGCCGCGACGGATTCTGAACAGTTTAAAAAGCTTGAAGCGGCAATCGACGCCAAAATTAAGGAGCACAGTCATGCGTAAAGTATATCACCGCATTATTCAAATTGCCGGTAATGTCATTACCGTTGAAGCTGAAAATGTCAGCTATAATGAGCTTGCCGAAGTAAGCACCACCCGCGGAGTATCCTTAGCGCAGGTTATCCGTTTACAGGATAATAAAGTTAATTTACAGGTTTTTGCCGGCGGCCGCGGAATCAGCACTAATAATCAAGTGCGTTTTCTCGGACACTCGATGAAAGTGTCTTCTTCTGAAGATTTGCTCGGGCGTATTTTTACCGGCCGCGGCATGCCGCGCGATAATCGTCCTGAAATTAATGAAAATCTTATCAATATCGGCGGCCCTTCGGTTAATCCGGCGAAACGTATTATCCCTAAAAACATGATTCGTACCGGTATCCCGATGATTGACGTGTTCAATACCCTGGTCGAATCGCAGAAGCTGCCGATTTTTTCCGTCGCGGGTGAACCGTACAATGAATTGCTCGCCAGAATTGCCCTGCAGGCTGAGGTCGATGTCATCATCCTCGGCGGTATGGGACTTAAATACGATGATTACCTGAAATTCAAAAATACTCTCGATGAACACGGCGCTTTGGCGCGGACAATCATGTTTATCCATACCGCCTCCGATCCAGTGGTGGAATGCCTGCTCGTACCCGATATGGCTTTGGCGGTGGCGGAAAGCTACGCGCTTAACAACAAACGCGTCCTGGTATTGTTGACCGACATGACAAATTTCGCGGACGCCCAGAAAGAAATCGCCATTACTATGGAACAAATCCCGTCCAACCGCGGATATCCCGGCGATTTGTACAGCCAGTTAGCCGCTCGTTATGAAAAAGCAGTTGACTTTGACGGCGCCGGTTCCATTACTATTCTCGCGGCGACGACGATGCCGGGTGATGACGTAACCCATCCGATTCCTGATAATACCGGTTATATTACGGAAGGGCAATTCTATCTGCGCCACGGCCGTATCGAGCCTTTCGGTTCGCTCAGCCGTTTGAAACAGCAGGTTAACGCCGATACCCGCAACGACCACCGCGTAATTATGGATACCATGATTCGCCTGTACGCGGATTACAAAGAGACTTTGGAAAAGCAGTCCATGGGCTTTACGATGAGCGCGTGGGATAATAAATTACTCAAATACGGCAGTTTGTTCGAAAAACGGATGATGGATCTTTCGGTTAATATCCCGCTTGAGGAAGCTCTTGACCTTGGCTGGCAGACTCTGGCGGAATGTTTTGATAAAGCCGAAACCGGTATTAAAACCGACCTCCTGCAGGAATACTGGCCGAAACAGTAAAAGAATGAACGTCGAACATCGAACATCGAATGAGGAAAGGATAGTGAACCAAAGGAAATATGATTTAGAAGAACGTCTGTTGAATTATTCCGTCAGGATAATCAGGCTCGTGGAAAAATTGCCGGATACGAGAACTGGAAATCATGTGGCAGGACAATTATTACGTTCAGGAACATCACCTTATCCTAATCATGGAGAAGCACAAGCGGCAGAATCTCCAAACGATTTTATGCACAAGTTACGTATTTCGTTGAAAGAATTGAGAGAAACTAAAAGATGGTTGATGCTTATTCAACGAATACCATTGATTAAACCGGTCGAAAAACTTAATGATATATTACAGGAAACAGAAGAATTGATAAAAATATTTGTTTCAAGTATAAAAACAAGCGAAATTAAAAAAAGATAACAAGCATCAGCTATTGTAAAATTCATAATTGATGTATTATTAATTCATTCGATGTTGCCGTTACATCCGGCGTTTTTATTTTTTTCATTCATTCGATGTTCGATGTTCGATGTTCAATGTTCAATGTTCAAATACCGGCGAAGCCGGTTTTTAAGGACTTATGGCAAAACTAAAACTTACAAAAACAGAACTGAAAAACCAGCAAAACGCTTTTAAGCTGTTTTCGCGTTTTTTGCCGACGCTGCAGCTTAAAAAGCAGCAGTTGCAGATGGAGATGCGCGACAGTGCGGCGCGTTTGCGCGCGAACGAAGTGGAACAGGAAAAGACCCGCAAAAGCCTTAATGCCTGGATCGCTTTGTTTGGTGATGAAGATGGACTGGAATTGCTGCCCTCCCTGCTGAAGTTGACGGCTGTTGATAAGGGTATGGCTAATATCGCCGGGGTGAGTGTGCCGGTTTTTCAGAAAGCCAATTTTGAAGTAGCTGAATATAATCTGTTCAAACAGGATTGCTGGATTGATGATGCCCTGGAGATGTTGAAAAATCTTATCGCGCAGCAGGAAGCACACAAAGTCCTGGAAGAACAATATCGCTTGCTGGCTAAAGAATTGCGAACAACTACACAAAGGGTGAATTTATTTGAAAAAGTAAAAATACCTGAATGCAGAGAAAATATGCACATTATCCGTATTTACCTGGGTGATGTCGATACCGCCGGTGTGGTGCGTTCCAAGATCGCTAAACGCAAAAGCCAGGAGGCGCAGCTATGATAGTTCCGATGAAAAAAGTTGTGCTTTTATGTTTAGCTAAGGAGCGCAAAACGACTTTGCGGGAAATCCGTTATCTTGGTGCTTTGCACATCGTCGTGGAAAAACTAAGCGAATCAGATGACCGCGCGGATGTGCAGACTTTGCTCGCGAGCGTTGAACGAAGCGTGAGATGTTTGGAAACGCGTGCCGAAAAAACTCAAAACGCTCCGGACCATCAGTTTTTACCGCGCCAGCTTTATGACAAAGTTTCGCACGAAATGGCCCAGCTCGCCAATATTGAACAGGAAATTGATGCTTTATGCCACCTGGAAAATACCTTGAGTCCCTGGGGCGACTTTTCAACTGAACTCGTCAAGGAACTGGCAACTGGCGGCATTTACGTTTATTGCTGCGAAGCTTCGCATAAAGTTTATGCTGAATATTTGGAGCGGAAAGCTATAACGATTCAGAAAATTAATGCCGATAAAGTGTTCACCCGTTTTGTTATTTTAGCTGAAAACGAGCTTGACACGGAAGATTTGCCATTGGCCTCTTTACCGGAGGACAGGCGTTTGAGCCAGGTCAGGAAACAACTGAACAAAGCGAAAGCTCAACGTGATGTCTTTAATAAGGAATTGGATTCGCTGGCTGGTCAAATATCGCAAATCAGACATTACCGCGATGAAGTCAGGGAGCGTTTGGAATTCCTGTCCGCGCGCGACAGCATGGCGGATCATGAAGAAATCATTTCGATTCAGGGTTATATACCCGAGCCCCGGATGGATGAAGTAAGCGCGAACGCGGAAAAACATGGTTGGGCTTTGTTGATTGAGGATCCGAAACCGAAAGATCAGGTCCCCACTTTAATCACGCTGCCGAAAGTTTTCAGACTGGTTCAGCCATTGTTTGAGTTCCTCGGCATCTCGCCCGGTTATCGTGAAATTGATGTCAGTATCGGGGTATTGTTTTTCTTTACGATTTTCTTTGGTATAATCGTTGGGGACGCCGGCTACGGCTCCCTGTTCATGTTGGGCACATTAGCTGCAATGGCCTTCATAAAAAGAAAAAGCGACAAAGTTAAATTAGCTTTACGTTTAGCAATGATGTTGAGTTCGGCAACGATTATCTGGGGGGCTTTGAGCGGCAACTGGTTTGGTTTATCGCTGCCCGGAATTAAGTTTTTGACGGAAGCGGAGCCTACAGTGAAAAACGCTAATGTCATGTTTATATGCTTTGTAATTGCGCTGGCACAGTTATCGATGGGGCATATCTGGCAGGCGATTGTCCATGGCAAAGTACGTAAAGCCCTTGGCCAACTGGGTTGGATTTTGTTGCTTGGCGGTAATTTTTTCCTGACTTTGAGACTAATTGTATATCCCGGGGTTTTTCCAGTTCACATGTATTACCTGTACGGAACCGGCCTGGTGTTAATTGTTTTTTGCGATGTCAATTGGAAAGATGTGGGCGAAGCGTTTAACTTTCCGTTCAGCATCATAAATAGTTTTGTTGATATTTTGTCCTATATCCGGCTGTTCGCGGTTGGTTTGGCCGGTTATCAAATAGCTAACAGTTTCAATGGCATGGGGCTGTCTTTGACTAAAATACCTGAACTTTCATGGTGGATGGTTCCATTATGTATTGCCGGTGGTGCTTTGATCATATTACTGGGACATCTCTTGAATATAGCGCTTTGTTTAATGAGTGTTCTGGTACACGGTGTACGACTGAACACTTTAGAATTTTCGAATCATGTCGGCCTTACCTGGGCCGGCATAGAATTTAAGCCATTTAAGAAAAAAGAATCATAAACCAAAGGAGAATATCTCATGGATTCAACAATTGTTTTAAAGGCGATCGGGGAAGCGGGAGCGTACGCGGCGGTAGGTTTCGCGGCAATGGGTTCCGCAATCGGTACTGGAATAGCTGGAAGTTCAGCTGTCGGCGCGTGGAAAAAATGTTATGCCCAAAACAAACCGGCTCCATTTTTGCTTTTAGCCTACGCCGGTGCTCCACTGACGCAAACTATCTACGGTTTATTAATGTTAATTTTCATTAAGGGTCAGATCGCGATTAATCCTGACCGTTGGCCTTTATATTTAGTCATTGGTGTTTTCGGCGGTATCGCGCTGGGAGTTTCTGCGTGGTTCCAGGGCAAAGCCGGTGCCGGCGCCTGTGATTCATTTGCCGAGACTGGTAAGGGTTTTGCCAATAACCTGACCGTGCTCGGGGTTATTGAAACGGTTGCTATTTTTGCTTTAGTATTTTCACTTTTGATCTTACCAACGGGCAAATAGTGCAGAGAAAAAAAGTTTAAAATTCCACAAACAGGACTTGTATTTCTGATTTTTTAAGGCAGATTATGAGTTCTGCTTTTCCAAGCGGAGGGATGGTCGAGTCTGGTTTAAGGCAGCGGTCTTGAAAACCGCCGTAGTGCAAGCTACCGTGGGTTCGAATCCCACTCCCTCCGCCATTTTAAATTCCTTGATATAAGTACCTTATAGCATTTAAGTAAAATGATATTGGCAATGCCACAAAACATGTGATAGCAAAAGTCAGACACGAATATAATTTGCCGCGTTTAGAGCACAAAAACAGTCCGGTGTGATGTGTTTTTTATTTCTGAATTTTCCTGGAGAAGGTCCAACGGCTTTCTTAAAGGCTTTGGAAAAATGATATATTTCGAAATATGCAAGCTCCCAAAAAATAATTACGAATTTTCTTTCATTTGTCCGTGTTTGTCCGCGTCCCCCCCCCTCTCCTATTCGTAATTAAATCAACGCTGCCTGCACTAAATTTACACAGAGCTTTTCCATCGAACCATGAGCTTGCTTGAAAGCCTTGGGAACCAAGCTGTTTGAAGTAAAACCCGGAATATTATTAGCTTCAATCATATAGGCGGTGCCGTCCATGGCAAGCATAAAATCCACCCGCAATAAATCCCGGCAGTTCGCGGCATGATAAAATTTCATCGACAATTCCACAGCACGTTCTTGAATCTCCTTATTTATCGTCTCTGGCGGACATAAATATTGAGTTTCTCCATTCTTGTGGACGTATTTAGCATCGTAATCATAAAAACCTGTCGGTGTAACTATTTCTATTACCGGCAAAGCCTCGTCATTGACAATCGCGACGGTTATTTCAGCGCCTTTGATGAGTTTTTCCACCAGCAATTCATTGTCATATTTGAAGGCTTCAGGCAGAAACTTCTCGTACTCTCTTTGATTGTTGATGATGAATATTCCCACAGTCGAACCTTCGCGCGGCGGTTTCACCAGCAGAGGAAAACTCATAAAATCCGGCAAAGCAGGTTCTGATTCAGTAACAACACACCATTCGGGGGTGGGAATATTTTCTCTATCCATTAATTCCTTGCTGGGAATTTTGTCGAAAACCAGCTTACTGGCCTCACTGCCGCAACCGACGAATTTCACGCCGGCTTTTTCCAGTAATTTTTGAATGTCACCGTTTTCCCCCCAGCCTCCATGCAAGGCGGGAAAAACTACATCGGCAGCTAAAACAGCAGCGAATAATTTACAGCTTTTAATATCAATTTCATCAACCGCATAACCAGCATTGCGCAAGGCTGCGCCAATTGCCGCGCCGGAATCCAACGACACTTCCCGCTCGCTGCTGTCGCCACCCTTAAGCACAACAACTTTCGGGGCGGGGGAACCCGACTCAATCCGCTCCAAATCCGCGGGATTGGAAAAAACTACTTCCGGACGCAAATAAAAGCCCGTTCGTTCAGCAACCACACTTCTCATTTTGCGCATTAAACAAACAAAGTCTTCTTCGGAAGCACGCTTGTGATTAATAATGAAATTAGCGTGTTTTTTGCTGATGCGAGCGAAACCGCAGGAATACTCCTTAAGCCCCGCTTCATCAATAAGTTTGCCTGCCGGGTCTGTTGGAGAAATATTTTTGAAAACACAACCGGCACTGTGCCCGGAAGGGTCATGGGAACGGCGCAGCTTTTTTGCCGTTGAAATTTTTTTCCGTTCGCGATCTTTGTCTACAGGTGGAAGCTTCAGGATCACACCGGTAATAATTATATCTTCAGGAATAGTAGTAGACCGGTAATTCCAGGCAAGCTCCCGTGCGTCGATTGCCACGGCTTCACCTGTCATGTCATAACCGCAAATATCCACAACATATTCGCCGATAGTAACTTCATAAGCCCCGGCATTCATCCGCAAAGCCCCGCCGACCGTACCGGGAATCGCCGCCAAAGGCGCAACACCGCCAAAGCCGCGCCGGGACGCAGTTACTACTAAATCCGACAGCCGGACTCCAGCGCCGACTGTTAAATGATACCGACCCGCTTTTATGCGGACAAAATCATTTTGCGCAAGCTTGATAACTATACCGTCAAAAGTTTCGTCCATTCCGACAATATTGCTGCCGCCGCCTATTACAAAAACTGCCACCTTATGCTGGTGACAGAATTTTAAAAGTTTTGCTAAGGAAATATCATCAGTCGGCTCGGCAACAACAGCTATTTCACCACCTACGCCAAGCGAAGTCATTTCGCTCCAGCTCAGGTTATACTTTAAAGGCAGATCGGGAAAAGCCGATTCCAATTCCTCTATAAATTGAGATAAGTTCACAGCTGGCATTCTGAATTTTTCCTATTTATAGATGTCTTCCGGATTAAAAACTTTTTCGCCGACTTCCACCAGTTCACCGTCTTCGAGTTTTCTGAAAAAACAAGTGCGGTGTCCGGTATGACAAGCGGCATTGCCAATTTGATTGACCTTGAAAACCACAGTATCATCATCACAGTCAACCAGGATTTCTTTAATTTCCTGAATATTTCCGGAGGATTCACCTTTTTTCCATAACTTCCGGCGTGAGCGCGTCCAGTAAGTGGCGCAGCCGCTTTTCAAGGTTTCGGCCCAGGATTCTTCATTAATGTAAGCCAACATGAGAACTTCACCAGTTTTATAATCCTGCGCAATCGCGGGGATTAAACCATCATCACTCTTTGTAAAATCTAATTTTACCATCCTGTCTCCTGCTAACTTAAGTTTTTTTTGCTTAACCTTTTTTTAAACTCACGACTCACAACTGTTTTAGGTATTACCAGTTACACCGCCAACCCCAAAGGCAACATTCTAAGTAAGTCCCCCCTAACCTAATACAAAAATAAAACAATACAACAGCATATATGAAAAACTTTATTTGACAATTAGTCAATTGCCTCTTCACAAAAAATCTGTACCAAATAATTATTATTAGCCATTTTTCTGCTTAAACTTGAGCCGCAGTTTAAATATAATCAATTTACCAAAATTTATTTTGGAAATTATGCCCGCTGGCGAAGCATTCCGCAAGGAAAGCAACTGGATGTCAAGCTGAATCGGTACAAAAAAATGAGCTTGCGAATGGTTTATGCCGAATCAGAGCTTGACAGAAAGGCGGTAGTCTTTATGCATTATGGTACAGATTTTTGTGATGAACCGCAGTGACACACCTCAAAACTAATTAATCATATCATCTCCTATTGAACCTAGCAGTCTGTCGGACTTTCTCTGCTTTGAGGGAGACATAGTTTTGAAAGTGTGATATATTAGCACTATCATCCCGTAACTTCTAAAAATTAACTATTTTCAAGCTGTTTTGAGCTTGTTTTTTTTTATTTCTAATATACCCATTTTTCATTTTGCCAT
>VAOY01021929.1_pt1 | contig 31158 bp, 23 predicted proteins | sample 3393881 | NCBI WGS metagenome assembly VAOY01 (sample SAMN08290430, study PRJNA428436) | hydrothermal vent metagenome | isolation source: Deep-sea hydrothermal vent chimney | place: Indian Ocean: Southwest Indian Ridge
CTCCTCATACGCATGGTTTAGTTCCGTGCCGGTGGTTAGCCGCTACACGTGCTGGATTTTCCAACTTGCTTATATTAGCTTTGCTTGGCGCACTCATTATTCTCCTTAATATTCTTAAATTTTCAAATGTGGTAACCTAACCCCTTACTTTTTCTATCGTTATGTATCATGTCGAGACCTGACACTCTATCTCCTCTCTTATTAACCTCGGCCAATAAAATCAAGCCAATGCACATTATTTTGTTTAGTCTTTGGCACAAGACACCCTACGGCCCACCACCTTGCTGTCGACTGGCCAGCACACGGACCCCCACCGCCACGATCATGCGACGCAATGTCGTTACCAGGCGTGCAATCGCATTACGTGCCACCCACAAGGCGTTACGGCGTGCGATGCGACTGGTTTGCGGAATGGTCTCCCCAGCAGCCGGTGCCGGCGGTGTATGGGTATGGAAAGAGACAGCGGAACTACCCGACCGCGCCAGTTCGCGTTGAGTTCGGTAGGCCACTTCATTGGACAAGAAGTTGCCGCCAGGCCCCTCCACCACTGTCGCCCTGAATTGTTGGCCGCCGACTATGAAACGGATATCAGCGGTCAAACCACGGCTATCGGATATACGGACGGCATTGGCCAAAATAGCCCTAATCGTAGCGACATTGTCGATCACAACCTCGTCACTGGTAACCGCTTGAGTTAAACCCAATGCCTGTATCGCCCGTTGGGCAACAGTCGTGCTACTGAAACGCAAGGTGATACCACGAGCAATAATTGGCTGCGGAATAATCACCCGACCCCGGCGGGTTCGCTGTCCGGTGGCCTGGGCGATGCCGGGCAGGTCCGCCGCCGTCTCAATAATGGCGGCCCCACCTGTCGGCACGCCCCGCAATTCCGTTGCCAAGAGATTTTGTGGGTTTGGTTGTTCCGGGAAAAACAACCTGTGCGGCTGCAGGCGCCGCAGTTCATGGGTGCCGACCGTGAACTGTTCGATCTGGACCTGGCTGTTGGCTGGTAGATTGGGTTCCAGGCTCACAGTAAGTATGGCATCCGCATTACTCGACTGTACCACGCTTTCAACAATACCTTGACCGAATTGAGCAAAACTAACGGGATAAACCACACCCTCTATCGCCGCCTTATTTCTGCCCCCAAGGCCGATCTCTGTGCCGTCCATTACCGTGGCCGCAGCACCGGAAGGATTCCAATCACCGGGTCTTGGTGGGCTGTGACCATAGGGATCAAATCCCGTTACCAACACTTTGACTATCTCATCGCCGTGCCTCAATCCCCGATTGAACGTTACACTTGAACCACCACGCGCGGCAAAATTAAACTCCGCATCGACCGTCGTGAAGGTTGTCTTTACCTGGTTTGCAGCCGTAGGGTTGCCCCTGTATACAGGAGGCTGGATGCCACCTAATGCTCTAATCATTGCGCGCAACCGATGCAAGGGTTCAAAATGCGTACGGTGCCCAACGTCACCACGCAACAAATGCCTCGAATATCGACTACCCGCGCGTTGCAAACGCCTAGCGGCTGAGCGGGCCCGCGACCACAAGCTCTCACCTGCTGCAATTCCCATCTGTTGTGCTTCTGGGGTGGTCACGGTACCCCCGCCATCGATAATTGAACGAGCCTCCAGTAAGGCCGCCTCGAATACCCCGTATAAGCGGCTGACGGGGGCACGCCTTAAGGTTCTGAACCAGTCTGAAATACGTCGTATCCTTTGTCCACCGATTCTTCTCATGGCTGGACGTGCTGCGGCCTTGGGCGGACCCGCAGCCACTAAGATGGTAAATTTCGCTACCGAGCCATCTGCTCTCGTGCTGTCGATCTCGCCCCATAAGGACTTTCCCGTAACCGGGTGTTGGATATTGCCTGTGCCGATAGCTGTAGAGCTTTCGATTCTTCTTCCTGGTAGATTCCGCAAACGCCTCGCCTCAGAACTATTTGGGTCCGTATTACTCACTCCCTGAGATCGCAAAATGTCAACGGCAGCCCCACCGAATATGGGCTGATTTCCCTGCAATACATTGATCGTTGGAGTCCTACCCTCCTGGTGGGTAAGATTGTTAATCGTTTGTGTATGTCCACCGGTCCTGCGAGAGCGAACTCGCTTGTTCTGGGTGTAGGTTTCTCTGTGTTCCCAGACCAATATGTCACCGGGATGCAGTAGATTCACCAAGGTATTGAAATTGGTAATACGCTGGCCTTGCTGATCTGAGTAGGCATTGACCATCCCAGCGACATTGCGACTGTAGACATCCCCTATCAATTCCCGGGCGCGTGGCTGGTTGGCCCTGCCAAAGGCATCCCCCACCGTCCATCCGCTATACAGTTCTGTCCGGTGATGGGCAGCCAGCCAAACATGTCTTAGGATCACGGCGATATCGGCACAGTCGGCAGGTAACTGGTAGGCGGTAGCCCGGAGATTGGCGGGCAGGCAATTGGTCACCCACTGGTTGGCCGGATGATCAATGAATTGCTCACCGCGTCTTGGGCGACCGCTCACCGGTATCGGTTCATTAACTGCGGTCGCCGTGGTATCACCATAGCGTCTTGCCCGCCTCCCCAAAACCCGGAAGCGGTTAGCCGCGGTCTGGCCCGCTACGGTATCGTTAGAATGAAAAATTATCATGCCGGTAAAGGAGCTCAGCCATTGTTCATAGGTAGGGTGTAACTCTGGTTGTGCCGCTGATGGGATCGGCTGTTGCACACCGGGTCGATAACAAATTTGATTTAATTGCACCGGGGTTGTTGTCGGTTGTCTTTGCACATAGCCTTCGTTCCGCTCGTGCCTCTGTTGCAAAACATGGGTCAGCTCATGTGCCAGTAGCCCTCGGCTTGTATCATTGCTATAGGCGTATTGGCCGGCATTAAAAACGATGTTGTTTCCCAAGGTGAAGGCCTTGGCTTGAACAGCTTGGGCACTGTTGGTAGCGTTGATGCCAGTGTGTATACGCACGTTGCTGAAGTCTTGGCCCATGCGGGATTCAAAGAATGTCCGTTCGGATCGAGGTAAAGGTTGGCCGCCGCCTTTCAGGGACTGGATCTTTGCATGGATAGTTGAAGTTACCGCAGGCGTCTGGCCTGCATTGGCCTTGGCCCGAATCGGTTCTTCCTCATCCTTTTCTTCTTTTCGCTGTACTAAAGGTGTTATTTTTTCAGAAAGAGCTTTGGGCTGGACTGGTTCTTCTTCCCCGCACGAGGGATCCTTTGAGAATGGTCATGTAGGTTTTGGCTGAATGGTTTCTTCTTCATCCTGTTTTTGAATTGTATTTACGGTACTGCCTACTGCTTTCTGCCTACTGTCTACTGTCGTACTCATCAACTGCTCTGCAACACGATCTGCTTCCTGTTCGTACTTGTCATTGGGTTGCCCAATGGTGAGCTTGGGTTGAATTACAGGCGTACAGCGAGGACAACCGCCATCGCAGGGGCAGATGGGTTTGTGTTGAATTAAGATATCATTGTTTAAAAATAAAGAAGAAGACGTCGGTTGTTTGGCAGAATGAGGAGAGGCGATATTACTCAACCGCTTATGATTTTCAGCAGGCTTTTTCTGCGCAACTACTTTCATGGCTTCATTTTATTCTTATTTGATAATTTTGTTATTTATGCTTTAACCTTGTTCATGTAGAATGTTGAGACCTTAATCTCTGTTTTGTACTATTCTATTTCTGCCCCAGCCTTCTGCATTAACGAGGTTTTACCGGTTCCCAAACGTAATTGAAACGTTTTCCAACACCAGTGGCTGTCATGTTTGGATAAGATACCGTGCAAGTAGGACTACATCGTGGTCGGTTGCCTCCACTTACTCCTGCTCCCGGGCCTCTGAGCCAGGTAGCCTCTGCCCAACGGCGGGGCGGAACAGGGTCATCTCCAGATAAACGCTTATACGCTTCCACAATCAAGATTGTCGCTGGTAAGGAAAAGGCATCGTGATAAATATTCCATGGTGAAAAAAGTATTAGTGGTGAAGTCCAGCCCCAACAGAGCCTCATCATGATTCCAAATGTTCCATAATTGGGTGTTCCCGAAAGCCAGCAGTCGCTGCCGACTTGCACCGTATTCGAACAGGTATTAGGGTCTTCGTGGCAGGAGGCGAACGGGCTATAGGTTTTACATCCTCCCGGCACAGCGCAAGGCGGATGGTACGGAGGCTTATTAATCCATCCGGCCGAACCCTGGTACAAACCGAGTGTGTCAAAAGCATTCCTGTTGATTACAAAACCAGACCAACTATGCCCAGGCTTGTAGATGATGGGTTGAATAAGATGACGGCAAGCCGCTTCTTTTTGAAAAAATCCCCATGAATGAAAATCACTCTGAATTCTGCTCCAGACCCTTGTGACTTCTGCAGATACATCCGGCCCACAAATTCTTACATCCTCAGGAGGATGTTCCGGCGGCGTGGGTGTTGGAGGGGTTGGGGCTTGCTGATTGAACTCAATAATAACTCCCCGATTCTTTGCCCGATTTCCAACAGTATTATTATTGGTTACATAACTTCCCAAACCTGCCATGCCCCTGAAAGTGACACGTGAACGTGCACCGGGTCCCAATAACCTTTCAACCTGTTCTGACCGCCCATGCCTAATACGTGTATTAGAACCATCGCTACCTACACAGTCACTATAACCAATAATTTTTAATCTGTAAGAATTGTCTGACTCAAAGGTTCCCAGCCAGGATATTAACAATGGCTCTGCCTGAGTCGATGATTTGACATTCTGCCTGCTGACACCAAAATCGGCGATAAGTAATTGACCAGGTGCATGTAATGTTACATCAGGATCTAAGTGGCCAGAAGCTGTTCTTGAAGTGCTTATTTCTCCAGGCTGATAGCCAGAACACTGCGTTCCATCTGCTGGAAATTTTCTAATAGTCCTTTTCATGCTCTGCTGCTGTGATACATGGGTCAACTCATGGGCCAGAAGTCTTTTACCTGATGTTGTGCATAGATTATACTTCCCTGTACCAAAATAAATATCCCTACCATGCGTAAAAGCCTGAGCATTTAGCTCTCTGTTCATCTGTACAGCATTGCTATCTGTATGTACTCTTACACCGCTAAAATCAGCTCCAAACCTTTTCTCCATGAAACTCTTGCTCATCTCCGGCAGTTGCTGACCACTGCCTCTGCTCTGGCTTAATCGGGCATGTAAACCATCGCTTGCCTGTGGTGTACTTCCGGAAATACCTTTTGCCATGATAGGTTCCTCCTCCTCCTCTTCTTCTTCTTCTTCTTCTTCCTGACGCTGAATGAAAGGGGTTATTTCTTCAGAGAGAGTTTTAGGCTGTAAGGCTTCTTCTGTATCTTTATTCCCACACGAGGAACTGGTGGCAAAGGGTCATGTAGGTTTTGGTTGAACGGCTTCTTCCACCTGTTTTTGGATTGTATTTACGTCACTGCCTACTGCTTTCTGCCTACTGCCTACTGTCGTTCTCATCACTTGGTCTGCAACCCTATCCGCTTCCTGTTCGTACTTGTCATTGGGTTGCCCTATGATGAGTTTGGGTTGGATGACAGGCGCACATCGAGGGCATCCACCATCACATGGGCAGATGGGTTTGGGTTGGATGACTGGTACTGGAGGACTGTGGTTAATGGTATGAAAATTCTTTAGAGCAGAACGAACAGTATTGTGCCTTTTCTTGTGTGCACTATCCTGATAAGGTTTCTTGGCAACGGCTTTCATCTTCTTGTTGTCCTCTTGATCTTTATATTAAAAGACTCTATGCATCCTGCCTTACATCTGACCTTCTTTCTGGAAGAATAAAGCTTCTTTCCTTTTTGGTCTAATACCTTCAGGTAAATGTCGGGGTTTGCTTCAAAGAACTCGGAAAATTCTTCAGTTTTATAGACGAACATGAATTTCCCGGCGTCATCAGTAAGGGTTGTTCCCAGCCTATCTTCAAAAATGCGATCCTTGTCGTAGAGGCTCGCAGCCAAGCCGCCAATACCACGACCCTCTTCGTCTGTGACCCTTCCTTTTACGATCCAGGCATCAGGTTCTACTGGGATAATTTCTTCTCCAAGTTCAGGTGGCGGGCATATTTCTTCATCAGCAAGATATATCTCTCGATAATCAACCTGCCCAATCTTCACAAAGAGAGATTCGCTGTCCTTAAACAGTATCTTGTAATCCTTATCAGAAACATAGAGGAATAATTCCATAGATTCAGGAACTTCCTTTCTCTCTTTGCCATTTCCGGGATAGATAATGGAAAAATAACCTCGTTTGTCTGTGCATCCATACCCCAATTTTTTAACCCAGCTTCCTTTCTCATCAAAGAGTCCCACGGTCAAACCGCTTACACCTTTTTTATCCTTATCAAGTACCCGCCCGTGGACCATCCAGCTATTCTCTTTCAATAAGGGAACACTGATCTTGGCCTTTTCTATTTCCACATTCAGTTCTTTGAACATGCTCTTGTTATATCTGATCCTGGCTGCCATTTTTACAACCCTGGGATGATCGGAGCCAAGTTTGCCAGAAAGCCTTTTCTGTTCTTTCTCCAGTGCCCTGTGTTTGATAGAATGAAATAATTTAACCCTTTCCAGACCTTCACCCCTCAATTTCTCCACACTGTCAAAAGAAGCATCAATCTTTCCTAAAATCTCCTCTTCGGTAAACTGCCTTTTCCCCATAGTCTAACCTCTCTTTTTTAATGTTTTATATTCCACATTATTTTTTGACGGCTATACTGTAATGATTTTGAAGCCTCTCGAAATTTTCTTCGCAACTTACTTTGATGGTAAAAAGTACCGCTTGGGGTATAAGTACAGTATTACCAGCAAAAACCCTGTAAGCCAGAGGTCCAAGCACTTGGAGACAGTGAGTTGCCTGGTTAGTAGTAGCGGTGTTCATAAATCCATATGAGAAGAGAGAATAAAGCGCCTTTGTAATGCCCTCCTGAAACCGGTTATCGTTTGTTCTGACTGTAACTGCATAAATGACGGTATTAGCAAATACTATGTCTAATAAAGAAGTGCATTCTGACTGATTACCTACATAGGATACATCGTCCAGTGAGGCGATAAACTGTGAACTCAGTGCAAAATTGATTTCAGGGGCCCGCAGATCAAGTGTGGTCTGGTTATTGGAAAAAAGAACGTTTCCGCTTGGAAGGTATAGAGCATACAGTAATGGTGTTACTGGAGCAGCTGTCAGATAGGTTGTACTAGCTTTACCAAGAGTTTTGAATGAAGAAAATAATAAACGGCCAATAAGGTCTTTAGATATTCCAAGATTAAGGATAAAAACCGTCCCTGCCAGCAATGATAGTGGATTCACCTTGAAATCAGCACCCTGCGAGGTCAGGTGGTTTCCGACTACCGAGACAGGCCCAAGGGCCATGATGAAGAGTGCCTGTCCAAGGGGCTGTGTCACAATATTGTCATGGACCTTAACGGCTGGAATGCCGTCTGGAGAAAGAAATTCTTTTTCGCCAAATAGTTCATGAAATGCCTTTTTGAAACTCAACCCGATAACAATTCCTCCTCTCATTCCAGGCCTGGCATCATCATCTTTTTCGGACGTTCTTGGACCGTTATTCAGAATGCGGTTGTCAGAGATATCTATCTTTTCTCCATGTAAGATAAAGATTCCGGAAACAGGCTCGAGGTGGCTCGTCCCGTTATTCTCAATGCTATTTTCACGAATGATAAGGTTTTCACAGTCTGAAAGGGAAATCCCACCCAAACCCATTTCCATTCTCATTATTGTCGGGATCTCTTCGGGAACTTGCTGCAGACAATTTTCAATACAATTCCGGTAAATCGTGAGATCTTCAACAGAAACGGCCAAGCCAATCCTTTTTAAGCCGAAAAACCCAACAACTCCTATTCCATTCAGTCCCATGTTTCTGATCTCATTTCTCTCGATAACTATATCATAGAGAAAACTTTTAAATTTCTCCTGGAGAGCCTCTAATCTATCTGCAGACAACTCACTTAAACCATATTTTTTCTTAATCTCCTTAAAAATATCGATATCTTCCGGAGGCATATTCCCAAGTGTTATACCGTTCCATGAACCTCCGGATATCCGGTTTTCAAGGATTCTAATTCTTTCGGACTCACCCGCGATCTGGATGCCTCCATAAGCCTTGAAAGGATTTTTAGGCGATATTTTGAACACAAGCTTCCATATCAGATTTAAATAGTTAATGAAGAGATGGCGATGGCGATAAATCTTCTCCAATTCTGCGCAAGGATCAGTTGGATCAGGAATAACATCGTCTCCCAGTGTATCAGGAGGTGGAACACTCTCTGCAGGGATTACATCAATATCATTGCGCTCAATCACGCTATCCTCGCCCATGATAAATATGGCAACTTCAGCTCCCTCTTTGTCCAGCATTCCGATCTTGTTGTGGTGAATGTTAATCGCGATTCCACCCTCAACACGGACTGCATTCTTACAAGCCAGGATCCGATTGTGTCCTATTTCAGCCTCTTGTAATGCACCAAGTTGTGTGCCTTGCAGTACAATGGCTGTTCCTCCCAAAGTGACCATATCCATATGTTCCAGGGTGATACAATGAGAATCGACCACTTGAAAAATTGGTGCTTCCCGATTTGATTCCCTGGGAATTACTTTGGTTTTCTTATCGCAACCCCTGATCTTGATATCCTGCTTTCCTTCAATGAATACATTTGTTTCATGCAGTCCGGGCAAGAGACATATCTCCCCACCTGAAGGGGGCAGATGGCTTAGTGCTTCTTCTATGGAGTCGAAATCTCCATGGGTTGTTTTTCCATCCCCAACAATAAAAGAACAGCAAACAGTCTGACTAATAAGCGGTCTAAAGATATCTCGACAATCATCGATCTCTTTATTATCAAAGCTAATATCCTTTGCATTATTCCAATTAAGGATTGCAAGTGGTACACGCTGGTAGAGGATTCCCTCTGGTAGTTCTCCAACGATTATGCCACCAATCTCGTTACCAATTAATATCCCCTCATTCTTTATCTCGCCTGCCCGAACCGGAAAGGTCCAGTAGTCGCCGGGCACATAGCTAACTGTGGATGAGTCTTTGAACTCCAGCCGGATGCCATCGCGTAACTCATTCAACTCAGGGTCTGAAGGGTTTTCGGGGAAATCACTAATTTCTCTTATCCCGTTCCAGAGGCGGAAAAATACGGTTTTATCAGAAGGGGGAATAGAACCAAACGTTTCAGTGCCGGGATCGGGCAATTCGATCTTATTGTCGCTGTTTAATGTGACCTCTGCACCATATGTGACTTTCCAATGGCCAAGGTTCTGGTCATACTCAATGGCTTCGAGATAGAATTCTATCAGTCCAGAAGTGATAATCGCCTGTAGATTGGCAGTTATTTCAACCTTCTTCTCAGCTGCATTGAATTTTCCCCGTCCGACAAGGCCGCCATTGAACCGGGACCATTTGAACATTGCAGGGGAGCCACTTTTTACCTGAGCGATCTCTATACGATAAAGATGGTGTTCAAATCCAGTGTAACCTCCACCTTCGACTACCGGGCAATCACCTGGAGTAGTTGTAGTTGGCTGTAATGTAACCTTAAGCTTCCCTTTTTCCGAAAAGTCATCTTTAAGTTTGTCCCCGATGTTGCCACAGGTATCTCCGTCTTCCAACCTGAGCAATCTGAACGCCATCGCCGTGTGGACTCTTTCCGTAGTATCAGGTCCGCCCAGTGCAGGCTCTATTAACGTTTCAGGCATCTGAAAACCATTAATAGCTTCCCGCCAGACCTCAAGTATGACCGCATCCCGAACATTTTCATCGATTGTTGATTCATCGTAAGAAGGGCTCTGAATGGGTGATTGGAGGTAGGGGGCTATTCGCTGAATATCTGCTGTAGGGTCAGGCTCTTCACCTGGTAAATATGTCAGGAGTCCGTCAGCCCACACCCTGCCTGGGCTGATCGTGAGCTTCACCATGTTTGATGAATTAACCAAAGCCCTCTGTACCTTGAAACTATCAGGCTTGCCGGCAGGAATTGCTGCGACACCCGGCCCGATAGCGTCTCGACCTGCTTGATCCTGCCAGTCGCTGGTTATTCGGGTCTGGGCATTCCAGTCACTGTCGAGCAAAACCCTGCCCTGCTGGTGCAGAACACCATTAAAGTTCTTCTTGCCGTCAAAATCCCACTTAGAAAAATCACCCTTCATTTTATCCTCCTACCTTTTTTAGCCACGAAGTTACACGAAGAAACACAGAAATATCGACTGGATACCCTTTTAAAAAAACATAAAACTTAGTGCCCTTCGTGTTCTTAGTGGCCAATTCTTTCAGTTTTTCATTACTTCTCACGTGACTGGTATTAGCAGCGGTCTTACACCGACTGGCATGAATTCGCGATAGCGAATCTGAATATTGCGCCACTTATGTGCTTCTAACAGAAAACCGAAGGCGCCCATGTCGTCGTCATTTGGCCCTCTTTCTCTAATCCTGAAATCGGTTGTGTGTGCAAGTTGCCCGTATGCAGGGTTACCAAATATTTCACTGACAAACAGAAGTCGGGCCTCTGTTCCCTTGACACACCCGAGGTTCTGAGGAAGGCGGTCTCCATTTCCTGAGAAATAGCTGAATCTGATACATCCCTTCTGGTTATTGAGCACCTCAAGGGTGTGAACCCATATTCCACCTCTGCCGCTGATGCTCTCCACCCGCATACGGCCAAAGACGGTGATTCCATTAACCTGTGTCGATGGCCCCCATGAGTCCGATGGATCAACGCCAGCGCCTGAAACCGAAAATGAGGCGGTTGCCGAATCGTCATTAACACCGCTGCCTGCATCTATAATCGAGTCAGTTAGAAATAGGAGATATCCTGTGTCAATGAACAGCGGCCCAGTAACGGTGCGCTGCAGAATGATTTCAGGTGTTTGATTAAACGCCTCCTCGTCATCCGGATCAGTAAATCCATACGGTTTCTTTAGCCTTATTGAAGGATGGATTGGCGCACGAGCACCGTCGAGTTCTTTGAAACCGCCGGGATCGAGTGTACATCCTATGATCTCAAGGCTGTGTAGAGCGGCTCTTGCAAGCAGCGGCTCTCCTGCAGGAAACGTATCACCCCTTGTGAGATACAACCCCTCAAGCCGGACCGTAAGGTTTGCCATTACTGCATCAAACTGCTTTTGTTCATCATCGTTTGCACCTTTGACGTTTGCAGGTCTGAAACGCAAAGGTTGAGCAAGCTTGATAATCGGTCTCTGATTGTCAGCAGCACGTATAATCAATGACCGGTTTAATTGCAGATTTGGACCACCGTCTTCATCGATCGTCCCTCCGATTGCACTAATGTCCAGCTCGTGAGTCATGCTATCATGAATTTCAATGACAATAGGGGAGGGTGAACTATGGATATTATCAAGTGCATCCTGCAGCCCATTAGGGTTCTGATGAAAGTTAACCTCCCTCAGGTCGACTGGCTCACCATTCCATTCCTGCGACGAGGGAGGCCGCGATATGGGGTGGGCGCCCACCGCTCCCACTGCACCGTAGGTATACGTAAGTAACAGATGATCAACAAGGGCATTCCCTTCATCCGAAGTATTTACACCGATGACTACTCTGCCGATTATAGGATCAATGGCGATTTCATGATTATTGAGGGGAGTCTGGAGACCTGTCTCCCAGGCACATAGGTTTGCTCCCCTAATTGACCAGACTTGTGGATATGTTGGCTTTGGCCAGATTTCTCCGGGGAAGTCAGATTCAGGCAGGTGCAATTGAAGACCAACCTCGGATATATCCAGCGTCCCCAGGGTTGGGTCGGTATTGTCATAGGTTTCGACTGCAACATACTCGACCGGCTTGCCTGCCGGGGAATCCCCGGTCAGTCGAGCCAAGGGAATCGGGCCTGGAGTCTCATCAATTTGCGTTACGACAAGCGGTCTTTTATCCGGGTCAAAGCGGTGCGTGTTGAAGAGCCTGATCGGTTCTCCCATGGGATGAACTTCAAATCGCGCAATGTGGGCTGCAGCATCAGGGTACTCCGTCATATCAATCAATGCATCTCTGGGGTATACCCCTCTCGATAGCGGTTTGGCTACAGCAATCCGATAAGCCTCCAACCGCCAGAGGAAGATGGCCAGGTTTGGCAGATTGTATCTGATATTGCCAAACGACGGGGGTTTCAGGTCGGCGGTATGTGCAAAGGGGTCGAATGGTGTATTGAGCAGTGTGAGCAATGCAGGGTCGCGAAGCGTGACGGTTCCGCCTCTTATGACCATATGTCGGTTAACGGATGGAAGAGCATAAGGCGGCTTGCCTCCCTCGTCCGGTCGCTGGTGATTTAGATGTTGGTTCCAGAGAAGATTTTCTCTTAATTCAACGCAATGTACACTCCACCGGGTCAGGTTATACGTCAGTAACTCTATTGCACCCAGGGTGCCTTTGCGCCTGCGAAGAACAATTGTATCTGCAACATCAGCCCTCAGCGTCCATGGATCTCCTGACAGATGGCTTGTGCCAAGCAGGTCGCCGATGTAGGGAATTACCCAGTCGTTACAGGTTTCAATGAAGAGGTCGTGGTAGAGAGACTCTATATTTTCATGAATCGCTCCGAAGACCTCTTCGACAAGTGCAAGGTAGCTCCTGAGCTGGCCGGGAGGTGATTGCTCCTCGTCCTTAATTCTGTAAATCTCTGGAAGCCGTTCATATAGGGGGACGCGTTTAACATTCATCTCAACACTCCTCCGTGGACTCGACTTTGGAGCCTTTCATCTGGAGATGATCCATGTGCAAATTGAGGATGTATAAATTATCGCAAGAGACGACCTGGGTTAACGGTTTAGGTTCAGGAGGAAGAATGAGTTCTGCAGGATCATCGGATTCACCGAGAAGAAAACCAAGCGCTTTAACTTCAGCCCACACCACACCTTCCACATTTTGAATTATCCCTTCTATCCTGGTGGCGTACTCGTTTTGTCCAAACTGCCTTTCGGGAAGTCCAAATAAACCATGCAAACCATCTATGCCATTACACTCCTTGCCTGATATGCCCAGCGCTTCCTTTATCGATTTTTTCACCAGCTCTTCTCGAAAGGCTGGATGGAGACCAAATGCAGCATCGATGTAAACGTACAGGCGTTTGCCCTGTCGAACGTCGACGTGGAACCGTTGCGGACCCCTACATTTATTGTAATTGTTTATGATGCCTTGAATCTCGCTAAACTCTGCGTCCCGTCCTGTTTCCATTAAGACTGTGAGTACAACTGCCGGGGTATTATCCACAAGGTCCCATGTGGCTTTTACTTTCGTAATACCTGAGATGGCAAGAGCCTCGCTTTCGAAGTCCTTGAGGCTTACAAGTCTGTCAAGACTCTGGATCTTTCCAGGAGCCGCTTCCCGGGCATTGTCACCACTTTCCGGCTCAGAGCCCCCCGAAGCGACTCCGGGTAGCTGAATCTTATCGAGGCGGTTCAATTTGCCTCCGGGTTGCACAGTGGTCTCTTCCTTCAGAGCACCGTAGGCCCCTGTACCGGTTCGGTATTTGGCGACTACATTCCTTATACCCGAGTGGAGCCGTACCCCTGTTTTCCCGTCTCCGAACTGCACCCAGCTATCGCCGTTTGCATCTTCACGAACGATGTAGATTTCCTCTTTTGGGCTTCTGCCGAAAAAGGAAGGTGCCATCTTCCACAGACGATCATTGACGTAGATTTGCAGTTCCGGCACCTCAGGCGGGGTCTCTCCGGGAGAATTGTGATATGTTAAAGGTGCCTTGGGGAGTTTGAAAGCCTGGAACTTCTGCCGATTGTCCCCATTGCCAAGAACAGCCTCTTTCTCAGTTTTGCCCTGGGTTGCTTCGGTTAAATTACCATAGACGTTAACGATAGGGGTCTCATTCGGAAAATCGGTATAATTCACATCCCTGTCAAGGGTAATTCTGCGCAACAGGGGTCGTGCTGAAACGGCTGGCGACAATGACTGGATCGATGTCACACTCGCAATAAAGGAATGTGCTCCTGGTTTTTCAAAGAGCAAGTTGCGTCCTTTCATGGATTGAACTTCAGTGTCTGTACCGTAAAAATACAACTCATTTCCTTTTACCATTGATGTTTCTTGCACCCCCGCATGCAACTTTAAGAGCGGACTTAGGACTTCATGAAAATGGATCCGGTCAAGTAGGGCGGAGGAGTAAGGGCTCTCATTGATTGCGGCATTAAGGGTAATCAAGCTGCTGGCTCCACTCAGTGCCCCCCATCGCATGGTGATCGACGTGATATCCTTGATGGTGCGGACATGGGTAAAGCTGGCCCGTTGCACCGGACTTCCCGCCACTGTATATTGTAGGCTCTGGATTAAAAGTTTGCCGCCACTCGGGAGGTCCTTCACTTCCTCGTCTAATGGAAACTCATCGATTTCAATTTTGGGTTTGGTGAAATCGAACTTTGTGGGGGCGCTCAGCCGACGAACCGTTAAGACATTGACGGCCGAAACTGTTCCGTCCGAGGAAATCGTGATGTCTTGCTTGGGAGCATTGTAGCCAAAGTGGTGGAAAGAACGCCCAAGTTTGAATCCTGCTATCTCGAAAGTACTGCCACTTCGTTTTAATGCTCCTTTGATTTTATATAGTTTACGCCCATGCAATTCGCGGATTTCACCCACAATTACGACTTCACTATTGATTAGGCGGGTTGGATTCGCTACTGGATAAGGATCACCAATCATTAAGCGATCTCCCTTCTCAAGTTTTACAGGGTTCAGGTATTGGTCGGGAGTAAAGATATAGAACTCTTTTGTAACCTGCGTGATCATCGGTGTATATAGACGGCGATAGAGATTAAACCTACTTATCGAAGGATAGGCGATGGTTTCTTTCATCGTCTCAAAGTCAACAGGCTGCTCCGTCCCTTCCACCTGTGCCTTAATCGAGAAATCTGCGGGAATCACCACTGGTTTGTCGCCTTTCACTTCGAAGGCGAATGTGGCTTTGCCGCCCAACCCCGGAGAGAGACGGTATCCCAGAAGTCGGACTAAATCGGCGATACTCTCTCTCCACTGGGCAGTCCTCAGATAGGCCTCATTGGCGTAGAGTTCCTGATAGAAGGTCAGAATATCACCAAGTATCGACGCTCCTTCAAGCAAGGCAATGCCAGGATCGTCTGAACCCCTGTGTGTCCAGGCCGAGAGAACGGCATCTTTGTTCAGATTTCGCAGAAGCACTTCCCGGAAATCAGAATAGGTCCCGATGTGATAGTCGATGTGAGACAGGCCCGGTCGATTGTTTGGCCTTCTTGGAAAAACAAGGGGCTCAATACAGTCATTACGACAATCATTACTCACTGACGACCTCCTCTGATATCATCGAAAAATATAGACCCTTCTTCCTTATGGTCCGGGGCATTCTTGACCTGAATGATCTCGTTGGGGCGTACTTCGATGATGCCTTTTTTACCAGGGGTCACTTCACTCCAGCGTTTCATCTCTACATTAATCACATGATCGACACCTTTGACCAACTGCACCCGTCCCATGATCTGACTTTCCCTGAGCTCCTGTCCAAAAGTCCACTGGTCTGGATGAAAGAATCCCATCCTGCCATCCGGTGTATAGCCATCTGAAAGCTCCTGCTCAAGGATGAATTTGATATCCTCCCACCAGTAACCGGGATGAATGCAGAGGGAGATATGGATTTCCAAAGGAACAAATCGTGGTGGACGAATCTCTAAATCTTCTCCGATAAGTCTGACTGCATCGAGGTAACGTGCAATTCTTTTTCGTAGTTCATTATCTAATCCGGTTGTTCCGACAGGATCAATGGCTATCTGAACAGTTCGCCAGCTCCCGGTCCATACATACCTTGCCGCAGCTCTTGAGACATTATCGAGTTCTTCGGCTCTGTTAACGTAATCTCTAAGCGTTACCGCCCGTAATTGACGAAAGCGATAGGCTTCTGGAACACGGCGGATGATCTCTACCACGGGTTCGGGAGCCCTGCCATTTGTTACATCGAAGGGATTCCAGCATTCTCCTATTTGAGGAAAAGCTGTTTTGTCAAAATTGACGAGCTTATCAGCCCCGATATTACCATCAGGGCCACGACCAACCTGATAAGAGCAGTGAACCTCGGCCCCATCCGGTAGCTCCTTACCGTTGACTCCGTCTCCAAAACGAATCAGGCTTCGCCCCTCCTCGTCGGTCTCTACAATAAAGTGGTCACCCTGTTCATCACTATTATCACTGTGAATCAAGCTGATGACCTCCTCCCATTTGTCCATACCTCCTCCAGGGGTTTCCACCTCGACTTCAATGGTTGACTCTGATGGCACCTCTCCTCCGGTAGGGGTATCTTTGTAAGCAAGCTGCCCTGCAGACAGCCTGCAGATTGTCCCCCACACATCAGTTCTCTCATAATGAAACTCTTCAGGACCTGTGAGGGTCGTTCCCGGCTCTTTGAAAACAACGGTCATAGGACGGCCGTGGTAAACTTGCACCAGGTTTCCATGGAACAGGGAGACATCTTCCACCTTTCCATCAGGACAGTCTACTGTAAAACAGTAATTACTTCTCAGCCTGTCCCTTTCCTCCCAGCGGACCCTCACTAACCAATCTCCGGCCAGAGGGTCTTGTATGGTTGCGGCTCCCTGGTCTCCGGACAGTAGTCTCAAAAACTGCCTTTTGGACGGATCTCTGCCTGCCTCCATGCCTGTTGCCGGATTGAGTCTTTTCTGAATCAGAAAGTCTGTAATCGTTCCATTACGAATTAAATCCCGGACTATGTTTGCCGATGCTTCTCCGCCTGTGGTTAGCTTCAGATCAGCGGTGGTGCTCCCGGATGCTAAGGCCGGAATCGCATCACTCCAGGTGTAAAGACCCATCTGGTTGAGCAGATGATGCATATGCTGCTGGTTTCGGCTCATGAAGACAACCGAAGACGGGTCGTTGATACCATCGCTACCCGCCCAGACCGGATAACCTTTAGATAGATCGAACTCTGTACCATCGGCAACCTTTAAGGCCAACGAGGTACCTGCCTGGTTACCCTGATGGATATGATAGTCCATCAACCGGGCATGCCTGGCCATTGATACCCTCTTATGTGCCGTTCCAAGATATGCCTCATTCATAACCCTGTCCTGGTAGTCGCTCAACTCGTCAGCAGCAGCACTGAACAGTTCCAGAAGTACCTGGTCCAGGTCGGCCTCACTGGTAGGTCCCCAGCCCGGCACCCGCTCCATCATCGCTGTGATCATGGTATGCCTGAATGAATCATAATCCTTGGCGAGGTAATCGATTTCCGGGTCCTCCTTCGGTTCAGGGGCTGGTTCCCAATCAGGTGCGCAGAGGTTGAAGCACCCGGGGCGGAATTTGAATTCTATTTCGCTGAAGATGGGGTCCATGCTTTGATAATCAATGCTCAATGTATATGTTGAATAGTCACCAATTGGTGATACGGTCAGTGTCAAACAGTTCGGGGGTGGACCGCCTGCAATTGATACGACCTTCACCTGATCAGCACCTGGTCCGGCAAGAAGTCGATGACCTCCCGAAAGGGGAAAGATTGATTTTGGGTCTCCTGGATCTGCCAGGATATCGGCAATCTCATTATTGTTATGGAAGTGGACCTCAAGATGCGCCTCAGTGGGATCGGGATCGGGATGTAAGGTCACCAGAACCAGTTTGAAACCGTTAAGGCCCTGTGCTGCCAGGTTATTTGCCCTCTCATTCAGTGCCTCTTGATTTTTAATAGCCATCTCTATCCACCCTTCCGTTCAAATCTCATTACCCTGGTATCCTTGGTCCCGGCAATCCGATATTTGAGCTCAACCTCTATCTTCTCGTTTTCTACTGTGACTTTAAGTTCCTCTAAGGTTATCCTGTGGCCCAGCCGGCGTGAGATCGCCTGAGTGAGCATTGCCTTTGTCATCCCCGCTGTTGTTTCATCTGCGTTCTTAAAGACAAGCCGTCTGACACCTCCTCCGAATTCAGGCAGAAAAACCCGTTCACCAGGATTAGTAAGAATCAATTGAATCAGCTCATCCCGGACTTGGTCTTCCAGGGTGTTCACCTCTTCAGTTCTTCCTTTCTTTCCGATTCGAAAGGGAAAGGATAAATGTCTTCCATATTCCTCTGCCATTATCAATCCTTTATCATTGTGCAGATGCCTTCAATTGTGTATTAACTATAGTAGCTACTCCCTGAGTGGCTCCCTCGGCATTGATGCATCTCCCGATGCTTGTCTGAACCAATACCGGGGTCCCATTGATAATTACTTTACTTGCTCCTGCAGACCATTCAATCCTCACACAGGGAGAATATTTTATTCCCACAGTAAAAGGGCATCCCACCACGGGATGAATATCTGACTCCAGCAAGACTGGCGCACCATCGGCAAAAGCCCTCGTGTTTGAGGTAAAGAGCGTTGCCTGCCCCCCATGGGTACAGATGATTGTGGTGGCTGTATTTAGAATGTTTCCGGCCATTATCTCACCTCAAAGGCTCCATTATTGATATTGACTCCGCTTGCGGATAGAACAATCTGGGTGGAGCCTATTTTCAGAGTAATATTATTGTCGGTCATTGTTATTTCCGCCCCTCCTGAGTGGAGAAGCTGCAGTTTACTTCCATCATCATCCAGGATGACCTTGTGTCCCGCTGTAGTTGCAAGCACCCGTACTGCTTTTCCGCCCGGCGAGGGCATTTCTCCGCTGGCCCACCAGCAACCGGTCCAGATAGGACGGGACGGGTCTCCTGCCTCAAACTCGATCCATACACCGTCACCCACTTCCGGAAGCACGACCAGTCCATGGTTCTGACCCGCGAAGGGAACAGAAGGCAGTGCCCACGGAGAGTCTTCATCTTCATAGACCTCGGGAACCTGAGCGATAATACGTCCCATATTTTCGGGGTCGTCAACATTACGGACAAGACCTCGGTATTTTCCGTAATAACGGTTACGTACAAATTCTGTAAGTTCTATAACAAGATTTTCCATTTCCCGCTCGACCATCAGAATATACTCCCCATAAGGTTGTCTGGACTGAACCCGGAACCCGCAGACAGGGCATTTCGCCTCAATGTGAAGGACTGCGAATAATTTGAACGCGTCAAGGTATGGGTGACCTTGGTAATCAAATAATCACCGCTTAACCTGCCATTAACACCCAGTACGGTTACTAAACGATAGGGCAGTAACACACCTCGGTAACAATGGTCTCTAACGCTTCCTGTTGCATCAAAGGCGTAACTTGAATTTGCCGCCTCTGCTGTGACAGCCTGATCGAGATATACGGAGGTTCCTTGATATGGAGGAAGAATCTGTGTGGCTGTATCTGATTCACTTTCGAATCCAGCCTCCTCTCCCAGAAGATCAAGATTGCGGAAACTTGAGGTTCGGGTAATCACCCCTTTGTCTGTAATGCTAAGGGATGAAGCCCTAACAGTGGATGGACTCTGAGCGTTATTTCTGACGTTAAATGTGTCGATATTCCGGTCCGATCCCAGTAGAATAAGCTGGGGAAGTCCATCTGCTTGAGAAGGAAATGCATTGAAACATCCGATACTCTGTCCCGGGCTGTCGCCTGGCAAGACATAGGCATGCATCCCCTGTCGTCTTGCCAATGATCTCAGTGTTTGCATTGCCGTGCCGCGCTGAACTACAGTGGGAGGTAACGTGCTTCCCGGAGCCGGAGTATCTTCGACGTCGGTGGATGCTATCTGTTCAAACTCCCCGAATATCTGCCTTGCGATCTCATGATCCAACATATTTTCAAAGCGTGAGACACGTTCTTCACGATTTAAATAAACGCTATCGTCTTGTACTGTTAAAGTTATGGAACTTTGTCCCGGCTCTGAGTTCATCCGGCTGTCATAGCCAACGATTGGTCCGTCAATCAGTGGTGTAAAAGGCTTTTCTCCAATCTTGATTTCTACCCTTACCCTTGAAAAAGACCTTATGAAATCCTCGTCTTCTCCTGACCAATTTCCTCGCTCGTCGGCGCAGATAGGGAGATTGACGCGTGCTTCCCACTTCTTGTCCACTTCCTGATCCACGACAATCTCCTCCACCCTGTCCAACTGCTCACGGGTAGCAGGGTTATTGTTGAAAAACATTCTGTATTCGATATCCGGCATTATTGCTCCGGTACCTTTATGATACGTCCTGTCTCTTTAACCAGATCATTGGCCTGTAACTCCGTATTGGCATCGGCAATATGCCAGAACATGGTCGGGTTGTTATACTGGCGCTGTGCCATAATATCAAGCCGGTCATTGCCCATTACCACAGTTGGTTTTCCGCTTACGGCAGGCGGTCTTCTTAGAGTCACTACCTTTACGGTTCGTCCGTCTTTTGTGACTCCCTCCACGACCTTCTGCTTGTTATATCTTGATGAGTCTAAGAACATCCCGTCCTCCTAAAATGGAATAATGTCGGCAACCTGCTGAGCGGTGTTGGCAAGATTCGCTATTGCCTGAGCGTCCTTTGCAAGATTCGAATACTCGATTGCACCCCTGGCGACCTGATCCTCCGAACATGGATCAATGGTTATTACAGACAGGCCAAGAGATACCTCAGCCTGAACCGGATTCAGCAGGTTGTCATAATGCTGCTCGGTGATATTCATGGAATCGATAATGACAGGCAATACCCTCGTCAGCCCCCAGATGAAAAGTATACGTGGGTAATTCTCCCTGGGGATCGGCTGTGTTGTGCTTTCTTCACCGCCAAAGATTGCGTCACCGATTGCATCTATGGCTTTACCAATCAAGCCACTGATTTTTCCTGCGGGATGAACCATTTTTTCCAGCGCTGCCAAATGAGGACCAATGCCGAATGCCCTTGCAAGGGGGTTGTTGTTTTTCAACTTGTCAGCAGCACTGAAATGGGCGGTGAGACTGATCTTTTCAACCGGTCCCTCGCCAACCTGGCTCGTTTCTCGACTTGCTACTCCGGTTGGACGTGAAGGTATCTGGATATTCCGTGTAAGGCTCTCCGGATTGAACTGAAAAATTACAATATTCGGAATAGGTCCGAGGAAATCGCTTCCGTATTCTATCAGTGCTCCTCTCAATAGATAGGGCATTGCTAATCTCTCTTCCTGTAGACTTTTGACGTGATCGACTCAACAATCCTATTAACAATCATTTCCCTTAAGTCGGAGGAACCTGTATGTCCTGAAGTCCGGAAAGTACCTGAGTCGATTTTATTTATATTGACTGAACGTCTTTGCTTAAAAAGAGTATGTTCCTCTGCAAGTTTCTCCAGTAATTCATGACCCAGACCTGAAATAGATGAACGTGCCATCTGAGGCGATATACCTTTAAGGCGAATTTCTACTCGGTCAATTTTGATGTCTTTCATCTTTATGCTCCAGTTTTTTTACGATCTCGGCATAGGGTCCAAAGAGTTCGAGGCTCACCGAACGATTCAATTTATCATACTCCCTTTTAACTGCCATAATGACGCGTTCCATCGTTAACCGGCCTTTAAACGTATCATGGCAAGCACCGGAGCCATTTGTGCTTTGCAGACAGGCATTGAAGACGATCGAACGGATATGTCCGCCAGTAAGTGGGAATTGTTTTGCCAGAAAAGCAAAATCTATTTTTGAGCTATCGACAGTTTTGGGAACAACCTGACGCCAGATCTCCTTCCTCTGGTTCGCTCCAGGCAGGGGAAAATCGATGATGTAACGCAACCTCCTCAAAAAGGCCTCATCAAGATCCTTCTTGCGGTTAGTGGCAAGTATCGCCAGACCTCTGAACCGCTCCATCCGTTCAAGGAGATAACTGATTTCAAGGTTGGCATACCGGTCGTGGGCATCCTTGACCTCTGTGCGGCGCCCAAAGAGGGAATCAGCTTCATCGAAGAAGAGGATCATGTCAGAGATATCGGCTGCATCAAATAGCCGCTTTAAGTTCTTCTCCGTCTCTCCTATATACTTGTTGACCACCTGGGATAGATCGATCCGGTACATCGGCAGGTCAAGCTTAATTGCCAAAACCTCAGCAGCCATTGTCTTACCTGTACCTGAGGAACCGGCAAAGAGCACAGAGATACCGCTTTCGTTCCAAACCCTGGCCGTTCCCCAGTCATAATGAACCTCAGTGAGTGACCTCATTGCCTTAATAAGCTCCTCAAACTGCATGTGTTGTTTGTAAGGCAGCATTAATTCTTCATCTGTAAAACGTGGAATAACCTTTTGAGCCAGCTCGCCTATATCCAGTTCTAATTCGGCTCTACATGCATCTGTAAAATCTTGTTCAGTAATGGGATCGGATAATCCTTTCAGAACTTTGCAGATATTATTGATGGTCTCTTTCTCATAGCGGAAACGGCGTGAGCACTCCGGGATAACTCTATCCAAACCTTCGTCCTTTGTTCCGAGCGTTTTTCTCCAGTGCGCTATACGTTTATGATATGAAAGAACTGGAATGTCAATTATTGGCAGTAAAATGTTGTCGGGAATGTTAGACAATTGGCTTTTCTCAGTTATGCCAAGGAAAATAGTTATGGGTATTGATTGGAGAGGAAGCCAATGGTTATCTGAATGCTGTTTATCGCTGCTTAAAGTTGACACCATATCTTGACCCAGGAACAGATCCACGCCTTTCAGCCAACAAAATGTTGCAAGGGAGTTCAGATAATGGCTATTTTTAAGAAAACCAGGATCCCCCTTAAATTCGACAACACCTCGTTTTGTAATTCCCGCTACCCCGCGGACTATTTCGACATGTGCTGAATCTTTTAGTCCACGGATGGGAACCAGACAGAGCATATCTACACTTTTAGAACTCAAGCTGGATGTTACTATACGGGCAGTATCCGTCAGAATAAACTCTTTATCGTTTTCTATAGTGACAGGGTTCAAAGCCCGTGGCAGTGGCACGTTTGGAAAAAGCAATTGGTTTGCTACCAGTGCTGGCACTGCAATCGGAATATCCCAGTCAATCACTGAATATTGATATGAGCTATGGCCAATGTGTTGAAGTAAACCATAACTAAACAGTGGGTGAGCGGGATCAGCCAACATCGAAACCGCCTCAGGATTATCCCACAGTTTTTGAGCGAGGGCCAGGTTTGGATGTGTCTTTGCTGAATCGTTGAGACATGCGGCAACAACACTCCCCATAGCATTATCAAAAGCTACTGCCAATCCAATGGCCAATACGAAAGAGTTAGTTTCATCTAAATCCAATTCTTTAACTACCCAGCCAAAGGAACCCTTAGTGCAATGTTTATCTGCAAGAGGAGGATCGGCTTTTAGCATCTCTGATAGATATCGAGCTGTTTGATCGGTATTAAAAAATTTATTCTTTTCTTCCCAAAAACGGGTCATATTGAGACTTTCTGATGTCCTATCTGTAAAAGGCGGCAGATTAGCAGAGGTTGAGTCAGGAAGTAAACCTCGTTCATGCCAGCACCAGCACACTTCCCTTCTCAACCTGACAGTGACCTGTCGCAGCCAGTAGTTTGCAGAGGCGTCATCCGCTCGGAGACCTGGCGAAAATGTAACAGGCTCTTTTTTACTAGTAAATATATGCACGTTCATGGGACTATTAGCTCTACCTCCGGACTGTTTTTTGCTTGTTGGCCATTTATCCTGAGTATAACTCGGTATGTTCCTGGTGGAACAGCTTCGTCTTCCTCTACCTTTAATCTCATCCGAGTTTGAGGTGTGACTAGTGGAGGAGGAGGTGGTGGAGGTATTGGTATGAATTCGTCGAATGCCTTCACAACCTCCCCTTCTCTGAACAATGCTACGAAAATGTCATCCTCATCGGTTCCTATAAGGACACCTGTCATGTCAATGTTGCCAAAATAGTCGGGGTCCGAATCCACCGTAAAAACCGCATTTTCCAGAGTGGGCAGGAGATTTCCGACTAATAGATTGCTTGATCTGCGCCGTCCGGTAGGCAAGGTTTGAACGACAGATATGGGATGACTTCCTGCAGAAATCACGCCTCCACTCGCAATAGCTCCGTTTACTAAACACTGTAACTGGTCCGGTTGTTGTGCTGTAACAGATAGTTCTGCCGGACCGAGGCGAACAGATAGGCCGGATAAATTCAGGTCGCTCCCAAAAATGGTTAAAGTGTCGTTAACTTCAAATTTTGAAGGAGATATGTCTGTTATCTTTGGTCCCAGGGAAGGCATTACCTGAATATCAATGCCTTCTTCGCCGATTGTCTCGACTGGACTCTTTGAATAATCTATACCAACCAGGAGAGAATAGGCAGGCGGCTCGCCTGTCGTAATCATAATGGGCCTGACCTGAAAACCAAAGGAAACCCGGTATTTCTCATCAGATCCCTGCATCAATTTAGAGAGAAGATCGGAAGGCGTTTCTTCAAAGGTAATCTTTAGAGGCTCAGGGTTGTCATAGAGAGCATTGAGGATATCTGCGTCTATAGGACTTGTCAGGGGCAAGAAGCATAACTCTTGAAGGGCTCGGATTCCTACACCTAAGTATTCGTGGGCTTGAATTGTGTCACTGTTGCCACCATCGTCAAAAGCCGTTATTAAATATTTCAAAACCAACCATAAAGGAGTCGGCTGTCCCTCATCAAGGGATACATTCTTTAAACTCGGGTCAAACGATACCTCATAAAGAAAGAGATTGAGTTGATGGTCGGATGATCCACTACCGGGTGGTTCCGGCCTTCCCTCGTCTACGGTCAGGCTGGTTTTTGAGCCAAGACGGTCTTTTAGCAGTTTTGTGACTTTTCCTATAGATTTTCCGGTATCCGCAAGTGCCATCTTAGTATCTCACCATCTAATTCTTATGTAATGACGATCTAAACTTGAAGAGTTATTTTCTTTTATGGACTCCCTGCTTCTCCTTGTTTGCAAAGGCTCACTACGTTGGATTTCCTTCTGAGGCTCTTCTATTGTTAAATTAATTGTTCCGATCGAGAGATGAAAGTCCTGAACTTCGGGTTCTTTTCTTTGTCGAGGTTCTATAGGTCTTGGTTGAGAAGCCGCAGATGTCAATCCCTGATCAGGAAGGGGAGGTGCTTCCCTTTCCACATCTATGATTTTAACTGTATTCCTGTTATGGATCCCTTCAATGCCTTCAACCGGAGTTTCAGCGACCCATTCTCTGATTTCCTCAAAAGTGGTTCTCCAGGTTTGTTCACGGGCAGGTTGATTATCTGACTCTGCGTTATGCTTGGAAGGAGGCTCGTTTCTGGATTCTTTATTCATTGATTCAACTATCCCCTCATTCTTCCGCGATTTTCCATGATTGATTTCGTGGCTGGTTGGAAGCTTTTTTGGCATAAACAACTCGTTTCCTTCATAACTCTGCTCTAACTTTCCCCCTTCTAATCTTAGCTCGATAGCTTCTTCAGAAGGCTTGCTCTCGTATCGCTTTACTGTCAAATTCTGAGTTCTATCGCTTTCATTATGTAAAACTGAATGCTTAACCCCTTCGTTCACCTCTCCATGAACCTCCCTGGCCGATTGTTCTGTTTGAGGTTCAAACGGTCTTTTCTCTCCAATGTGAAGAAGCTTGATATTCTCGTTTTCAGTATGCAGAACCGAGTATTTAAAACCTTCCCTCACATTTTCATGAACCTTTCCGGTCGATTCTGTGATAGGTCCAACCATTTTCTCGTCTTCAACATGAACAGGAGATGTCCCGTTAAGTTCTTTTGACCTTACAGAAGGTGACTCAAGAGGGTCTGTACTGAAATTACCTGCAGGTCCAAACGTGATACCGGTTTGTTGTATTAATCGTGAAAAATAACCTTTCATAGAGTTTCCTCTTTTTCGATCAGATCCAGATAATGGTAACGTCGCCATGGTGGAATAGAAAAAACATCCTCTTCTCTCCAGTGATAATGCAAAGCTAAACGGTGAATGGTCTGAAGGAGACCCTTTTGAGCCTCTTGCAGCTTATACAACGAGAGTTCTTCTAAGTTGATTTCGTAACGGTTTTCTTTGTCACAATATGGACAATAGGCCCCGAGATCGAAATTAACCAACGGGTCAAGCTCATCCATGGATTTATTGAGGGTCTTAACCCGTTCATCTGACATAGGATATCTAATATCGGAAGAGGTTTTATCATCTCCATGCAACAACGTTCGAAGCATTCCCTTCATTGCCGCATCTTCATTTGCGAAGGAAGCATTCAACCATTCAAGTTGATCTCTTCCAGTAGGTTTACGTATTAGATGGCCTTTGTTGCCTATCTGGATCATAAAAGAATCGGCTTTATCATTTTGAAGTTGAAAGTCAGCAATCTCTTCCTGTGAAATCTCGACCTCCATTGGTTGCCGACACTCATCGTTCAAACAACACAGATGAATGCTTAGTTTTGATGAATACCCTGACATAACAATAGTCAACAAACACTCGATCCTTTTGCCTGCCGTGAGGTCCCAGAAGAAATTTTGCTTGGGTGTCTTCCCGTTTTTATCCCTGGTGCAACATTGCAGAATCTCTGTCACCGGGTAGGGACGGGCTTTTTGTTTGAAGTCGATCTCGATATCGCTTTTAAAGATACCAAAAGGACGCAGAAATAGCCCGTTAATTGAATATTTCGCTCTTAAGTTGTCAGGGACACTCGGAAACGGCACCCAACAATCAGCTCTTTCTGAAACCAAACCCGGTTCAATATTAATCATTTTATGTAGCAGCTGAAACGTCGCTGGCTTCATCAGGCTCTTTCGTATCCAGATCGCGTTCCCAGCCTTCCAGTTCGATCTTTAAGCTTTCAATAGCCACAGCGTTAGCATTAGCATCAAGGTCTGGCATTGCAGTGTATTCACTAACCCAGCAATCATACAGGAAATAACGAAATGCAACATGTCCTTTTTCATTCATTACTTCGAGGGTCAAATCCTTTTTGTAATTTACCAAGTCCATCCCTGTATCACCCGAGTAGGGGTGAACCATATTGGCCCATTTCTCAAACTCTCTATCATGTGTTATTCCTCTTTCCATCGTGATTCCATCATAGGTAGTACGAGCAGGTGACTTATGATCGGTGCTATTTTCGCCTCCTTCCCGATGCTTAACAACTTCTGTCGTTCTCTTCAATGTTCCAACCTTACTAACACCCAGAACGGATCTTCCGTCCATAATAACCCTGAACTTATAGTTCTTATACGGGTCATAACGGTGAGCATTCTTAACAAAGCCTGTAGCCATTGACTGACCTCCTTCAAGTTAATTTTCAGACAGGATTAACAAGATTCTAAGTATTTCTATCCTGTTTATCCTGTCAAAAAAGGAAATTCCTATATTATAGTTCACCTGCGATTTGTTGGATTCTGATGATGACAAATTCCGCTGGCTTTAACGGGGAAAAGCCTACTTCGATATTAACAATCCCAAGGTTCCGATCGGCTTGTATTGTCGTCTCGGAGTCGCATTTGACATAGAATGCCTGGTCAGGTGTGCTGCCCTGGAAGGCACCCTGACGAAAGAGTCTCATCATAAAAGCGCCCAAATTGAGCCTTATCTTGGCCCAGAGTGGTTCATCGTTCGGCTCAAAGACGACCCATTTGGTGCCTCGAAAGAGAGATTCTTCAATAAAAAGAGCCAGACGGCGGATGGGAATGTACTTCCATTCTGAGCCAAGGGCATCTGACCCTTCCAGGGTGCGTGCGCCCCAGCAGACATTTCCCACCGCCGGAAAAGTGCGCAGGCAGTTAATCCCCTTCTGATTCAGTACCCCGTTTTCCGGGTCGGTCAGTTTCATGGAAAGGCACTGTACGCCCTGCAAACCCGCTTCCGTGCCTGCTGGCGCTTTCCAGACTCCGCGCTCCGTATCGATGCGGGCAAACAGCCCGGCGATGGTTCCAGAGGATGGAAAGTCTTTCAGACGGAAGCCGTCAAGGGAATCTGCGACCTGCACCCGAGGGAAGAATACTGCCGCATTCTTTTGCGCACCGAGGCTGGAAACCCAGGTGGTAATTGTGTTGAAATCGCGTGTGGGATCGTAATCCACCAAGTAAAAGGCACGCATTTCCTCGCAAAAGCTGATGGCATTGGCAATAACGCTGCGGGCTTCTGCATCGTTCAACGCCGTAGTTTCGGGAATGGCCACGATGTTGAATATATCCACATCGCGCAAAGCATAGATGCCGCTCTTGGCAGCATAGTTGCCGATAATCTCCGTCCCACCCGGCGGGGTTCCGTCGTTCCCGGCTACCGCCCCGGTCTGCGCCACAGCTGTGACACCGGTTCCCACACTGTATTGCTGCAAGTTGCGGAACGCCTGGGTGTCCACCAGTCGCAGGTTACTGTTGTTCACCGGGGCGCCCTGCAAGCGGATGGAAGCGTTTGGCGTATCCACACTGGAAACCACCCGCAGGAACGCGCCGTTCAACTCCACCGTTGCATTTTGGGTAGCTGGGTCAGCAATAGAGCGGATGGCTGCCTGAAGTTCATCACGGGCAGCAGGTATATCTGAGACCGCGGCAAATGCCACAGTGTTATTCAATATTTCCACTTCCGAACCAGAGGAGTGATCGTACACCCGCACGGTCACGTTATCTGACGCAATCGCCTGATCCATCCGGTCTGCCAGATCGCCACCCACGGTGCCGGTAGCGGCCGGGCGATGGGTGCTGGAGCCTTCCTTTTCCCGCCCACCGTTCCTAAGACCCATTCCAATAGCCGCGGAAAGATCGTTTGCCGGCGCTCGGACGATGGCAATGGATGAAAATTCATTGGCGGTATTGGGATTGCCGGCATTTTCCAAAGAGTTGAGCTTGATATGGTTTCCGGCGGCATTGTCCGTTCCGTCGGCGTCTGCCTGTTCGACTTGCAGACGGACGGACAAACCGGCGGTGTTAATAGCATTAGTAATCGCGGTCACCAGTTCGCCGATGTTAGTCGGGGTAGTGCCGGTAAGTATCAGGGTAAACGGATCCACGCCGTCCAGTACCCCGGTAAGAGTTGTTTGCTCTGCAGTGAGCGTTGGAAAGGTGGAAAGATTACCGCTAAGGCTGAACCCGCGATCTGCAAAGGTAATACCGGCCTCACGTTCCAAACGGATGAGTTTGGATGCGCTGTTCACCACGTTAATCGCATAAGTGGAAGAGCGGCTATTCATGCTCAGGTTGCGGAAAGCCTCGTTCTCTACTGCCACCAGAGCCCCGTTGCGGAGTTCGTGACGGTTTACTACGATGTTGAAAGTGCTATCCGGATTGATAGTGTCGTAATCCACATCCAGGCGCAGGTAGTTGCCCCAGTCGCCCTCATTAGCGGCGGAAACCACCAGAACATTATTGCTGGAAGGGTCTTGCAGTGTAATCCTGGCAGCTTGCGCCCCGGCTGCTACACGTACAACGTAGGCATTGGTGCCGCCGTTTAAAAAGAATTGACGTACGGCATAGCTCACCAGGCTATCCTGGTGCAGCCCGCCGAAATTCCGTTCATAATCTCCCGGATTGAGAATGCGCACTGCTTTGTTCACCGGCCCTTTCGCCGTATAACCGATGAAGGCAGTTACCGACGTGCTGACGGCAGTAATGGTATGCACACCACTTGGCACTTCCTCAATATAAACTCCCGGATAAGTGGGTGTAACAGGCATAATAATTCCTCCTTCTTTCTCAGATCATCGCCTTGACCTATTCAAAGGCTTCAATGTTTATAGTTTGTTATCCGATGATATATAGGTAGGGGTCAATTAGTTTCTTTACCCATACCTATTTTATAAAACGGCCTGCCGCCCTTGACCTTTTGCTTCCTGACCACGCCTTCTTTGATCAGTTGCTCCAGGACACCCGCCACTTTATCCACTGATTGCTCTACACATTCGGACTGCAGCCACCACCTGGTAATTCCTTCAAGGGTATCCCCGGCATCCGGATTCTTTTGAAGATAATCCAGGATCTTTTTAGAAGTCTCTTTCTGTCTTTCTTTCACGGGGAAAATTCAGAGAAAAATTTTATAATGTATTTAGAGATAGCAATATATATGCCAAACCATGCGGGCTTATAACGTATTGATTTGTATGGTAATTTTTAGAGTATTTAATGGAGGGAGTAATTTTATAATGACTCCTGCGTCACTTTTTTTATGACGCAGGAGAACAAAGACGTAATTTAGTCACGGATTAACGCAGATGAATACAGATGAAAGTTCATGTCTCAAAGAGTTACATAAGGTGGTAAGAATGTCATCATACAGGCTGTATCATAATCCTGAAAACGTATATGGTGTCATTCTGAATTTATTTCAGAATCTCATATTTTCAATATGTTACGTTTTATATAGATCCTGAAACAAGTTCAGGATGACAATTATGACACAGCCTGTATGTCGGAAATGACAACATATGAGTGAAAATCTGCGTGCTAAATACACCTTGTGTCCAGTGGAAATCCGTGGTGAACTAATACCGGAACTGTTTTGGGGAGAGGTTGTGTTTCCTGAGAAGATTCCAGAGGGCGGTACGGCTCTTTCCTGACTTTTTGGCAGCGCTGACCATATCGCCCCTGTGTTCCGTCAGAAGATTGAACAGGTAGCTTTTCTCAAAGGCATGAATGGCCCTTTTCTTGGCCACCTTAAAATATTCCGTCTCTATTTCTTCAGCGGGTAATTCGCTATCCGGTAACTGGATATCTCCACCACTTATTACCGGGGAGGTGGACATCACAATTAGCTGCTGGACCTTATTCTCAAGTTCTCTGATATTTCCCGGCCAGGGATAATAGCTAAAGATTTCCATGGCATCTTTTGATATTTCCTTTATCGGTTTGTTGTATTCCCTTGAATATTTCCTTGTAAAGTGCTCAACGAGGATAGGAATATCCTCCTTTCTCTCACGCAGAGGTGGTATGAGTATGGAAACGATATTCAACCTGTAGAAGAGGTCTTCCCTGAATAATCCCTCTTTAACAAGTTCTGCAAGGTCCCTGTTTGTTGCAGCAATTATTCTGATATCAGCCTTTTGGGGCCTGGATTCTCCAAGAGGTTTATACTCGTTATCCTGCAACAAACGGAGAAACTTCACCTGGATGTAAGGACTGACTGCACTTATCTCGTCCAGAAACAGTGTGCCGCCCTCAGCCTCCTTTACAATTCCAGCCTGTTGAAGACGGGCATCTGTAAAGGCGCCCTTTGAGTGGCCGAAGAGTTCGTTTTCAAAAAGGTTTTCCGGAATAGCACCGCAGTTCAGTGGGATAAACGGCTTACAGGCCCTGCTGCTTAGATAATGAACAGCCCTGGCTGCCAGTTCTTTTCC
>VAOY01013563.1_pt1 | contig 30484 bp, 21 predicted proteins | sample 3393881 | NCBI WGS metagenome assembly VAOY01 (sample SAMN08290430, study PRJNA428436) | hydrothermal vent metagenome | isolation source: Deep-sea hydrothermal vent chimney | place: Indian Ocean: Southwest Indian Ridge
AGCTCATTATACCTCAGGGAACTGGAGTTTGTTCATGGCCTGGAGAATCGCGTGGAGTTTATTCCCCAGGCGGTAAAGCCGCTGTATCCATGAGAAAATTAATGAAAGGTACCGTTGCTTCTTTTGGCTTTCCTTACGGGTTTGCTCTTACCTCAAAGACCATGCCCGTTGTTCCAAAGAGATACGGCAAACAGGAAGTGTCCCCTGTGATTCTAATGGAAAAGCCCATCCTGGCAGATATACTGGAAGAACTTGATATTAAACCATTATATCCTGGCATAAGAGGTGTGGAATTTGCGCATTTCGACAATTATTCCATTGCCATAAACCATAACACGATTCCAGTCGAACTGGATTTGGACATGAAAAATGCTCTATGGATGTTAAATATTAATGACAAAATCCTCCTGCCGCATACTGCGGTTTGCTGGAATAACATAAATATATGCTTCTTTTGAGGACATCTATTCGGGGAGATTTGTTCCCGGTTAAAATCAATTTATAGAAGAGCGTTTATACTCTTCAAATATAATAAAATAAACATCTAAAAAAGTGAGGTTATTAATTATGCCGTACAAAGGAGCAGTAGAGGATTTCAGAACAATTCGTAAACTTGGTACTCCCAAACGAGTGCCGTGCGTTGCCTGCAGCGAAGAATTTGACGTAAAATGGTATGGAAAATACTGTTATGAGGAATTTTGTCAGGATGGCGATAAAATATATGAAGTATGGAAAGCCGCCATTGAAGAATTTGATTACGACTGGGCATGGGTGCAGATAGATGACTGCTTTGAATTTGAGCCGCTGGGGATAGACTGCCCGGGCGAAGGCAATATCCTGCGTGCCACACACGGAACTTTGGAACCAAGCCGTGAAGTTCTCAATTCTCTGGTCAAAATGAACCCTGAAACTGATGGTCGGATGCCGGAAAAACTCAAAGCAATACGCAAGCTGCGGGAACACTTTGGTGACACTGCGCTGATTACCGGTTCATGCGCCGCACCATTCAGCGCGGTCGGCTTGGTATGGAGCATTCAGGAATCTATGATGATGACCATTACCGATCCTGAATTATTATATGACGCGATGCAGTATTGGAAAGAATTTTATATGCGTTACATCAAAGCGCAGCGTGATGCCGGAGCCCATGCGATATGGCTTGGGGACTGCAATACTTTCAGCGGCATGCTTTCGCCTGAACAATACACCGAGCATGTGCTTCCGATTACCAAAGAACTGGTCGATTACGCGGAAAAAGAACTTGATGTGATGATTTGGATGCATAACAGCGAAATATCAATTCCACATGTGCTTTCACATAAACCGCTTGGAGTAAGTTTCGAGTCAATCGGCCCGGCGGCGGACATCAAGGCTATGCGCGAAGTTACACGCGGCAAGCAAGCCATCAGCGGCAATCTTGACCCGATAGAAGTATTGTGGCGCGGCACTCCTGAATCCGTTGCCGCCGAAGCGGAACGCATTATGAATATCTGTAAACCAGGTGGAGGATATATTTTCAATACTGGAGAAATGAACCCTTATCAGGTTCCCGCGGAAAACATGCGGGCATTCATTCAAGCTGGTAAAAAAATGGCGGAATATTGATTTATGGATGAATTAATTTTGCAAAGTGGTGTTATTAAACTTGCCGAATCAGATATTTTGTTCAAAGAGGATTTTTCTAATTCTAGTGTACTGCGGGAGTGGTTGCCGGTTGGTAATATTTCCTCAAGGGTACAGGCTAGAGCCTTGGAAATCAAACATCAAGGCGATGGGAAATTAGATCACGGGCAATTGTTTAGTAAACGGAAGTTTAGTGGTGATATTCTAATGGAATTCACTGCAGCCACTATCCCACCATCAGATCATGACATTATATGGTGGTGGGGAGTTAAGCTTAACGAGGAGAAGGATGGCTGGGAGAGCGGCTACCTTGGAGCTCTTGGTGGCTGGTGGTCGAATCAGGCTGGAGTTGAAAAAATTCAAGGCGAAAAGGTTTACATGGCAAAGACTCCACTTTTCAGTTTGGAGCCGGGAAAGGAATACAAAATACAATGCGGTATAATCAACGAAACAGTGTTTTTCTTTGCCAATGGACAATTGATCATGGAATTTATTGATCCAAATCCGCTTGCCCGGAAAACACCCGGACATATTGGTTTTGGCGTTTATCAATCCCATATCATAATAAAAAATTTGACAGTCTATAAAATAAAATTGGACAATACATAACAAAGCTCCCGGGCTTGGGGGTTTTACTCAATAACTAAAAAATACAGGAAAAAAATGAAAGAGGATAGATTGAATTTTGTTTGCATCGTGGCTGACCAACTGCGCTTTGACATGCTCGGCTGCGCCGGGCATCCGGTGGTCAAAACACCAAATATCGACAAACTCGCGGAAAACGGAGTGCGTTTTGAACGGTGTTATACTGTTCAGCCGATGTGTATGGCGACCCGCTCAACTTGGTTTACCGGACGTACTCCGCGCAAGCACGGTGTTCGTTGTAACGGGATTCCACTCAATAATGATATTCCAACGATTCCGGATGCTTTAAGAGAAGCCGGTTACAGGACACACAGTATAGGAAAAACACACCTTAACCCGTGGCTGCCTCATGAGGATTTTGATGTAACTAAACTCAATCCTGAAGACTGGCCGGAAGCTATTGCGCTTTGGGACAACGGGCGCATAAAGCAATTACCCCAGCCATATTACGGATTTGAAACAGCTGATGCTTTATGTGGCTGGTGGTCTGGGAATTATGGACAATGGCTACAAGAAAAAGAGCCTGATTTTCGCGAATTGATCAAGCCGCCTCCGGGATGCAAAATAAGTGAGCAAGGCATACTGGATCCTCCAGATGTCAGTTACCCGTCCCGCTTGCCTAAAGAACTTCACTATACTCAATGGTCAACGGAATGTTCGGACAAATTTTTCAAATCAGTGAACACTTCGGGTAAACCGTTTTTCTTATGGCATTCAATTCCTGATCCGCATCCGCCATTTTCGGTAGCTGAACCATATTTCAGTATGTACAATGACTGCGAAATTCCAAAACCTATCCGGCGTGAAGGCGAACTTGACCAATTACCGCCGCATTACAAAAAAATCTTTAATGATAATCTAAAAACTGCCGGGCGTATTGCTAAAACAAATGTTCCACATGACATAGAAAAAGCCGCCTTGAAGACTGTTTATGGAATTATAACTCAATGGGATGAAATGGTTGGCAGGATAGTTCAGCAGCTTAAAGAAAACGATTTACTGGAAAACACAGTAATTATGGTGATGTCCGACCATGGGCAAATGCTTGGCGATCACTGGATGCATAATATGCCGCCTGGCCATCTTGATGGATCGCTGCGTGTTCCATCCATCTGGTATTGTCCTAAACAATTCAGTAAAGATAAAGTAAATAAATCATTAATCAGTCATCTCGACTTTGCTCCGACAATACTTGACTTGGCGAATGTCGCGATACCGGAAGGCAGGACACCGCCGCGACCGGAAGCTCCAAAGCAAAGAGCTCCATGGCCCGGAAAATCATTCGCCCCACTCCTTACAGGCGAAAAGGAAAAGATTCAGGATTCGGTCATTGCTGAGAATGACGCCGACTATCTTGGTTTGAGACAGCGCACAGTGATTACCGAAGACTGGCATTTGACCTGTTATATCGGCGAAGAGTACGGTGAACTTTTTGATCTGAAAAATGATCCTGAACAACTTTACAACCTCTGGAATGACTCGAAATACAGAGAAAAAAAACGGGATTTACAAATACTTTTAATGGAACGTTTCGCAGAAACCGACAGCACTCTTCCGCGCCGAATGGGACACGCATGATGAGAGGAAGGAATAAAAATCAACTTATTTATAACAACAACAAGAACAAATCAAAAAGATATTTTAGATGCTTATCGAACAAGCTTATGAATTTAGAAAAGATTTAAATTGCGTACATAAAAAAGACCGACGGAATTCTTCCATAAAAGCTGCTGAAAACGATGATGAAGAATCATGTGATTCATGGATGAAAAAATATGATCCCTTGACTCGTTCTATGTTAGTGGATTTTCAAAAAATGGAGCACAAAAAGAAGCTGAAGGTATTGGCGTTCATGGAGGAGGTAAACTTTATTGACAAGCACAAAGGAAATGATAAAATTGCTTTATGTGGCAAGCTGGCTATTGTTCGCTCTATTTTGCATGCAGAGAAAAACAGCAAGTTATATTTTGATAAAGATCAAGCAAATGCAACTATAAATTTCAAAAACAAAGAGCTCTCAAAATCTTGGTACATGTCGTTTTTTAAAATTCTTACTGAGGATTGCACAAAAAATGATTTAATTGAAAGGTTTAAAAATATAACTCTGATTATTTTTAACTATGATCGTTGTGTTGAACATTTTCTTTATTGTGCTCTTCAGTGCTGTTATGAAGTCAATAAATCTGAAGCGGCTGAATTAGTAGAATCTATCAATATTTTTCACCCATATGGTAGTGTTGGAACTTTACCATGGTTACATGAAAATGGAAATACTGAGTTTGGTTCTGACCCCGAAACGCAAAAGTTACTTGAACTAGCACAAGAAATAAAAACGTTTACCGAAGGTACTGACCCCAAATCAAGTAGAATTGACCAACTAAAATTTTGTATGGGTACGGCTCAAAAATTTGTGTTTTTAGGATTTGCTTTTCATAAGCTTAATATGCAATTAATGACTCCTAAAGTCGGAGAATTGGTCTCTAGCAGACCTATTTGTTTTGCTACAACGTTCGGCTTTTCTGATCATGATCAATCCATAATTATACGTAAAATCTCAAATCTATTATCTAGAACTAATCGTACTTCTCCCAGTATTACTGTATCTAGTTCTACTTGTGGAGATTTTTTTAATGAATTTTCACAAACTCTGTCTTTTGGATAACCAAAAAAAAGGTTTACTAGGTAATTGACAACAGATAAAAACTGTAATATTTTTCTAAGCTCAAGAGCAATTAAAAAAAAGTGGGCATAAGTTGGTTATAAATATTTCCTAGAAACTAGTAGAACTGGCTTGATTTAAGATGACCTGCAAAATTAAGGCTTGAGCTGGAAAGTGTTTGTAATTAACGATTTGAGGGTAAAAAAATGGCTCCGGCGCTTGGAACCAAATAGCACTGATTTTTAACTCAAAATTTATTCACTTGTGACTTTTTAAACCAAAAAATATCTAATTTAACACGAGTTTGTTACAAAAAGCAATCTTTTAAAAATGGTACCTTCCGGTACTTTTAAGTCTTAAAACGGTACTAAGTGGTACCTTTGTAAAACGTTCATTTTAGACCATTTTTCATCGTTAAATATAGTCTCCCATGAACTAAAAATCAAGCATAAATTGAAAGAAACATGAGGATTACGCATTTTAAAAACTTAACTGAGAATACAAAGAAAAACACGAAGTCTATATAAAACAATTTTAAAATTTTCATTTTTATGAGATGGTGTTATAACTTACACATACCTATGCGCTGACAAGAGAGCGTAACATCTAGCCTGATTTTTATTATGAAGACACAAATTGCTCTATGAATCCACAGATTAAGAGGCCTTTTTATTGACGAGAAATTGTACCTTATCCCAAACCTTATACCAATTTGCATTCATAGATATAACAAGTATATTGTATTATTCATTAATTTATGGAGGATACAATGTACAACTTTACAGACAAGCAAATTCGAGTGTTACACGCAACTCTGACCGCTTCGCAAGGTAAAGCAAATTACCAACGAGTTATGGCCGTCTGGCTTCGCGCCAAATGTAAAATGAATGCTCGCACAGTAGCAGACGCAATTGGCTGGTCTATCCATAGTGTTCATCAAATTCAAAGCCGATATTTCAATGAAGGCTGTATCATTTTTAATGGTCCTGGACGTGGTGGAAGACGTAACGAAAATCTATCCTTCAAGCAGGAGGATAGATTGCTTGCTCCATTTCTAAAAACCGCCGAAAAAGGTGGAATCTTAATCGTTTCAGAGATTCGGAGGGTTTATGAACAAAAAGTTGGTAAACGGGTACCGCCATCAACAGTTTACCGAATGCTGGCACGTCATGGCTGGCGTAAAATAGTCCCGCGTCCATCGCATCCGAAAGCTGACATTGAACTGCAGGAGACTTTTAAAAAAACTTCCTGAACTTTTGCGAGGCACAATAGATGACATTCCAGCAGGCTATAACAATTTACGCCTGATGTTTCAAGATGAAGGCCGTTTTGGCAGACTGGGTTTTCCTCGTCGATCTTGGGCTCCGGCTCCATGCCGCCCTCAATGTTCAGGACAGATAATTCGAGAATACATCTATGCATATTCTGCCATGAACTAAACCGCTGCGCGGTAGCACTCCCGCATTCAATCTCATACTCCTATCGATATAATCAGTAACGGCTGTATATTTTCTCCGGAAAAGATGTCAATCTGGGCATCTTTACAACTCACAAAAGTCAAGGAGACAAGTACCATGGGTATCTTACGGGAAAAAATGTCGCGGGATATGTTCGTCCGAAACTTCGCTGCCATCGCGATCTACTGCTCGGTAGAGATACTTCCACTGACCTTTTATTTTTATATAGGTCTCGTCGACATACCACGAAACGGTACGTCTTGGATCCCAGTGACTGCGAGCTTGTTTCCCGAGTTCAGCACCAACTATTTTAACCCAGCGCGCAATAGTCTGATGGGAAACATCTATACCGCGTGACAACATTATTTCTGCCAAATTACGCAGACTCAGATTAAATCTAAAATACCATAAAGTTGTCAAGCGCATAGTTTTAGCATCAAAACGTGCTGCTTGAAGTGAAATATAATTTGCATTTTTTGCAATAAAACTCCTGCTCTTCTGACTCTGTCTTGCCATTTTTTACAATCTCTGAACTTTTACAATATATGCAGCATTCCATTATCAATCCGTTGCCTATTTTTTGATTTAAAAGATAGTGCCGCTCGCTGGATTTTCAAGTCTGTCAGGTTAAATGTTACGCTCTCATCCATCGCATGATTTTAATGAAGGTATAAAAAATATTTAAGGAGAGAAAAATTTATTTTTAATTTTTTTCACTGTTTTTTTTAATCATGTATTGACAAATAGGCCCATTAGTAGTATTATATAACATTATTACAAATGATATATAACAACAAATAATTAACATGAATTTAGAATTGATAAAATCATTCGAAGAACATCATAGATTTATGAAGTCAATGAGTTGCTTGATGTTTAATTTTGCATATAACTGGCGTCTGCAACACCTTGACGAAAGTATTACAGAGATAATTCGTAAGCGGACACCGTTTTTTTTGCTTTACGGCATGAACAAACCTGAAATGGTTACATCTGAATGGGACGTGTTGACTGATTATGCAGAGAAACTAATTAAAACTAATAATTGTGATGAATTTGAAGCAGCGATGTTTCAGCACGCTAAGCCGTTTATACAAAAATGTGCCGAATTTAACTATGACTCAAGCATTGCGGCACCGAGTGATTATAATGCGGGAAGTTTAAAATATGATGCGCCATTGGATGAACTTCCCAGAAATCATTGTAATTTTCATATTTCCAACGCCATTATGCCAAAATCTATTTTTGCAGAACGGGATTATTTGCCACTCTGCTTTCTTGAGCTATTAGATAAAAGTAAAAAAAAGTACGGCTATGATACATTAAGAACTTTCACTTGGCTTAATGACAGACCTCGCTGGTTGGAACTTTTCCCGCAGGAATGGCATGACAATTTGAATGAACCAAATCTGGAAATATTTGGTAATTATGGATTTTGGGGACAACTTGTTACCGCGCGTGGTACGTTAAATGAGAAAGTTGGAGAATATGTAAGATTGAATTGTGAATTAAAATATAAACCTCGCAAATCTCATTGTTCTTTCTCGGCGATGCGAAAACATTTAAGTGACTATCTTGCAAATCGGAGGAAATAAAAATTATGGTAAAAGAAGCAAAATATAAAAAAATATGCCGGGATATATTGGCAAAAATTCTTTCTGGACAATTTCCTAAAAAACGATTACCTTCAATAAGGCAGTTGGCAGATGATTACAAGGTTAGCCTAATGACGGCTAATCGTGCTGTAAAAGAGCTTGAGGAGAGTGGCATTGTCCAGTGTTGCGTCGGAAACGTTGGAACAATAATTGATGAAAAATTGGCGGCTTTGCATTATTCGCAGCTGTCTTCAAAATGTATATGGACAGACATTAGCACTTTAACAGGAAAAGCTAAAGAAGTTCGTTATTTATGTAATGATTTTACTCCAGAAAACAAGAATATTTGGAATGAGTTGATAAATTTTTTTAATGTCAAGTATCCCTGGATAGAAGTAGAAATATTAAAAAAAGAGTCCATTGATTGTGAACTGACTGAAACGCGCGAGTATGATGTTCTGCAGCTTGTAGGGCGAGATGTTGCCGATTATCAACATAGAGGGTTTTTAATGGATATCACAAAGCTGGTGAATTCTTCAATAGAAAAGAAAAACTTTCTTCCTCATACGCTTGATAGCTGTGTTGTAGCAGGAAAGTTTTTCAGTTTGCCAGCTATGGTAAATACTCCTATTATTTTTTACAATAAAAAATCTTTAGGTACAAACGTTGAAAATTTATTTAAAGACTGGAATTCTTTTACAAAAGCGGTGAAAGCTACAGTGGCTGAGGGAAAATATTCAGCCTTGGATATTGGCTTGATTTCTTTGTTGAGTTACTTTATTGGTGATGTTCACAATTTACAAAAAGTACCAGTTGATAAAGAAATTTTGCTCAAACTTGTCAATATTCTAAAATATCTTACCCTTGCTGGGCCTAATGAATTAACACTTCAGCATAAGAATTTAATTGATGCTTTTAAAAAACAGGACATAGATTTTTTCTGTACTTACTCCTCATGTATTGAAGAGATTGCCCAAAAATGTGCTTTTGAGTGGGGCTTTTTTCCTATGCCAGTAACTCAGGGCGGACACCCTATGATGGAAACTGCTGTACATGGAATAAATCCTGAATCAAGTTGTAAAAAAGAGGCTTGGCTGTTCATTAAATTCATGTGTTCAGAGGAAGGGCAAGAAGTCTTCAGCCGCAAGCGCAAATACATACCGGCAAATAAGATGGTATTTGATAATCATTATGCTTTGCAGGAGCCTATTTCTGCTAAAATATTGAAAAACATATTTAAACAGGCTTCATCCGGTTCTGTCTCGAGTCAAAACTTACATTCTATTTATAGCAGTGTATCTTCGATTTTAGAAGCTTATTACATCAGTAAATGTAAAGCTGAAGAGACTATAGAAAAACTAATTGAGCGTATAAAAGAAATACTGGATTTAGAGTATTTGTATTGATTTTATGAATATTAAAAAAAGCTAAGGAGGTAAAAGCAGAATAAAATATATGCATTTGAATAACAAAATTCGGAAAAATAGAGAGAAATTATCGCAAACGTCCTAAAGAAACTAAGATAGGTAATGAGTAAAGTCAAAAAATAACAAAATAACCAGTAAATAAAGGAGAAGCGCAAATGAAAAAGCAAAACACAAACCCGAAGTCGTCAAGCAAGTGTCAAAATTACAGAATTTTCACACTCATTGAATTGCTCGTCGTGATCGCTATCATAGCAATTTTGGCTTCAATGTTACTTCCGGCACTAAACAAAGCACGGGAGACCGCCAAAAAGATAAAATGCATGTCACAAATGAAATCATTAGGAACTATCTTTGCATTATACACAGACTCTTATGATGGTCATCTGGTACCACCGCGAGTTCCTCCTGCCAAAACATGGGGCAATGCTGGATTGTTATCTGAAAAAGAATTACCTTGGAATTCTAAGCTCCGTTTATGTCCATCTCGTGATCCAGAAAAAATTGCTAATATATATAACGTCAACGGCTATGATTATGGGTTAAACTATCATATTGCCAACATTTTGACAGCAGGTTGTTGGGGGCGTCTCAACAGAGTCAAGAATACTTCACGAACCGGTTATCTTTTTGAATCAACCGGATCGTATCAAGTTGAACCGACAACAAATAGTTTGGCATTCAGGCATAGTAACACGACAAACACATTGTTTATAGACGGGCATGTAGAGAATTTAAAACCAAACCAAATTTCCCTGGATAGGACCCAATTTCCCTGGAGTGCTCCTGATTGGTACGCTATAGGAAAATAATTTTAAAGCAGTAAAACTATTAAAATGGTTTTTAGGACTCAAAATAGGATATCCTTAAAATGAAGAAATCAATGATTAAGATACTCACTCTGGTATGTGTCAGCCTTGCAGTTGCAGCAAAAAGTGAACAGAAATTTTTCAGCCCGGAGCTGTCATTGCCACTTATGAAAAAAACTCCAATTATTGATGGAGTCTTTACCCCTGAAGAATGGAAAGGGGCAGCGCAAATGGAAAGATTTAACTGGCTTTCAAAAGACCTTTTTCCTGCCGATGCTAAGTTTTTAGTTGGCGCAGACAATAAAAATCTTTATATCGTAACAATTTGTGAAACAGGGCCCGAAGGCATTTCTCAAAAAGTCCAGTCATCCCCGGATAACGCAATGGCATACCTGGACGACTACGTTGAACTGGTTATCATTCCATCTGCGGGAAAAAGTAAGGGTACTGTTCATCATATGATTATCAATAACAAGGGTGCTCTTTTCAGCCGGGCGCAAAGAAGTAACAAAAGTTTTATAAAATGGCGCCCGGAAAAAATGTTATCAAAAGGAATTGTAAAAAACAAAGTATGGACTTTTGAAATGGCAATTCCTTGGGAAGATTTTGGAGTCTCGACCGGAACAAAACTTTCGTCTATTGGCTTAAGGATATGCAGAGGTTGGCGCGGAATTGCTGGCAAAAATCATACTGTCCAAACAAACTGGACCCCGCAGAAAGTTGCGTTTTTCAGCAACATCATGATGCCAGTCATAAATTTTCAAGCGAACGCACCAGTTGTGAAAGTTCTGCAACTAAAAGATTCTCGCACATCCAAAGACGCTAATATTGAGATTTCAGTTTACAATCCCGGCAAAAAAACGATAGATGTTAAAACATGGATTAAAATTCACCCTTTAAATTCGCAGGATATTACAGAAGAAAAGACACTTGCCATCTCTCCCGGCAAAACAAAAATTGCAAGCCTTAAAACGACTCCACTTAATAATGAAAAACTCTCCACATTTATCAAGGTTACGTCTCCTGATAATAAAAAAGTATTCTATTCGCGCGCCTTCAGGTGGGAGGTTGATCGTCCTAAAAAAATATTCGCGTCCAAAGATGACACGAGCTCTTTATATGCTGCTAAATTCGCGTTTTATCCATCTTTCAACAAATTGGTTCTGAATGTTGATACAAGTTCAATCAAAAAGCGTGACAAAGTAACAAAGGTAACAGTTGATTTACTGGATCAGGACGGGAAAAAGCTAGAGACATATAAGTTGCCTCCAATGAAAAATTATATAACGGAAATTATTGTTGATACACCTAACTTAAAAGCTTTATCCGAAAAACGCGGCGGCAAAGCTGACTATAAGCTCGTTTTTAAGGTTTTAGCTGGCAACAAACCAATTGTCGTCGAACAAAAATTCGTTCGTAATGTAATGGAATGGGAAGGAAACAGTCTTGGTAAATCCAATATAATTATCCCTCCATTTACGCCGATCAAGACATCTGGAATGACTCTGGAAACAATATTACGCAGGTATAAAATAGATAATCTTGGACTCTGGAAACAGGTCAATGCTGCCGGCAAAAATATTTTTGCCCGTAATGGCATGAAATTGATTGCTCTAGTAAATGGCAAAGAAATTGAAGTTAAAGGCCGTAACTTTAAGTTTACAAAGAAGAAACCATGGACTATTGAGACCCAAGCCACCTGGAGCGTTGGTGCCGTCAAAGGAATATCCAAAACAGTCTGGGACTATGACGGAATGATGAAATGGTTTTTAACTTTGAAAAAAGGCGGAAAACTTGAGGGACTGAAACTGATTATTCCTCTGCTTGATAAAAAAACATCGCTGATGCATACTTGCGCCGATGGAGTCAGGATAAATTTTGGCGGAGCAGTACCGGAAGGTAACGGAAAAATATGGTCCAGCGATAAAGCTATCAGAATGTCACTATTAGGATCATATCTCCCATATATCTGGCTCGGCGGTACATTGCGCGGAATAAGTGTTTTTGGTGATAACGACAAAGGTTGGACACAGTCAAAAACGGTTGCAGCGCAAGAATTGATTCGCGAAAATGGGGTGCTCAAGCTAGTCTTGAATTTAGTAGCTAAACCCGTGAATCTAAATAAGGAAAGAAATATACAAATAGGTTTTCTAGCTACCCCGATTAAACCTATGCCTGAAAATTGGCGTTTAACTAACATGTGGAACTGGATTGGCAATTCTCAGGTTAAACAATTTACCAAAAAAATTATTTTTTACGGCAGTTGCTGGTATTGGGGAGCTCTGACTCCATGTAAGGATATTTATCCCGCTAATAAAAATATGGAGTATTGGCGAAAACTCGCTGAAACCAGACGGACGGGAAAAATAGATTATGATTTTATAAAAAAGTGGCTTAAAACTTATAAATATGCATCAGATGTTGGCTCTAAAGACCGCAAAAAAGCAGAGAAAAAACACTTTGCTCACGTCAAAGGTGGTTTTAGGCGGGCTAAATTCAGCAAACCCGCCACAAATGCTCCAACCATGTTTTATATAAATGCTCGTGGCGTGCGATTTGATACCCTGGAAGGGAAAACATTTATTGATGAGTGGTGCAGAATGAAATTTTACGCACGCAAAAGCACCATTGGTTATGGAGTTGCCTATGATGTCCCTCCATGTAATAGTTTTCAGAATTATTCAATGTGGTATTACAAGAAAATGCTTGAAACTGGAGCCTGTGATCTTTTCTATTGGGATGACGTTTTTATGTCCAGTGAGTTTAATCCCGTAAATTCCGAAGTTTACAAATTGCCTGATGGTAGAACGCAGCCAAGTGCGGGCTTGTTCGGCATGCGTGATCTAGTTCGAAGAGGTGCGATTCTTCAAGCTGAAATGGGGAGAGAAAGCAATAACATGGTACACATGACCAACACTAATGTTTTACCCATAACAGCTTTTGCTAAAATGAGTTATGACTGGGAAGATCATGGTGGAACAACGCCATTTCAGGAGCGTTACACCAAAGAATATATTCAGGCTCTGACAATCGGTCGGCAAGCGGGTAATTTTCCTGCTGTTTTGGCAAACATTAGAGGCGGAACAAAAGAACAGCGCAAATGGTGTGAGCGTACCGCAACCGGCGTTATGCTTACCCATGAACTGAGGTGGACAAAAGGCAAAAAGCCACATTGGAATGTTGTAAAGCTTATTTATAATTTTGGTTATGGACAACCTGAAAATAAAATCTATAATTATTGGGATAAAGAGAGCTATCCCATAGAAATAACCGGTCCTGACAACTCTTCTTTGGTTATGAAGAAGAAAGACGGGGTAATGATTATTGTTTGTGATTATAGTGCAAAGGGAGAAAATAAAGGATATAGCATTAAACCTGATCTCAAAGAGTTGGGATTGAGTAACAACTTCACCGCATCAAATATGGAAATAAGCGAAAAACTGGAGGTAAAAAACGGCAAAATAAATTTCACACTTAAGCGACATGATTTTATAATTATCAAGGTTAGTAAATGAATAAGAAATCAGCCGGTTGATTCAAAATAAAATTATTGACAAAAAACCAAATTTTTTTAAATTGGCCTATAGTATATAATTAACACGGAGAAAATCACATGTTTACTCGGCAATGTATATTTACAACTATTGCCATTTATTGTTTTATGTTAGGAAGTATATTGGCAGCTGGAGTTATTTTACAAGATGGAATGGAAGGAGTCAGAATTAATGAAGTATTTGTTTATAATACTGACGAAAATACCACTTATACAATGGACGACAGCACTGCATCACCATTTACATCTCCAACCTTTGGAACCAGTACCGTATGTGGAAAACTGGATGATCAGTCCACCGTTCTCAGTCCCTATTTAAGTCCTAGGGTGCTTCTTCCGGGCGTAGGGACAGATGACTGGGTACGTCTTCAGTTTGACTTTTCTCCGGTTTCTGGAAATTGCTGGCAGTGGCAGTTTATTCTCGGAGATACTGTAGCCTACCCTAACGCTTTCCATCTACGGAACCAGGGAACTTATTTTGCTGTCATGGGACGTTACAATACTGGGGAATCCATAAGTCTTATTACCGTTCCCAATATTACAATCCAAGAAGGAGACTGGTATCATGTGGATGTTATGCTGCGACCTTCCAGCTATAATCAGGCTCAAAGAACTTACACGGTGACGATTACGCGCGATTCCAGTGGTGTTCGTACTACCGGCTCGCTTACTGGCGTATTACAAGAAGACGACAGTCCTATAAATTATTTTGCCATTAAAAATATTGTTTATTCCAATCACACGCATACTCCCTGTATCAGAGTCGATAATGTACTTGTGGAAGCTCTGACTCCGGAAACGTATATGAGTGATGGAATGGAAGGAACACCCCTCAATCCTTTAACAGCATTCTCTACTGATGGCAATGCGACTTATTCCACAACTGAGAATAATCCTTCACCTTTTACTTCTGAACCAGAATTTACTTCCGCAAGCACGGTAAGCGGATTGCTGGACGATCAGAGTACGGCAGTGACACCTTATCTAAGAAGTATCGGGCTTGCGGACAGTGAACTTAGCAGTCTGGAATATGCGCATTTGCAATTTGATGTACGTTTTGTTTCAGGCGATTTTGATCAGTGGCAGTATTATCTTGGCGAAGACGATAGTTCGCCATATGCTTTCCGGGCTCAGATAAATGGATCCAATTTAGTGGTTTACGGACGTTATGACACCGGAGATTCCCTACAGCTTATTAGCATTCCTAATGTCACGGCAGTGGAGGGGGACTGGTATCATGTGGATGTGGTAATGAAGCCCATAGGCATGGAAGCGGATCAACGCAGCTATGACATTACCGTTGCGCAAAATTCGTCCGGTACAATTACCAAAGGTTCGCTTTTCGGTATTCTTCAGGAAGATGATGAAGCTCTTGACGTATTTTATATCCGTCATATAACTGATGCGATTACGACTCGTACTGGCGCAATTCAAATCGACAATGTCCTTGTTCAGACGATGGGGTTTGGTGATCCTGCAGCTGGAGAAAATGTTGATTTTCGTTACGCCTATCTGCCTTCTTTTAATAAACTTCGTTATTATATTGGATCCTCTTCTACCAGTATTAATCAATATGAGCTTGAACTAATCCGCGATAGTGACCAAAGCGTACTAACAACGGACTCTAGCACCTTTCCGTTTCCCGCTTCAGGTAAAACGATTACAATTCCAGCTCTTGCCGATGGCGATTATACCGTTAAACTGACTCTAACGGCGGCAAACGGAATCCTTACCCAAGCAATCGAACGTTATTTTACCCATACTGATCCTCCATGGAAAAACTCAAGTTTGGGTAATGATGATGTATTGGTTCCTCCTTTCACGGCACTTGAAGTGGACGGCAATAATGTTTCCTGCATTCTCCGTAATCATACTATGAGCAGTGCCGGTTTGTGGTCCCAGGTGCAAAGCCAGAGTACGAATCTTCTGGATGAAGCCATTACTTTCAAGGTTGTGTCAAACGGTCAAACATATACAGCCTCTGGATCTGGGGTAAACTTTAATACAACAACTGATACAAAAGTCACAGGATCAGCCACCTGGAGTGCCGGTCCTATTACGGATGCCGGGGTTGATTTTGAATACGATTACGACGGGCTGATGAAGGTAACTTTGAATTTACCTACTACCGAGTCGCAAGTGGATGAATTATACCTGGAAATCCCGTTGGAAGAAGCTGAAGCTTCCTACATGCAGGCAGTGACAGATCATATGCGACGAAATCAAGCCAAAAGCATCCCCACTGGCACCGGGGAGGTCTGGAACTCTTCCGACGTGTCGCGCTATCAACTTCCGGCTCCATTTGTATCCTATATATGGTTGGGCGGCCCCGAACGTGGCATTTGCTGGCTGGCGGAAAATGACAAAGATTGCCTTTTGGATGCAGATGTGCCAATGATGCAGATATCACGCAGTTCTGGAAGGGTTACATTAAAAATCTGGTTTATTACAAAACCCGGAGTCCTTTCGCGTACCAGAACCATCCAGTTCGCGCTCATGGCGACACCAGCCAAACCGATGCCGGAATTACCTAAATCGTGGCGACAGTGGTGGCCCTTTGAAACAGCTTCTCAATATAATGATCTCAATTTTGCTTTAATGGGATCTGATTATTATTGGGGAAGCCAGACTCCATGTCTGCAATTTTATCCAGCATTTCACAATTACGAAATCTACGATGAATTTTTCAAGTCGCGCCAGAGTGGAATCAGAGATCAGGATTTTATTGACGCTTGGATTGCTCAGTTTACGGATCCTATTTATGACCCTTATGATGAAGAAGTTTATCGTCCCCATATTAATTGGTCTTTCAACCTTTTCACTACTACTGCTGCCGGTTGGTTTTTGGGCGGTCGTGTACGGGAAGAAGTGGCAAAAGATGGTTTGGAGGGAGCAACCATCAATCCATTGGCATCAGGAAGCACAGATGAGAATGCAACGTGGACTACTACGGCAGATAATCCTTCACCGTTTGATACTAACGTTTTTGGAACAAGTACGTTAAGTGGATTGCTGAATGATCAATCAACGGAAGTGACTCCCTACGTGGGTACTTCCGGCTTTGAGTTGTCGTCAACTGATTGGGTTTGGGCGCAATTCGATATATGTCCCGTTTCCGGAGATTACTGGCAATGGGGAATGTGCCTGGGAGACACTGCAAGTGTTCCGTATGCCATGGAACTCCGTTTTAATGCGGGAGGATTTGCGATCAGAGGGCGACGCGCCCTTTCCGAATCTTTGGCATTAATTCAAGTTCCCAACATTACCATAACGACGGGTAACTGGTATCGTATTGATGTAATACTCTCCCCAAGCGAAGTTGCCGCGGCTAATCGTACCTACACTTTGACAGTTACTGAAGATGATGGCGAGGGCAATAGAACTTACGGAACGGTACGAGGAATATTACAGGAAGACTCCAATCCCACCAATTGGTTTCGCATGTGGAACTTTTGGCTCGGTAGTAATCATACGCGTTTTGGAACAATTCAAATTGATAACTTTTTAGTAAGGAACGTCAAACCCTCATTTGTTGCCCCATATACAAACCCCCGTGGTATGGTATGGGATGATGAGGCGATGACTTATATGGACGAATGGTCGATCTATGATGTTGCCGATCCACGTTGGCAAGATGCTGTAACCAATGGTGTTCGTCTACTACGTCAAAATGCAGCAAGCTATGATGCATTAACCGGAAGCGCTTATCAATACGACCCCATATCAAGCTATCAGAATATGGCATTATATTACCAAAAGAAAATGTATGACAGTTTTTGTGACGGCATATATTGGGATGACTTTTTTACATTAATAAATTATAATCCGGTAAGTGGACCAGGTTATGTGGGTGATGATGGGCGCCTTCGTCCGGGAGTGAATCTTTATGGCTTCCGGCAGCTTGCTAAACGTCATGCGATAATGCAGCATCAAATGCATATGAGGCCGTTTGCGTGGATTCATATGACCAGCAATCAGATAGTACCCATACTATCTTTTGGACAGGTCAATTATGACTGGGAATGGGTAGGATTTACCGAGGGTGCGAGTTACGATATGGATGCCCAGGACCGTTTCGATCTTGACAATGATCCGGTTTATATGCTGGCAACGACCTGCGGTTTCCAATCCGGCAACCTTGGAGTGATACGGTTTAACCCAGTCACTCAGGTTCCTGAAGAACGCGAATGGCTTTTACGAACAACACTGGCGGTAGCCCTCACGCACGAAGCAAAAATCAAAACTTATCATTCTTTGCTGCAGAACACTGCTGGGCGTTTGATTACGTTTGGCTACGGTATGTCGGACTGTACGGTTTATCGTTACTGGGATTCTGTCTATCCTATCACTTTTGGTGGAACTGCGGAAAACATTAAGGCATTAGTTCTCAAACGATCAGGTAAAGCATATGTGATTCTCGGCAGCTATGGTGACGGTGGGGATTGTGATTTTACCCTTGACCTTACTGAGCTCGGCTTATCTTCTGCAGTTAACGCTACAGATGATGAAACCAGCACGAGTCTTACAAAATTGGGGACGGGACAATTCAGTATTTATATTGATAAACATGATTTCAAACTTATAAAAATAGAATAACCATTATGTTACTGGAGTATGTACATCTCTTGATACAAAATGTAGTGTTCAGGACAGGGCTGTTTAATTCTAGTATTTTACAGCCCTGCGGATGGATTAAACTTAATGTAAAAGTTTAGCTTGAAAAAGTTGAGTACGGATAGATATGAATATGACAGAAAAACGGATGAACCAGACGTAGCAAAAGGAGATAAATTCTTTTATGATTAAGACAGGATTTGCAAAAGAAATAATAACGCCGACCAGAGGAATCGCATTGGCAGGATATTTTAATTCACGTCCCAATAAAGGTATTCTTGATGACCTTTATGTCAAAACCATTCTTTTTCAGCATGGAAAAACAATATGCGGCATTATAAGTTTTGATCTTTGTTTTGTCTCTGACAAAATGCTGATCGACATCAGAAAACGTTTAGATAAAAAAGGCATTAAATTCGCCAGAAATCTAATCCTGTGTGCTACGCATACTCATACAGGACCTTTTGTTTCTGATTTTTTCGGCGGCAAAAAGGATAAAAATTATTATTCACTGCTCATCGACAAAACTGTTCTGTCTGTAAAAGAAGCTTATGCCAACCTTTATGATTCTGAAATATCTTACGGGAGCGTGAAAAATAATCCTTTTGCATTCAATCGCCGTTATTATATGACAAGCGGTAAAGTAGTTACAAATCCCGGAAAGCTCAATCCTGATATTGTCAATCCAGAAGGTGTTGTCGATGATGAAATAGGATTCATCCCGATTAAGCAGGACGGAAGAATTATTTCAATTATAGCTAACATAATAAATCATACCGACACTATCGGAGGGGATTTTGTTTCGGCAGACTGGCCGGGACAGTTAGAAAAAACAATCCAGACCCAATTCGGATATGATGTTAATGTGATAACACTTATCGGATGTTCGGGGAATATCAACCACTTTGACGTTTCAAGCAACAGCAATCAGACATGTTATGATGAATCAAAAAAAATTGGGAAAGGGTATGCAAGGATAATATTGGATAATCTTAAGAATGTTAAAAAAGTATCTCCTGAATTTCTGGAGATAGATTCTACCAGAATAACTGTTCCGTACCGTGTCATTAAAAAAGAAGATTTGGAAAATGCAAAGGAAGTCGTTAATACTTTCAAATGTGACACGGATAAAGACCTTACCAGTGAAGACTTGGCAAAAGGCCATGGGGCAGTAGCATTCTTTTTTGCCCAAGAGTTGATTAGATTCTATAAAAGATGTTCAGGTAAATCAAGAGACTTTGATATTACGGCAATAAAGTTTGGTAAGGATTTGGCACTTTTGTCACTTCCGGCTGAACCGTTTACTGAAATAGGTATGAAAATAAAAAACCATTCACCCTTCAAGAAAAGTTTCATTATCAGCTTAGGACAAGGGGAATGTGGATACGTACCCTTGAAGGAATGTTTTGATCGTGGCGGATATGAAACATTGCCGGTTGAAGGTGGAGGGCCAGATAAGAATACTGCAAATTTATTTATAAATAATGCTTTAAAAATACTGTTAAAATGAAATTATGGTTTTAGTCAGGAAAATAATTATAAATATTTATAAAGCATATTAGTAACTTTTAAAAACTAAACTTTTACAACTTAATATTATGACTTTATTTATTGGAATGGTCTGGGGAAAATATTTTTTCCAGAATAAGTAACTTTTAAAAACTAAACTTTTACGGAAAAAATCGAACAATGAAAATTAATACTTTTTATGGTGTCTCTGTAGCTTTTTATCCAGAACATTTTGACAGAAAATATTGGGAACAAAACATTTCACTAATCAAGGAAACCGGGATGAATGTAGTCCGAATAGGAGAATTTTGCTGGGATATGCTCGAAATTGAAGAAGGTAAATATAGCCCCGAATGGTTGAATGAGCTCTTCCACTTGTTTGAAAAATACGATATTAAAGTAATCATGTGTACTCCAACAGCCGCCTCTCCTTATTGGGTATGTGAGAAATATCCGGAAACTCTGCCTGTTGCGGAAAATGGATCGATTATCGGTTTCGGAGGCAGGAGACATACTTGTCCATCTTCTCCTAAATACCGGGAGCTTTGTCAGAAAATCACTGCTTGGCTTACTAAACATTTTGGTCAGAATAAACAGATAATCGCCTGGCATATTGATAACGAGTTGGGGCATCCTGATTGTTATTGTGAACAATGTAGTCAAGCGTTTAAAAAGTTCCTCAAACATAAATTCAACACTATTGAAGCTCTCAACCAAACATTGGTTTCCACGTTTTGGTCCCAGACATATCGGGCTTTTGACGAAGTTTCACTGCCGACATCAGGATCCAATCCAGGTCTGCAGTTTCTTTACCGGAAATTTATCAGCGAATTGTGGGTCGATTATTTTTGCAACCAGAAAGAAGTAATCACTAACGCTGGCTGTATCCAGCCAATAACTACTAACATGATGCCTCCTTGGTACGGTTACGATCATTATCAGATGGGTGAAAATGAGGATATAATATGTTACGACACGTATCCGGTAAGTCATCCCTTTGGATTCTGCCTGGAAACCATGGCTTTTTTTGCGGCGCAGCATCGGGGGTTCAAAGGTGATCGCAATTTTTGGATAATGGAAATGCAAACTGGGTCAATGTATTCTACCATGCTTCAGAAAGGAGAGCTCAAATATTACACGATGGCGCATTTTGCCCTTGGAGCAAATTTAATTAATTATTTCAGGTGGGACATGCCGGGAAATGGTTCTGAAAGGCTTAACCAAGCCATAGTCCATCCTGCTGGAGGGAAACTGAAAAACTATGATGAAATAAAACATACGGCTGGAGAAATAAATGGAATAGCTGAAATGATTGAAGGAACCGAAATCGCTGAAACAGAGATTGCAATCGTTTTTGATTTTCCGAGTTGGTGGAGTGATCTTGCAAAGAAAGTGTATAAGACTAAAAACTTGATGGCTGATTTCGGAACAAAAAAGTTATTGGAACAAATAGAATATCCATATTTAAGTTGTGCTCATTTTAAAGCACTTATGCAGAACGGATTTATGCCGGATGTCATCAGTGTTAATTCAGATTTAAGTAAATACCGATTGATCATAACTCCGGCTTTACATTGCATTGATGATTCCATTGCTGAAAAACTTACTGACTTCGTTCAAAATGGAGGCACCCTTATTTGTAACACACTTACAGGTGTCATGGATGAAAACGCCAAACTTAGCGATTGTCTACCTCCTGGAAAACTCGCGGGACTATTTGGAGTTGAAGTTACCGACTGGGGGTGCAATCCATGTAAAGATAAGCTCAATATAATGTTGGAAGATATTTCCCTGGAAGTGTCTCAATGGTTGGAAGTTTTACGTCCACTTGAGGGAACTGAGACCTTGGGACGTTTCAACATTGAAAGTTTTTCTGAATATGCCCCAATAACTATTAATAAGACCGGAGGAGGCAATGCGATATATCTTTCTTCGGAGTTATCTCCGCCATCTTTAAGTGAATTTTACCGTTTTATTACTTCATCAATAATGAATCTACAATCCGAAATTGATTGTCAGGATGGAGTTTATCGTATTATCAGAAAAAGCGATAGCCGGGAACTTAATTTCATTATTAACAGTTCCAATATTGAAAATTCAATTCATCTCGAAGGAAGTTACCTTGATGTTATTCACAATATCAAAGTTAGTAACTGTCTTAAGCTAAAACCATTTGAGGTGGTATGCCTGACTGGACACTGATTATAATTTTAACAAAACCTATAATAACTTAACAATAAAGAAGATTAAAATAAGGATAAAAATGAGTGATCTAACTTATAGAGAACGTTTTCTCAGGACAATGCGTTATCAGACAGTGGACCATCCGCCGCTGGTTATTCCCAATCCCTGGTCCTCGGCGCGAAAACGCTGGGAATCTGAAGGGCTGCCTGTGGGTATCAGCCTTTATGAGTATTTTGAATTGCCGGAGCCCAAGATAAAACATTTAAAAATAGAGACGGTTTTAAATCCGCAATTTGAAGAAGTTGTTCTGGATAAGACTGATGATTATGTGATAAAGATCAACAGCAACGGGGTTAAAGAAAAGAATTTCATTGACGGTTCATCCATGCCGGAATTTCTGGAATATCCAATCAAAGGACGAGAATCTCTTGATTGGCTGCGGGAGAAACTTGACCCGAATTCAGCAGGTAGGATTTCTGCTGACTGGCTTGAACATGCTCAGCAGAGTCGAGAAGACGGTGCGTTACTGCTTTTGAATGGCGGTATGTACTTTGGTTTTCTCAATGAGCATATGGGAACCGAGTCATTGCTGATGACTTATTTTGATGACCCGGAATTTATCCATGAAGTCAATGATCTGCTTTGTTCCTGCTGTGAACATGCTCTGAAGTTGGCCGGAAATGAAGTTGATCTTATAGGTTACCACGAGGATATGGCTTACAAAAACGGTTCGATGATTTCGCCTGATATGTTTCAAGAGTTCATGACTCCATATTATCAGAGAATCGGCAAGTTTGCGAGGAATTCCAGTATTGACCTTCAAATGCTTGACAGCGATGGCAATATCTGGGAATTGATTCCGCTTTGGCTGAAGCACGGGATTAATATCCTTTGCCCGATGGAAGTCGCTGCCGGAATGGACGTCGTCGCACTGCGCAAAGAGTTCGGGCACGAACTACGAATGATTGGCGGTTTTGATAAACGTATTCTGGCGGCCGGGGAAAGTAAAATTGAATCCGAGCTGGAACGAATCCGATCAGTGATTGAAGACGGAGGCTATATTCCAACCATTGACCACGGTACTCCACCGGATGTCTCATTTGAAAATGTATGTCACTACGTTCGATGCATGAAAACACTTTTCGGTATTAAATGACCAATTCTAATAGAACAATTAAAAGGTATTCGTCTTTAAAACACAATTAAACTCTAAAACTGAAATATCAACCAGTAAATTCCAACAAAAATGGAGAGAATATGAAAAAAACAATCACAATTATTATAACTATGTTACTAGCTCTCTCATCTAACGCTAATGAGTTCATAGAAATGCTCGCGACTAATCCCATATTGAATGACTATGGTTCCAATGTCACCTTTTATCTGAGCTTTAATGAAGATAAGCTTACTCCAGAAATAGCGCAAGGAGATCCTAAGCTAAGATCAAAAAAACAAAACGTAAAGTTCTCGAAAGGGTTATTTGGTAAGGCTTTGAGCAGTGGGAGAATTCAGTTTAACGGAGAAAAAAACGTGGACTTGTCAAAACCAGGAACGATTGTAATATGGGTTTCCCCGCAAAACTGGAAAAAAGTTATTAAAGAGCCGTATATAATTCCGTTTGTAGGGCATAGGAACACTGGATATAATTTGCTGCTAGGAAGGCAAGGTTGTAAATGGGGCAAGTCTAGAATATACGCTTATGCTTATTTTGCTGGCAAAAAAAAGAATATTTTCTTACCGTTCTATGGTCAGGGAGGAGGACATATATGGGAAAATGGCAAATGGTATATGTTGGCTTTGAGCTGGGATCCCACCAATATATATCTTACCGTTAACGATGGCAAGACCGTATCAAAAATGATAACAGCTCCTTTAGGATTAACATTTAATTTTTTTACCCTTCAGGTTGCTAAGGGAGAAGCTCCTAAGTTGTTAGTGGATGAGTTTGTTGTCCTCAATAAACAATTATCGAATGAAGAATTGATTAAAATTTATCAAGAAACAATAAAAATGACAATAAAGAAAAAGTAACTACAAAAGGATATCATTATAAAATGAAAACTTATTTCCTCTTTAGAGGAGCACAACTGGATTTAGCACGTCAGATTGAAACCGTAGAATTTATTAAGCAATTTACCGATATGATCGCAGCTAATGGCTATAATGTTCTGTTTTTGTATCTTGAAGGACGAGTGCGAACTAAATCGTTTCCATATCCGATAGATGACGAGTGTTATACTCCTGAGCAAATGCGTGAAGTGATTGAGTATGCAGCGTTAAAGGGAATTGAGGTAGTACCTGGAATTTCACTGCACGGTCACTCCGAGTTGTTCTTTAAACATTCGGAGTTAATAGAAACCGCAGAGTTGCGAGATGGAGAAAACGGACGATTCTGGACAAATAAAAAGCGAGACTTTTGCCCGTCACAGAAAGCCACATACAGTTTCTTTGAAAAATACTTAAAAGAAATATGCGATATTTTCCCATCAGAATACTTTCATATTGGGCTGGATGAAGTCTGGGATATTGGATATTGTGAAAAGTGTAAAGAAAAAGCTGTTGATTTTGTAGGAGAACAGGAACTCTTTCTTGATAACCTGCTTCACTGTCGTGAAATACTTGTAGCCCTTGATAAACGTGTTATGATGTGGGACGATATGCTTGAATATTACCGTGATATTTTGAAAGAAATTCCGCGTGACGTAATTATGGTCAATTGGCAATATTCGACTGATGTTCAACATTATAAAGGACATTTTGCAAACCTTAAAGTTGAACATATTTTAGCAGAATATGATCGACTGGGATTTGAGTATATCATAGCTCCGTCAGATTGTTATTCTGTTACAAATGCACGTACTTTTACTGAGTACGCTGAAGATTTTAGCCCGCTTGGCGGACTGATGACTACTTGGGAAAAAGGGACTTGTTTCCTGTACAAATCCATGCCGACAATAGCTTATGCCGGACGCTTATGGAGTGATAAAACAGGCAAGGCTGAGGAAGAATTATTTGCGGATGCAATGGAAAATCTTTTTGGTTCTCGCGATGAAAAACTACTTATGGTATTGCGATCCAGTACAGAAAAAAAATTGGACAATGAATTAGCGGTTTCTCTATCGGAGCTCCTGACATCAAACTATTACGGATACGATTATGCTGGGTTTGCAGCACTAAATCTGCTAAAATTTAATTTGGAAGATATTTTGGCAAGGATAAAATATGAATCTGGAAAAGTAATTATCAAAGATATTATTGATGCTTGTTATTACAATATTTTTAAGTGCCGCTTGCTGAAATCCGTGCGAGTTTTGTTCGACCCAATGAAAGACTCGGCAAAGTCTGAACTGGAAATAGATAAGATTTATCAGGATGTTAAAACATTCGGTGAGGAACGCGTGTGGAAATGGAAAGAATACCGTACTGGAATAGAACCATGCCATATAGCAAAGCTTTATAAGGAATATCTTGAGCTCATCAAGTCGCTTCCGGAACAGGCGAAAAATAACGGTATAATGCGAATTCGCTTTTGTCTGCCCGATGGTTTTTCTGCAGAACACTGCAAAATATCGCTAAAACACTCCGGTAGCTGGCATGAAGTATCCGCAGGTTGCTACAAAGGTTCCGACGCTGAAAATGTCCTGTTCACAAAAACATTTCTGATTCCGTGTTCTATTGTGCCGAAAGCATTCAGGCTGGAAGCGTGTGGTTACGGTGGACAAGGATTAGCATTTGTGGAAATCTTTACTGATGCGGGGCATTATATTCCCTCCAGCGTGGCGTCGATTACAGGCAAAATTGTGGACCCGGAATATGTACTGGATAATGACTGCAAATGGAGTTTTATAGGAGAAAAAGATACCCTGAAAGCATTCAAAAGTCGCAAAGTCGCGGAAGAAATACATTCTGTAGAATATAGTTTAGTTAAAAAAGTAATTTAGGAAATAAGGGATTTAGCATGAACCATTATGGTCATTTTGACAAAGTAAAGCGTGAGTATGTAAGAACGGAAAAGTCTTTGTACCAGACTATTTGGGTGTGATGGCTGAAGCAATGCATGGCAGAGGAGGTTTAGCATATGAGTATTACAAAAAAATTGTGTGGTGCTGTTTAAGACATTTCGGTCATAATGAAAACAAAGATGGAAAAATCCATGAAGTGGTGATAGAATAAAAGTTAAAATATTAATGTAAAGGTCATAGTTCTATAATGGAAAAAATAAAATTTAACAATCGCCAAAAATTGCAGGATTTGGCAAAACAAGTAGCAGATTTAAGCTCTACTGAAAAAAATGCGCAAAGATTGCAACTTTGGAAAGATCACAATTCATTAAAAAAGACAAGGCCGCCAGTTTATTTACGGCTTAATTGCTGGGATGAGATCATTCCCGAAAGCGAATATATTTTTAAAGATGGACTTTTGCATGATATCGAATATAAACTTAGAACGGCACTTTTTCTTGCAGATTTGGAATTTGACTATGTCGTTGATTCTTACCTGACAGTTCCTGCCGTATTGGAAGGTGTTTCAAGTGATTATTTTTGGGGAGTTTGCACGGCTGAAGTTCAATCTGAATCCAAAGGAGGAGCATGGGGATTCGCTCCACCTCCTCTTAGGGAATATGATGATATAAGTAAACTAAAGCAACCTAAATATTTAATAAACTTAGAAAAAACTAATGAACAGTTGTATGAGATTAGAGAACTCTTTGGTGGTATCATTGACGTACGTTTATGGGCTGGAGGTAATTTAGGATTGTCTGCCCCATTGGGCGTCCATGCCGCTAAACTGCGTGGAGTTCAGAATTTAATGATGGATGTAATTGATAACCCGGAATGGGTTCACGAACTTATGAAATTTATGAGTGATTCGATTGTGAAATATATTCAAGACATTGAGAAACTGGGGCTTGTTACGTCTAATCATGAACAATGGCCGTTATATATTGATCCGATCCAACCAGATTTTTCTCCTGAACATATCCGGCTAAAAGATTGCTGGGGTTGGGGAGAATCACAGGAATTTGATCTTTTTTCACCGGATATGTTTGATGAGTTCCTCTTGCAGTATCAGATTCCAATATTGTCTTTAGCCGGACTTATTGATCCGGCCAATAATCAGCTTGCATTTTTCTTGACCGGGTAGCTTTTTTGAGCGTAATCAATTATTTTTCGCATTGCATATGCAAGCTGATTAGTGGCCGAAGCAATAACAACTTCGGCTGCTGTGAAAATTTGACGGAAAAATACCGCATTCTACAGAAAAAGATTCCAAACTTGAGAAGGGTTTCTGTTTCTCCATGGTCAAATTTTTTTAGAGCAGTAGAGATTACCGAAGGCAACAGTATTCTGAACTGGCGTTATTCTCCTTCTGAGGTGACATTCAACTTTTCAAAAGAGAATGTAAGAAAAACAATTAGGGAAAGACTTAAAGCAGCCCGAGAGGTTACAGTTGAAATTGTTCTTCAGGATATAGAGACCCTCAATGGTTCAATTGATAATATAAAAACTTGGCTCAAAGTCGCTACCGAAGAAAGCTTGAAATATTAAAATTTTAACAAACTCCGAACCCAAATAAGGATATAAAATGATGAAAGAAGCAAGTAGAGTTATTAAGCGAAATTTTGATATTGACTGGAAGCACTTCCCAACGGTAGTTTTTGAAAGCGACGACTGGGGAGCGTGCGAAGTTGTTCCAGATCAAGAAAAGTCAAGGAAAATAATTTCATTATTCGATAAACATGGAAAATGCGCTTTTGGCGGATCTTCAACCTTGGAAAGTCCAGAAGAGCTGGAATGTCTATATAAAACACTGGAAAACACTAAAGGTCCAGATGGAGTAAGTGCAGTTTTTACCGCATTTATCTGTATGAGCAATCCTGATTATAACGCTATTCGTAAAAATGGATTCTCTTCATATGAACACATTGGGCTTGACAAAGGCGTGCCGCCTACTTGGGAACGAGGCAAAATTATGGCAAAATTGCAAGAAGGATATTCACGTGGTGTATTTGCTCCTGAATATCATGGAATGTTACACCATACCAGTACAAAAGAATGGTTAGAAAGGTTAAATACTCAAAATTCTGATGGTGAATTGGCGCGCGCGCTTTTTGATATGGAATGTTATTATCAAGGAGAGCATGTCCCGGAATATAAATATCTAAATGTTAATGAACAATATTCTTATACTAAAACAGGTGTTAAAATTTTTAAAAATATTTTTGGTTTTACACCAAATGCCGCAGTAACAAGCGATGCCTATCCCGAAACAGAAACGGTTTGGTCTATCAATGGAATAAAAACAGTGTGTCTAAAAAATTGTCGTTTGGATGATGGCAAAATAGAGATATATCGAACAAAGCTGTGGAATAATCAGGATGAGTCAGTGCAAATTGGAGAATACGACCCAGTGAAAGATGTTGTATATATGATACGCAATGTATTCTTTGAGATGAATGCTGAACCTAAGTCAACTTTGAAACTTATACGGAAATGTATTGGCAAATACAACGAACCAGCAGTTGTGTCTACCCATAGGAATAAATACACCAAACCTGATGCCAGCAGGGGGCTTGCCGAGCTTTCTCTATTACTACAAGGGCTTGCTAAGGAAAATTTTTACTTTCTTTCGACCTCGGAAGTCAGCAGTTTATATCGCAATGGTTGGTCAAAACGTCATTGTCCAGGGAAAGGGTGGATTTTTCGCAAGTGGAACAAAGATGCTATTAACGGTGTAGCTCCTAACGGACAAACTATTGAATCACTTGATATAGGAACTTATATTTTTTGAGAACGCAGTATTAATTCAAGATAACTAATTAATTGCTGACGGAAATGGAATAAAGCATAAGATTATACAATCAACTTATTTTAAAAAGGAATCCGAAAATTCTTTCACGGATTCAGGAAAAAAAAGCCAATAGTTTTGAAATTGGCTCAACTCATTTTAAAAGGGAAAATATGAAAAGATTAGAACAAAGTTTAAGTAAAGTATTAGGATTTGAGGAATTGAAGGTTAAAATATTTGTTGAATTGGAAAGTGGCAGAACTAATCCTCATAAGCATGATTTCTGTTTAAACTCCGAACAAAATCACGCACGCCTGAACTTATCTTACGAGAATGGCTTGCAGGAAGATTTGTATTTTGAGTTGCAACAAACACATGTGGTTTGCCGGCGCTCAACACGGAATACTTCCAAGAAAATGGCAAAAATTCGTGAAACTGCGTTTTCTGTTGATGGCTTGGATTTAGGCGGTAGCGTTGCCGATGATTATTTTTATCACGTCGAAAATCCACGTATTTATGACAAGATGACCATGAAACTGGATACAGTTAACTCTGCCGATATGGTCAAAGACAGTGGCTACGATGTTTTAGCCGGTAATCGCTGGGCTGACCCTGGCACGGTTTCTGAGCGCATAGGCAGATCGCCTTATCAACCTTTTCCGGCTATCGTTTTGAGTAATTATGCCGTAAAATCCGGTTTGGTCCATGGAACCTTGTCGCAGGATATATTTTTTCATAACTATTTAACCGGACACTCCGAGCATAGAGCGTTTCTGGACATTCGTTCCGGCTTCAAAGCCGTTGCTTATCGTGAATTGCAAGCGGGAGAAACCATTTGCGATGTTTGGTACTTGGGAAAAGCTAAAAATGCCGATGATATTGAAAAAGTTTTCGCTGAATATAGCGATGTTCTTCGTTTGCATCTGCCTCCATTGTGGGGAGCTACCGGTATAAACCGGAATTCTCTGGTTTGGGGTTCATGGAATGATGGTATTAATAGAGATATCGACAGTGAACGCCTTATCAAAACAGCAGAATTTCCTCTCTTCTCAAAATCATGAAATGCTATTGTGTTCTTTTTCGGAAAAAAACAATCACAAAAAAACATTCCAATAAGAAGCCGTCATCTCATCTGCCATAAAACTAATTAATTTTTTATATTTATTATTTGTCTGTGTCAAACCAATTTTGTCTGCACTTGCCAAGGCATCAAGATACATAGTTCTATCTTTTTTGTAGATAACCATTGGGGGATAATTATTCAAAAGCAAAATATAATTCATCAGTATTCTTCCAGCTCTCCCGTTACCATCTGCGAAAGGATGGATTTTTTCAAACTTATGATGGAATATTGAAGCAAGGGCAAGAGGGTGCAACTTCTTTTTATACTCCTTATACCATTTTAACAACAAATCCATATCGGTTTTTACATAAACTCCTGGGCTAGAATCAAAATGTGATTTAAAGACGCGATTATCTGTTGTTCGATATCCAATTCTAATATCAATATTTTTCATTAATTTTTTGTTAATGTCCCAAATTCTGTGAAATAATCTTATAGTTTCCAATGTCAATGACGACATTGCCGATAATATTCATTTTCTTTTTCCAGTATTCCTCCCA
>VAOY01012269.1_pt1 | contig 30283 bp, 18 predicted proteins | sample 3393881 | NCBI WGS metagenome assembly VAOY01 (sample SAMN08290430, study PRJNA428436) | hydrothermal vent metagenome | isolation source: Deep-sea hydrothermal vent chimney | place: Indian Ocean: Southwest Indian Ridge
TATTCAGCATAAAAACCGAATATTGCCCAGATAGCTCAGTCGGTAGAGCAGAGGATTGAAAATCCTCGTGTCGGTGGTTCGATTCCGCCTCTGGGCACCATCCTTTACTACTTCAAACTATTTCCCTATATTAAAAATTCCTAATTAATTTAGTTATTTAAAAAAATAACTACCTGTTTTTTAACTGTTTGTTTTCCTAATTCCAAGAGTTAGAGTTTTATTCAATAAATTATTGCTCAAAGATTATGCTTTTTAGTTGAGTTATGCCAACATGTGATAGTATTTTGTCATTTTTAGGAACTTGATTAGGTGCTACTTATCATAAAAATCATTGTCATGATCAAATTATGCGAAAAGAAAAGATATAGCAAAATTGTCGAAAGTGCCTAAATAACAAAGGTTGTTTTCAAAATAACGCACTTAACTAAGAAGGTTAGGCCTAAATTTTATATTGGTTTAGTTATATGATTTTAAATTAAATAGTCATATAGTTAAACGTTATGGTTAGCATATTTAAATGGAAAGGAATATTTAATATGGATATTAAAAATATCGCACTATCTATCACATTTAGTTTTTTATTTTTAGTTGGTTGTGGTGGTGGTAGTGGTGAAGACAACCCTCCACAAAGCATTCCAGAAGCGCCTACTGATACCCCAGTGGCGAATACTTTACCCACTTTAAGTTTGAGTCCCGAAGTAGAAGTTAATGAATTAACTGAGGTTATAATTAATGCAGAGGCAACAGATTCCGATGGAACAATTACTTCAATAAAGTGGGAACAAATTTCAGGAGAGCCAGTCTCTTTAAGTGATACTGATAAGTTGATACTTTCGTTCACATCACCAAAAGTCTTAGCTTATGAAGTTGAAAAGTCGTTTACTTTTAAGTTAGTTGTTACGGATGATCAAGCTGCATCCGCTGAAGCAGAAGTGAATGTTAAAGTTATCCCTACTAACAATGTTCCTGTTGCTGAAGCTGGAGATAATAAGACTTTCCTAGAAAATGAATTAGTCAGCTTAAGTTGTGATGAAAGCTACGATCCAGATGGTTCTGCTATAAGCTATAGCTGGGAACAAGTAGAGGGACCTCAAGTTAAAGTACTTAGTGCAGATACCTGTAACCCCTCATTTGAATTGCCTCAAGGGGCAAGTCAGCTAAGTTTTAAGTTGACAGTAGAAGATGAGGATAAAACCACCTCTTCTGACTTAGTGAGCATTGTTGGTAAGGAGTATTCGGGTACAGTAAATAGCTTTAATAAAGAAAGTTTAATTTTTCGTGATGAGTACTCTAGTGACTCAACCTACTCTTTTTCTGCAAGTGTAGAAAAAGGCATCGCTTTTACCTCGGATAACAGTCGATTAAAAGCTTTAGATATATCTGACCCTTACAATATTCGAGCGTTCGGTTGGGAGAGTGCTCAAAATGGTTATCAGGCGAGTGTAATTTTTGATGATCTATTGATTGCTGAGGGAAGAACTGGACTTTGGTTCTATGATATAAGCGACATTTCAAATATAAATCTTGTAAGTTCTATTGAAAATGCTTTCCAAAACAAAAAATTTGCTAGGTATAAAAATATAGTTTATGTATCTTCAAGTGAATTTGGGATTGAAGCGATTGATATTTCTAATTTAACATCGCCTCGCTATATAGATAGCAATACCTTAAATGAGAGTCTTTCTGGAGTTAATGACTTAAAAATTAAAGGAGATTTTTTATATGTTGCAACTGAAAGTGAGGGGTTGAAGGTATTTAATGTATCAACGCCACTTGAGTCTATTTTAGTGGCTGAGTTACCTTGTGATTGCTCTTTCAAACAAATCGAAATAAATGAGAATATAGCAGCATTAACTGGTTCAAAACAAAGCTTGCTGCTCGTTGATATTTCATTACCTACACAATTGAGCGTCACTTCAGAAACAAGTGTATCATCCCAGAATATTGCTATGGCCATTGCTAAAAACGTTATTGCGGTTGGTGATAGCTCCGAAAGTGTCCGTTTTTTAGATATATCTGATCCTAATTTTCCTAAATGGGTAGGTAAGTTACCAAACACTATAGCCTCAAAATGGCTAACTTTTCATGAAGACACTTTGCTTTTAGTAGACTATTTTAGTTCAAGCCTAGAAAGTTTTGATATTTCTTCTCTTTCAGCTCCTCTAACAAAAGAATATCAAGTTGGTCAAAATTTTCAGTTAAATTCACTGGTCGTTGAAGATGAGGTTTTATACTTATCTAGCAAAGATAATAGATTAATTATTAAAGATGCCTCTAATTATGAACAGCCAGAAGTATTAAGTGAAGTTACAGTTTCTAAAGCGAATAAACTTCTAATTAGTGAAGATTTATTGTTTGTTGGTACCCAGAGCGAAGGTTTACATATCCTTAATGTTAGTGATAAGAGAGCTCCTTTTTCAGTGGGTAATATCCCATCGGCTAACCCTGTAAATGCTTTGGCTGTGAAGGGTGATAAACTTCTAATTAATACAGCTAATTCAAACCTAGTTTTATATGATATAAGTGAACCTAGTGAACCAGTAGATAAGTCAGTATTACATGGTTTAGCATCTAGAGGTGGGGCAATTTCTGATATATCCATCTCTGGAAATACAGTTCACGTTGCTGCTGAAAATGAAGCTGCGATTATCAATATTAATGAAAATAATGAGCTCAACAAACAAGGGTATTTTTTTAAAGATTGGTTTGGAGATGATAGCTGGCACTATGTCTCAATTGTTTCCTATAAAGATTACGTATATTTGTTGAGTAAATATTATGGACTAAGGATACTGAACATTTCAGAACCCGAAAACATTATTGAAGAAGCACGCCTACTGAATATTTCTGGAACGAGTTTAAAGTTAATTGGTAATGAGCTGTATGTGGTTGATCCAGAAACTGGCATTTCAAAGTACTCTATAAAAGCACCCAGCAGTCCAAAATTGTTAAGTAGTTACATAACAAGTGATTATGTTACAGATATAGCGATTCAAGGAGATAAGATCTTTAATATGGAGTGGAGTAGGGATCCGACTGCTTATTATTACAACTACTCTTTGCCTAAGAATGGATACTCTGTTTTTGATTTTGATAAGTTACTCAACGTGACTGGTGGTAAAGCAAGAGCAACTGCAGGTTCGAATTTAACTTATGATGTAACTTGGGATTTTGACGGTAAAATAAAGCTGGATTGTATTGTGAGTGGAGGGGAATGTGAAGTGGCTCTCGATACACAAAATAACAGTGCTAAAGTCTTGTGGAACACTCCTATTAGTAAAGGTGAATATCAAATTTCGATATTAATAGGTAATACCAGCTTTTTTAATTCATATGAAGACATGTTAATTTTAGATTGAGTTTTTACTAGATGTTAAAATGCGTACTCTCCCTGTAACTAGGGAGAGTGCTTCAAGTATTAGGTTATCCTTTTTAAACATTACCACTAAAGCTTTAGCGCTCACTTGGCATAAGGAGCAAGGTCACCGTGTAGTGATAGTTTCAGGAGAGTGTGCAACAAAAAATTGCTTTGGACCTGAAAAAGTTTCGAGAATTAAAACTGCTTATACTCTCTCTGAATTTGAACATATTTATGCTTATGCCGATAGCTCTGGCGATACAGAGCTTCTTGAGTTAGCAGATACGTCTGGTTATCGGATTTCCTAGTTTAATGTTTTCGTTTTTTATCTCTAGAGTTTAGCCTCTTATCGTATGCCTATGTCAGGCAGTGTAATTTTATGTAAAGTCAGTTGAGCAAAACTTAACGTGGTGCTTGAATAACATTCATAAATTGATGTTTTTCAGGTTTTTAGAATGAATTGGCAATATAAGCCGAGTTTATTGGCTTTAAGTGTAATTTTGCTAAGTGCATGTGCGAGCCAGCCGACTCACAATGAGCGAGTTGCTGAGCTTGAGACTGTGCCAAGTGCATGGCAGCAACTTCCTTCTGGCGGCAAGGTGCTTGCAGTTGAAGATAACTGGTTGCAGCAATTACACGACCCTCAAGTTTTTACTTTAGTTGAGCAAGCATTAGCCCATAACCAAGCGATTTTACAAGCGGGGTACGATGTCGCGATTAAAGAGCAGCAGCTTATTGCTGCTGGGGCTGATTTATGGCCCAGCCTTGATTTATCAACACGTGCAAGCCGAAGTAAAGATAATCGTCCTGTTAGCTACAACAACGCCAGCTCAGCATCATTAGAGTTAAGCTACGAAGTTGATTTATGGGGTAAATTATCGGCTTCAGAACGACAAGCAAACCTTGAATATCTAGCTGCAAAAGCCACCTTTGCGCAAAGCAAACAACAATTAGTGGCTGATGTAGTATCAGGTTGGTTTGATGTAATCACAAATCAAAAACTGCTCGAACTTTATAAACAGCGCGAACAAAATGCCGAACAGAATCTATCGATCATTGAGTCGGGTTATCGCCAAGGTTTAAATGAAGCGCTCGACGTCTATCTTGCTCGTAATGAGCTAAATACTGAGCGCTCGAACATTGCCGCGCAGCAAGCAACGTTAATTAAATCGATCCGTGATTTAGAGCGTTTAACAGGCCAATACCCAACTGGCGCGTTAAGCGTTAGCGCAGATTTACCACTACTCGATAGTGCCATTCCACTTGGTCTACCTTCAGAGCTTATTACTCGCAAACCTGAGTTAATGGCAAGCTGGTATCAATTACTTAGTACCGATGCAGGGCTTGCTTATGCGCATAAACAGCGTTTTCCGAGCTTAAACCTTTCTGCATCAATCAGTGATAGCACAGATAGAGTGAGCGACTTATTTTCGCCTTCAAGCTTAGCGTGGTCGTTGATTGGTAGTATTTCGATGCCGCTTTTTGAAGGTGGCCGCTTAAAAGCCAATGAAGAACAAGCAAGGTTAAACGTTAAGCGCCAAGAGCAGGCGTATCTTGCCACACTTTATGATGCCTTTAACGATGTTGAAACAGCCATCAGCCAAGAACAAGCGCTTAAAGTACGCTACGAAAAAACCTTAGAAGCGCAGGAAAACGCTATTGCTGCAGAGCGCTTGTCTTTTGAACAATATCAAAGTGGTTTGGTTACCTACACCACGGTACTTGATGCGCAAGACCGTTCGTTCAATGCGCAAAGTTCGGTAATCGAAATTAAAAACCAGTTAATTATCAACAGAATCAACTTACATATTGCCCTTGGTGGTGATTTTAGTGAAGCAAACAGCGAAGTAGCAGAGCAATAATCATGAATAGCAAGACACGTAAAATTTTAATTCCATTGGTAGTGATCGTTGTAACGGTACTGCTTGTCATGTTTATAAAAGGCAACCCGCCAAAGGCTAACCGCTTTTCTTCACCGCCAAAAGCAAAAGTGAATGTGGCTGTTAAAACCCTTACACCAGAAACTTATCAAGTGATGATTGATAGCTTTGGCACCGTAAAACCACGTACGCAAAGTATGCTAGTTGCGCAGGCTTCAGGACAAATTATTGAAATTAGTGAGCAATTTCGTGAAGGTGGCTTTTTTGAAAAAGGCGATGTGTTGTTGCAACTAGATGATAGAGATCACCGTGCCGAAGTAAAATCAGCACAAGCGGCTTTATTAACCGCTGAGCAAAGCCTACTCGAAGAGCAAGCTCGTGGTCGCCAAGCAGTTACCGATTGGGAGCGCTTAGGTAAGGGCGAACAAGCAAGTAGCCTGGTACTGCGTAAGCCACAACTTGCAGCAGCCGAAGCAAGTGTATTGTCTGCCCAAGCGACGCTTGAAAAAGCGAAGCTTGATTTAGAGCGTACAAAAATCACTGCGCCATACGCGGGGCGAGTTTTAAGCCGCAGCGTAGATTTAGGTCAAGTGGTGAGTAATAACATGGAACTTGCTAGCATTTATGCCATTGATCGTGTTGAAATTCGCTTACCAATCAAAAATAAAGACTTACCGTTCATTAATTTACCAGAACAATTTCGTGATGGTGCTAAAAATAGCGCCGGTTCACTCGTTAACTTCAGCTCAGATCTCGTAGGTAAGCAGCAATGGCAAGGTCAAGTTATTCGCACCGAAGGGGCCATTGATGAAAGCGCGCAGCAGCTTTACGTGGTTGCACAAATTAATGACCCTTACAAAGCCACTTCTGCGAATCAATACCCAATTAAAATTGGTCAGTACATCAAAGCACAAATTATCGGCAAGGCGATTGAAAATGCCATTGTGATCCCAAACAGTGCAATTTACCAAGGCACTTATGTATATGTTGAAGAGCAAGGTGTACTGCGTCGCAAAAACATCTCACTAGCTTGGCAAAACGCGACTCAAGCTATGCTTGCTGAAGGCTTATCGGCAGGAGAACATTTAGTGATTACACCGCTTGGTCAAGTAAGCTCAGGTACACAAGTGACGGTAATGGGTAGCGAAGCGTATCAAGCTACACGTGGTAAAGCACAGCGTCCAAGCCGTGAAGAGCTTGAAAAGCAAGCAAAAGAGCAAGGTATTACAGTTGAAAAACTAATTGAACAACGCCGCGCTGCTCGTGAGCAAGGAGCGCAATAATGATAGCTTGGTTTACAAAGAATCATGTTGCAGCAAACTTATTGCTGATCAGTATTTTACTAGCGGGGCTATTTAGCGTATCGACGCAAATACCACTCGAAGTGTTCCCCTCATTTGAAGCAGACCGCATTAGTGTAAGTGTTACCCTACGTGGCTCAACACCTGAAGATGTTGAAAAAGGTGTCGCTATCCGTATTGAAGAAGCGGTGCAAGATCTAGAAGGGATCAAGCGTATTACTAGCCGCTCATCAGAAGGGTCTGCCTCGGTATCAATTGAAGTCGATACTGGCTATGACCCAAGGGAGCTATTAGCCGATATTAAAAGTCGGGTTGATGCCATTAACACGTTTCCGGTCGATGCCGAAAAACCAGTTGTGGCACTCGCGCAGCGTACCCGTGAAGTAATAGCGGTAACTGTGTCGAGTGAATATGGCGAAAAAGAAACCCTAGAATATGCCGAGCATGTACGTGATGACTTATTACGCTTGCCAGAAATCACTCAGGTAGAGCTAAGTGGGGTGCGTGATTACGAAATTGCCATTGAAGTAAGTCAAGATACATTACGCCAATACGATTTACGCTTATCGGACATTTCTTCAGCAATTAGTAATTCAAGTACCGATGTTTCAGCGGGTAACTTAAAAACCGAAGGGGGTGATGTACTCATTCGTTCAAAAGGCCAAGCCTATCGTAAAGATGAGTTTGCCCAAGTTGTGGTGAAGTATCAAGCTGATGGTACCATTATTCGCTTAGGCGACATTGCCCGTATTACCGATGACTTCGAAGAAACCCCAGTTCGTACTCGCTTTAATGGTAAGCAAGCGGCGTTTATTGATGTGTATCGCATTGGTCCACAAAGTGCGATTGAAGTTGCTGATGCGGTAAAAAATTACATTACCGAGCATCAAAGTCAGCTGCCTGAAGGGTTTGAGTTAAGCTTTTGGGATGACGACTCTGAAATCGTGAAAAGCCGTATTGCGACGCTAACAACCAATGCTATTCAGGGTGGTATTTTAGTTCTTGCGTTACTGACCTTGTTCTTGCGTCCTGCTATTGCCTTTTGGGTGTTTATTGGTATTCCTGTGTCGTTCATGGGCGCGTTTTTAGCCATGCCGATTTTTGGTATTACGCTTAATGTAATGAGTTTGTTTGGCTTTATTTTGGTACTCGGTATTGTTGTTGATGATGCCATTGTGACCGGAGAAAACGTCTACACCCACCTAAAAACAGCCGAAAGTGGTGAACAAGCTGCTATTCGTGGTACGCAAGAAGTTGCGACACCCGTTACCTTTGGTGTACTTACAACGGTTGCCGCATTTTTACCATTAGCTTTTATCGAAGGTAACCGTGGTGCCTTATTTGCGCAAATTCCTGTTGTCGTTATTCCGGTATTGCTGTTCTCTTTAATTGAGTCTAAATTTGTTCTGCCGGCTCACTTAAAGTACTTGAAACTGCGTAGTGAAAAAAGTAATCCGTCAAAACTACAGCGTTTTCAGCAGCGTTTTGCTGATGGTTTTGAACACGCCATTATGAAGTACTATCAGCCGCTATTAAATGTTGCGCTAAAGAATAAATTAGCAACGGTCAGCTTGTTCGTCGGTATTTTCTTTATCATTTTGACCCTGATCACCAGTGGTTGGACAAAGTTTATATTCTTCCCGCGTATTCCAAGTGAAACCGTTCGCGCAGAGCTAACATTCCCTGCTGGAATACCGTTTGAAGTGACCAACAAATACATCATCGATATGTCAGATAAGGCCAAAGAGCTACAAGACAAGTATCGTGATGAAGATGGCCAAAGCGTGATTTTAAATATTTTGGCAACCACAGGTGGCCGAGGTGGTTCGTCAAATACAGGTAGTGTGCGCTTTGAAATTACACCAGCCGAAAAACGTGAATCAGATATTGGCTCTCGAGAGCTTGCCAGTGAATGGCGTGACCTTATCGGTATTATACCTGGGGCTGAGAGTGTGACTTTCCGTGCTGAATTTGGTCGCAGTTCAGATCCTATTGACGTGCAGCTAAGTGGCAGCTCAATCGACACCCTTGAAGCTGTGGCAGAAAAAGTTAAAGAGCGTTTAGCAACTTACCCAACTGTGTACGAAATTGCTGATAGCATGTCAGATGGCAAAGACGAGCTGCAAATTGAGCTAACAGAGCAAGGTTTAGCGCTTGGTTTAAACCGTGTTGATGTATCGCAGCAAGTGCGTAATTCGTTCTTTGGTGCGCAAGTTCAACGTATTCAACGTGGTCGTGATGATGTGCGTGTAATGGTGCGTTTGCCAATTGAAGAACGTCGTTCAGTTGCTGATTTAACTGATATTTTAATTAAAACCCCAACGGGTGGCACAGTACCATTGTCGCATGTGGCGACCTTAGTACCGGGGCAAAGTCCATCGTCTATTTATCGTATTGATCGCTATCGTACGTTGAATGTAACAGCCGATGTTGAAAAATCAAATACCAATATGACGGTACTGCAAGCAGACTTAAAAACTTACTTAGATGAGCTAATGGTGCAATACCCAGGTGTTGATTACTCGCTCGAAGGTGAAGCCAAAGAGCAGCGTGAATCATTTGGTTCACTCGCTTGGGGTCTGGTGTTTGTATTCTTTATTATTTATGCGTTATTAGCGATACCGTTTAAATCATATATGCAGCCATTAATTGTGATGAGTGTTATTCCGTTTGGCATGATAGGTGCGGTAATGGGTCACTGGGTAATGGGCATGGAGTTAACCATTATGAGCCTACTTGGCATGCTAGCCTTGATAGGTGTTGTAGTGAATGACTCACTAGTATTGGTCGATTTTATCAATAAGAAGCGTGAAGAGGGCGGTGATTTACTTGAAACCGTTAAGCTTGCAGGGGCTGCACGTTTTCGCCCAGTAATGCTAACTAGTTTAACCACCTTTACTGGTTTAATGCCGCTGTTATTTGAAAAAGCAACGCAAGCACAATTCCTTATTCCAATGGCCGTAAGCCTGGGCTTTGGGATTATCTTCGCAACGCTTATCACCTTACTATTAGTGCCAGTTAATTACCTATTAATGGAGCGCTTTCAGGGATGGTTTAAATAAGGTGTGAAGTTAAAAATTGGCGCTTGGTTGGGACTAGGCGCTAGGACGTGGGGTAAACCCGCAGCTACAGGTAACGATGTGGCGGCGGATTTATCCCACCGAAAAATATAAGAGTTATTAGATATCAGTCGTCAGAAGTTAGATTGTGCCTGCACACAGTTAAAGTGAAATGCTCACCCGTAGGCGTGAAATTTATTTCGCGCGAATAAGTCAGTTATTGTAAAAGCGAAAAACTACAGAGAAGATTTCGATATCTGATAGATTAAAAGAAAAGGTGTTCCCCAAGTATGCGGTGCCCAGTGTCAGTCCTGAAACCTTGAGGTTTCAGGGCGGGAATCTGCGGTTTACCGTAGGCTTCTCGGTACATGCCGAGCTTGCACAATAGTAGACGAACAGAAACCCTAACATAAAATTTATCGGCTCAGGGACTTAACCAAGCTCCTGCACCCTAGGGAACACCTTCAGTATATAAGACAAGTTTCAATCCTTAAACCATAGAAGTAAAAAAAGCGGATCGTTCGGGTAGTTTTTCCCCACCTTTAACTGCTTATTTACTTTTCAGATTGCTTTTTGACCTCAATCATACAATTAATTGGAGTTGCGATTTATCGAGTGGTAGCATGGCGTTACTTAGCCGAACAAAGAAAAAGTTATGAGCACGTTACCTGATTACCAACAAGCCCAATTGTTATTAGAAAAGAATGAAATTTTTGTCGCACCAGCCGAAGCTCATGGTGTGATCAGTGGTTTATTAGCCTGTGGCATCAATATCGAAGCCGACGAATACTTAGGTTTATTAAGCGATGTATTCAACGATGGTTTAGCCTTTAATAAAGATTTAAAAGCATTTTTTGCTGATGTGTATTCTCAGGTTGTTGCCAGCTTTAGCGATGAAGAGTTTCAATTTGACCTATTCCTACCAAGCGACGACGAAACTCTGATCGATTTAGCTAATGGCTTAGTATCTTGGGTATCGGGTTTTATGCTTGGTTTTGGTTTAAAACAAAAAGATTACGGCAAGTTATCTGCTGATGTGAAAGAAGTGATCAGCGATTTTAGTGAAATTACCCGCCTAGACACTCTATTTGAAGAGACCGAAGAAGACAGCCAAGCACTGCACGAAGTGATTGAGTATGTGCGTGTTTCTGCGCTGTTATGTTTTGCTGAACTAGGCAAAGAGCCCGCAGATAAAAATCCTAAAAAGACCCTTCACTAATCAAATTACAGAGGTTTAGCATGTCGTCTATTGCAATCGATAAAGCTGAATTTAAAGCCCGTCGTGAGCGCTTGCTTGCGATGATGGATAAAAATAGCGTTGCTATTATTCCTGCAGCAGGAGAAGTAACGCGCAGCCGTGATACTGAATATGCATTTCGCCAAGACAGTGACTTTTTCTACCTAACAGGGTTTAACGAACCGGATGCGGTTTTAGTGCTTTGCCCGTCGAGCGATACACCAAGTACCCTAATTTGCCGTAACAAAGACAAACTAGCTGAAATTTGGCATGGCCGTAGAATTGGCTTCGAAAAAGCTAAATCTGAGTACTTATTCGACGCAACTTGCCCACTTACTGAACTAGATGAACAATTATTAGATTTGGTGAACGGCCAGCAGATTTTATTTTATGCACAAGGCACTTACGCAAATTTTGATGCAAAAATTTGGGATTTATTAAGCACACTTCGCGGCGCACCTAAAAAAGGCTATAAAGCCCCACATACCATTAAAGATATTCGTGGTTTAGTGCATGAAATGCGTTTGTTTAAATCTGATGCAGAATTAAACATTATGCGCACAGCGTGCGAAATTAGTGCACAAGGCCATATTCGCGCTATGCAGTTTGCCAAACCTGGTGCAACTGAATACCAATTAGAAGCAGAGCTTCATCATCATTATGCAATGAATGGTGCCCGTCATCCTGCTTATGGCACGATTGTCGGCAGTGGCGACAACGCTAACATTTTGCACTACACACAAAATGATGCTGAGCTAAAAGATGGCGATTTAGTATTAATTGATTCTGGCTGTGAACTTGAAGGGTATGCGGCAGATATCACACGTACTTTCCCAATCAATGGCAAGTTTAGCGAACCACAAGCGGCGCTTTACAACATTGTATTAGCAGCTCAAGAAGCAGCATTTAGCCAAGTAAAGCCAGGCGGTAGTTTATCGAAAGCCAATGAATTAGCCTCAACAGTATTAACGCAAGGGCTGATTGATTTAGGCATTTTAACCGGCGAGCTTGATGAGCTAATGGCAAACCAAGCCTGCAAAGCGTTTTACATGCATGGCCTTGGCCATTGGTTAGGGTTAGATGTTCACGATGTTGGCGAATATAAGCTTGATGAAAAAGAGCGCGTATTTGAGCCAGGCATGGTGCTCACCATCGAGCCGGGTTTATATATTAGCGAAGATGCAAAAGCACCAGAGCAATATAAAGGCATCGGTATTCGTATTGAAGATAACTTACTTGTCACTGAAGATGGCCATGAAAACCTGACCATTTCGGTTCCTAAAACCATTCGTGACATTGAAGCAGTGATGCAAGCAAACAAAGGCTAGGAGCAAGCGTGGCAAAGCAGTTTGATGTTGTCATTATCGGCGGTGGAATGGCGGGTGCAAGTTGTGCACTGGGCCTAAAACAGAGTAATAAGCAGTTATCAATCGCTGTAATTGAGGCAAATGAAGTAAGCGCAGACTATCACCCTAGCTTCGATGATAGAAGCATTGCGCTGGCTCAGCAGTCTGTTCAGTACTTAAAATCAATCAATGCGTTTGATTGCCAAGCGCCATTTGCGGCAGCGATTGAAAAAGTAACTGTGTCTGACCGTGGTCATTTTGGTAAAACGCATATTGATTGCCAAGAATATGGCCATGATGCCCTTGGTTATGTGGTCGAAGTGAACCCATTTGGGCGCAGCCTTCATCAGCAACTTACGCGTACTGATGTCAGCTTGTTTTGCCCTGATACGGTTGCCAAGCTTGAATACCAAAGCGACTGTGCCAATATCACGCTGAGCTCGGGCGAGCAGTTAAACGCAAAGCTTGTGGTGATTGCCGATGGTGCTCATTCGCAAAGCCGTAAACTGGCTAATATAGAGTTTAATACCCGCGCTTATCAGCAAGCGGCGATTATCGCTAACATCGAAGTGGCTGGTGGTCATCATCATCATGCCTTTGAGCGTTTTACTGAGCACGGCCCAATGGCACTGTTACCAATGAGTAATAACCGATACTCGTTGGTGTGGTGCATGGAGCATGAGCAAATTGAGCATACTATGGCGCTTGAAGACGATGCCTTTTTAGCTGCGTTACAAAAAGCATTTGGTTACTGCGGCGGCGCATTTAGCAAAGTGGGTATGCGTGCAAGTTATCCGCTTGTGTACGGTAAAGCCGAATCACTGAGTAGCCACCGTACAGTATTAATTGGTAATGCAGGGCATGCTATTCACCCAATTGCAGGGCAGGGCTTTAATTTAGGCCTGCGTGATGTGCAATTATTGTGTGATATGGCAAATAGAAGTGACCTTGGTGATTACGCCTTTACCCGTTATTACAGTCAAACTCGCAGTAAAGATATTACGACCGTGATGACACTCACAGACAGCCTAGTGCGTTTGTTCTCTAACTCATCACGATTGCTCGCGCTTGGTCGCAGCATTGGCCTTTTCTCAATGGATTTATTCTCCTCGTTAAAAACCCCGCTAGCAAAACAGCTTATGGGTCAGGTTAAGCAAGGTAAACGGATATGAAACAAGCTCAAGTTTGTATTGTCGGTGGTGGCTGTGTTGGCCTTACGCTAGCACTAGGTTTAGCAAAAGCAGATATCAGCGTGGTGGTGATTGACGCGAGTAAAAATCAAACTTTACCGGGTGATGATTACGCACTTCGCGTGAGCGCGTTAAGCTTGGCTAGCCAGGGTTTATTCGAGTCATTAAATGTATGGCCAGAGATCATTAAACAACGTGCTACACCCTATACGTCGATGGATGTACGTGATCAGGACAGCTTTGGTAAAATTCATTTTGATCATAACGATCTCGACTTACCACAGCTAGGTCATATCGTCGAAAACGACATTATTCGCTACGCTTTAATTAGCGAACTTGAAAAGCAAAGCAATGCCACTTTATTGTTCGAAACCCGCTATCAGCAAATTCATCAAACTGACTCTGATGTGTTTATTACCCTTGAAAGTGGCGAGCCTGTGATTGCTAAACTATTAGTGGCGGCTGATGGTGCTAACTCGGCTATTCGTAAGCAATTCAACATGCCAATTACTTTTAAAGATTATGACCATCACGCCATTGTTGCCACGGTTAAAACCGCTGATGAGCATAACAATACAGCACGCCAAGTGTTTTTACCAACCGGGCCGCTGGCGTTTTTACCCTTGCCAGATAAACACACGCACTCAATTGTTTGGTCAACAAGCCCAGAACATTGCGACACACTTTTAGCGCTTGATGATAGCCACTTTAATAAAGCGGTTATGGCAGCCCTCGATGGCCAATGTGGTTTATGTGAAGTGCAAAGTGAGCGCATGGCGTTTCCACTTAAGATGCGTTATGCCCAGCAGTGGGTGTCGGGCAAAGTGGTTTTAATGGGTGATGCAGCGCATACCATTCATCCATTAGCTGGTTTAGGTATGAACCTTGGCCTAAAAGACGCTGCTTATTTAATTGAGCTATTAAGTAATGAGCAAGGCGAGTTTGCAAGTGCACGCACGCTGCGTGATTATGAACGTACTCGTAAGCTTGATGCACAAAAACATATTGCCATGATGCAAGGCTTAAAAGAACTATTTGCAGGCGCTAACCCACTGAAAAAACTTGTCCGTGGCGTTGGCTTAAACCTTGTAGATAACCTTGGGCCAATTAAGCACTTATTTGCCAAAGAGGCCATTGGTAAATAGTTATATTAGCGATTTTTGTTTCAAACGTTTTCTAAATTGGCTCGGTGTCGAGCCTTTTAATGTTAAAAACCGTCGATTAAAGTTTGATGCGTTTTTAAATCCGCACTGATCGCTAATTGCTGTGATAGAACGATTTGTATTAATCAGTAACTTGCATGCCTTACCAATTCTAAGCTGATTAATAAACTCAGTGAGCGTACGCTCCATTCGTTTTTTAAAAAAACGATGAAAATGGTTTGTACTCATATGTGCCATTTTAGCGAGTTGCTCTGCGTATAGCGGCTCTGTGTAGTATTGGTAAATATATTCAATTACTTTATCAAACTTATCTTTGCTAGGATCTGTTCTGTCGGTATATCGAAACCCAGAGCTTGATAACGACAAGGCACTGTTATCTTGGCTCATAAGTCTTAGTAATTTTAATAGTCCTAAATATTGCTCAAACGGTTCACTGTGTTCAATTTCTTCAAAGTATGATTTAGCATGTCGAGCACATGCTTTTGAAAATTTTAGTCCTTGGTAAGAGTCTAGGAGTAACCCTTCTAGGGAGTGTAGCTCTGGGTGGCTATCAATCAGTTGAAATAACCATTGCTTGGGGATTTGTGCAACATGAACAACTTGGTTGCTCTGATCCTGATTGGGTGTTGATTGCCATGTGTGGGGCAAATCAGGGCCAAGTAAAACTAAATCTAACTCGTCATAAGGCGCAATATAATCACCAATATGACATACACCTTGGCTATTCAGTGTTAAACAGACTTCAAATTCTGGGTGGTAATGCCAATTAAATGGAATGTAATCAAGCTGATATTTACAGTATCGCCACGATGAGTTTGTATTGGGGATCACTTTTTCGCACATTGCACGCATTGAATCAGCCTATTATTATTTTTAATTTCCTTATTTGAGCAAATGTTAAGATTGATAGTGATACTATTCTATTACCTTTTGGTATTAACCTACTCCAAGCTTATTCTTATTAATTATCATGGTTTAAATTTTCGTCATAAATAGGCATTAATTGATAGAAAAATACTAGAACAGGTAAGAATTGTACCTCTTAACGTAAGGTTAACGGGATAACCTAGTGCCGCTTTTATAACAATAAATAGGGACTAGGAATGAAGATTAAACACACCAAAGCACCATTTCGACTAAGCATATTGGCAATATGTACTTCAACATTATTTAGCGCACCAACAACAAGTTATGCTCAAGAGATTGATGCTAAAGACGACATCGAAACCATCGAAGTAAGAGGCATTCGCCGCTCATTAGAAGCATCCATGAATACCAAACGATTTGCCGACGGTGTTGTCGATGCTATCACCGCAGAAGATATTGGTAAGTTTCCTGATAAAAATATTGGTGATGCACTGCAACGTATTTCAGGGGTAACTGTTGACCGTCAATACGGCGAAGTAAGTGGCGTGACAATCCGTGGTACAGCACCTGAGCAGTCACGTGTGTTATTAAATGGACAAACAGTAGCAAGTACATCTTGGTATGACTTAGGCCCTGCCACACGTACTTTCAATATGGAGCTATTATCGGCTGAGCAAGTATCTGCTGTTGAAGTGTTCAAAACGCCTGAAGCAAATATTGAAGAAGGTGCACTAGGTGGCACGGTTAACTTAACAACGCGTAAGCCTTTAGACCTTGATACAAATACACTCATGGTGTCGGCTGAGCTGGCAAGAAGCTCGCTGTACGATGAAACGGATCCTGGCGGTTCTGTGCTATTCAGTTGGAAAGACGATAACGAAAAATTTGGTGTGCTAGCAGCCTATTCATATGAACAGTTAACATCTGGTCGTCATGTATTAGAGTCCATAGGTGGCTATTACGAGTACTTCGCAGAAGAGCAAAGTACAAATCAACAATCAACGGTAGGTGCGTGGAGTATTGGCTCGCAAGCATTTAAAGCAGAGCGTGAGAGAACAAGTGCGCAACTCACGGCACAATTTACACCAACCGATAATACAGAGTTTGTCGTTGATTATTTTCGTTTTGAATTCGATAACCCGCATGTAAACCATAACTTTTTAACAGTCAGTGCGCGTGGTATGGGCTCATCTAATGTTGTTAATAATTCATTAGGGGGAACAGAGCAGGCAACAATCGAGCCTGGGTATGCATCTATTATATACAACCCTGTGGTGCGTAATGCCGTTAACATGAAGGCTGATGTATTAAACCTATCGGGTAAATATGTAGGCGATAGCTTTACTTTATCAGGGGTTATTGGTCAGTCGACATCCGATGGTGGTACTCAGTTTGGTGCATCTTCTTGGTGGATCCCCGCAACAGATGAAGGCGATAAAATTGGCGATCCGGCATTTCCTGATGGACAAAATAGTACCGATGGAGGTTTTACCTATGATGCAACAGGACCCTACCAAGTATGGTTAACATCACTTGATGCGACAGATGCTTCGCAGCTTAAGCATGCACAAGAAGCTAACTATGAAACCACAGTTCAAGAGCATGAAGTGAGCTATGCGCAATTAGATCTTGAATTTATCCTAGACGGCCAATTTTTTACTGCGCTTGAAACCGGTATTAAATTTAATCGTAGTGAGTTTTCTCGGGTCGCGTTTAATCGTAATCCCGATGAAATAATTGGTTTTGTGCCAGACAGTAATTTTGCAAACTGGAGTGGCGGTGTTTTTACAGGCCTACACTCACAATCTTCAGGCCACACACTTGATTCATATGCCTATCTTGATACCGACAAATGGTGGGGGTTTATTTCAGATAAGTATAAAGCCGGTGCGCTCACTGAAGTTGCAAATCTAGGTAATACCTTCTCGGTTGATGAAGATATGATTGCTGTGTACGTAAAAGCCGATTTCAGTGGTGAAAACTATCGCGGTAATATGGGCGTGCGCTATGTTGAAACAGAGCAAACATCACAAGGTTTTGCAGCAGGTCAGCAGTTTGAAGAAACCATCGATTACGATAACTTCTTACCAAGCATTAACTTTGCCTATGATTTAACAGATAACATTATTATTCGTGCGGCAGCATCGCAGGTAATGGCGCGTACCAACTACAGTGATTTAAAACCTGGTTTAGCTATTAATGAAAACTTTGGTAATGCAACAGGTGGTAATCCAGATTTAAAACCGTATGAGGCTGATCAAGCTGATTTAGGTATAGAGTATTACTTTACTGATGCATCAATGTTTTCAGCAGCGTTATTTACTAAGCAGATTGAGAATGTTGTTTTCTCAACAGAAGCGGTTGAAACCGTTGATGGCTGTGGTGCGAGCCCAGATCTTTATGATCAATGCCGTGTTACTAGACCGCGTAGTAATGGTGACGGTGAAGTAACAGGTTTAGAGCTACAGCTTCAGCATAGCTTTGATAATGGGATTGGCTTTATAACCAATTACACTTACGTTGATAGCGAAACCAATACTCCTGATAACACCAAAGAAATGGTGCCAGGGGTGTCGGAAAATAGCTTCAATGCGTCATTGTTTTATGAAAATGCTTACATCAGCACTCGACTTGCGTACAACTGGCGCAGCGAGTGGATTGGTGTAGGTGCGGCCCAAGCTGTGAAAAACGATGATTATCAGCAAATTGATGCTTCAATCATTTGGCATGCGATGGAAAATCTTGATGTCAGCCTTGAAGGTGTAAACCTTACCAACGAGGTTATCCAATCATACGACACCAACTATGGTCTTACACAAAATACCATTGAATTTGGATCTCGTTACTATCTAAGTGTTAGCTATAAATTTTAATGGAGTTAGGCCGTGTAATACGGCCTAAACACCCTATGAAAGAAATTAAAAAGTTAGCAATTTTAGGGGGTGGTACAGCCGGTTGGATGTGTGCTGCTTACCTAAGCAAATTCCACACTGATCTGGATATTACCCTGATTGAGTCGAGTAAAATCGGCGCTATCGGTGTAGGAGAAGGATCTACACCTCATTTAAAACAGTTTATGCAACAGTTGGGGATTGCTGAGCAGCAGTGGATGCCTTATTGCGATGCGACATTTAAAGCGGGTATTTACTTTAAAAATTGGAATGGTGATCACCGTGCTTATTTTCATCCCTTTTATAGTGAGATGGATATCAACACCGCGGAGGTATTTTTTGTAAATGCCAATGCAAGACGTCGCGGTCATGAGCAGTGGTGTGGCCCCGATAGTTATTTTTTAACAGGACATCTTGCAAAAAACGCGTTAAGCCCGAAAGCCAAAAGTCCAATGATGCGTGAGCAGCACTATGGTTATCACTTTGATGCCAAAAAGTTAGCTCATATTCTAAAGGGCTATGCAATCGAGCGTGGTGTTACACATATTGATGATGAATTTGTTGCAGCAATAACAAATGCTCAAGGTGAAATAAGCGAGCTGAAACTAAAACACTCAGCACCGGTTAATGCTGATTTTTATATTGATGCAAGTGGTTTTAACGCGCTCTTAATTGGTGAAACACTCGGCTGTAGGTTTCAACCTTTTACAGATCAGCTATTAAATGACAGCGCTGTAACTGTAGCCTGCCCACAAAATATGAATCAGCCGCTACAAGCTGCGACACATTCAACTGCGTTGAGTGCAGGTTGGCTTTGGCAAATACCTTTAACCTCACGAGTTGGCACAGGCTATGTTTATAGCTCGGCTTTTCTCTCAAAACAACAGGCAGAGCAAGAGCTTGCAGCAACGCTTAATATTTCAGTGAATGACGTTGAGTTCAGACATGTGTCCATGAAAGTAGGGGCACGCTCGTCCGCATGGCAAAAAAATGTCATGGCAATAGGCTTAGCACAGAGCTTTATCGAACCTCTTGAGGCGACATCACTGATGGTTACCCAGCAATCTATTTTGTGGCTTAGTAAGGCTATATCAAAAATTCAAACAAGTCCTACACAAACTGAAAAGCTAAGACTACATACCAATCAGCAACTCCATTATTTAGTGAATGGGATTAAAGATTATATTTGTGCGCATTATACGACATCCAAGCGTCGTGATAGCGCTTATTGGCGTGCTGTAACACAGACTACCGAGATACCAACTAGGTTAGAGCCATTGTTAGCAGCATGGCGAAACGGCGATGATTTTGATGCTTATTTATATCATCAATACCCAGAAAGCGTTTACTCAAGGCCGAGTTGGTACAGCTTACTGGCAGGTATGGACTATAGAGATAGCGCGTTAAATGCCCCCACTGAAAGCGCTCAACAAGAGATCGATTTAGCCGCTCATGCCTATTTAGAGTCGTTATGTAGCAAGCACTTCGAACCGCACATAATGCAGCTTAAGGCAATGCAGCAAAACAACTTTGAATAGTATTAGTAATCGCTTGATAAATGTCACATGGCTTTAATTTTTTAAGCACACTAAGAATTAAGAGTGGTGATTACCACCCCTTGGATCATTTTGTTTGTCCGCCCACAAGCAAATGCAATCACCACTCTGCTTAATTTAGGTATATAACAATGAAAATTAATTACTTATTAGTAACTTTGTTACTTTTTACATTTTTTACTATCTCTTTTATCACTAACTTGCTGGCACCTTTGTTTCCGGCATTAATAGAAAGCTATGACATAGGCTTGGCACTAGCTGGTTTCTTTGCATTTGCTTTTTTTATTGCGTACGGCGTGATGTCAATTCCTGCGGGCTTATTGGTGCAGCAATTTGGTGAAAAGAAAATCATGCAGCTAGCGTTTTTATTAGCGCTGATTGGCAGTGTTATTTTTGTAACTATGCCGACCTTTTTTGTTGCTATGCTCGCGTTATTTTTGATTGGTTGTGCAATGGCGATGCTGCAAGTTGCTATTAACCCGTTACTCAGAGCCAGTGGCGGTGCACATAACTTTGCGGTGTTATCGGTTGCTGCTCAACTAATGTTTGGCCTCGCTGCGAGCATTTCTCCATTAGTGTATAGCCACATAGCGGGCTCTGCCAACAGAGGTGAGAAGAGTTGGTTACTACAGTGGGTACCAGAGAATATGAGTTGGCTCAGCATGTATTTAATCTTTGCATTGGTATGTGCCGTGATGTTGTTTGCTGTATCACTTGTACCTATGGCGAAAAAGGCCGACGACAACAGCGAAACGTTACATCTCACAGACAGCTTAGCGCTTTTAAAAGACCGTACTGTGATTAAGTTCTTTTTTGCTATTGCTGCTTATGTGGCTATTGAACAAGGCGTTGCGAATTCAATTTCAGTTTTTCTAGAAAGATATCATCAAATCGATCCACAAACTCAAGGCGCGCAAGTCGTCAGCCATTTTTGGTTAGCACTCACATTAGGCTGTTTATTGGGGATTATATTATTGAAACTGTTCAACGCTAAGCGTGTATTACAAGGTTTTAGTGTTGCTGCTAGTGCCTGCTTTATTGCTGCAATATTCGGTAGTAAAGAGGTTGCAGTGATGGCTTTTCCTGCGGTTGGATTTTTCTTATCTATTATGTGGTCCGTAATATTTTCTCTTGCCCTGAACTCAGTGTCATATGGGCATGGAGCTGTATCAGGTGTTTTATGTACAGGGATTATCGGTGGAGCGCTTGCATCGCCAACCATCGGTTTGATTAGCGACCTGACTAATAGCTTGCAGTTGGCTCTATTGGTTGTACTTATTCCACTGGTTTACTTATTCAGTGTGGGAATATGGGCCAAGCCACTTGTTAATAATCACACCATTAATATTTTTAAGCGTAACGCGCAAACGTCGATTTAAATAAATTTAGAGTAGAGGCTGAGATGTCAGACACCATTTTATGCGTAGATTTAGGTGGAACTAAAGCACTGGTTGCTCAAGTTGATGAGCAAGGGATCAAGGAAAAACATTACTTTGACGTTGATAGCCATTTAACTAAGCAGCAGATGAATCAATTTTTGTATCGCATAATTGATCACGTGATAGATAAACATTGCAAAGGCATCGTTGTCGGCGTGCCAAGTATGGTGTTACAGCCGACAGGTGTGGTTATTGAAACGATCAATATTCCCCATTGGTATGATGTTCCTTTAAAAACATTATTAGAGAATCGTTTTAACTTACCGGTTCTGATCCATAACGATGCAAATTGCTTTGCGATGGGGGAGTATAAATATTCTCAGGTAAACCCAGACGATAATCTTGTTGGTGTCTGCATTGGCACAGGGCTGGGGGCAGGGCTTATTTTAAATGAGCAACTATACACAGGTAAGCATTCTGCGGCAGGCGAGTTTGGTAGTTTTCCCTATTTAGATGGCATTATCGAAGACTACACATCTGGGCAGTTTTTTAAAAATCAACAAACCACAGGTCGGGCAGCTTATAACAACGCACTTAACGGTGACACTCAATCACTGCGTTTATTTACGCAGCTAGGGCAGCACCTTGCGCATGCTATTAACCAGGTAATACTTGCCTTTAACCCAGATAAAGTTGTGTTGGGTGGGTCTGTTGCTCAATCCCACACGCTATTTATGCCTGCGCTTAAATCGGAACTCGCCTTACTGGTGCAGCCCATCATTATGCAGTCGCTGCAAATTACCATTAGTGAGCTTGGCGACAATGCGCCATTACTTGGTGGTTATGAGTTATTTCAACTTGCTGCATCTGAAACGAATTTATTGGAACAAGCATCATGAACAAGGTTATTTTATCGGTTATAGCAGGGTTGCTATTGCAGACTCATTCAGCCCAAAGTGCGACTCAAGCAGAGTTAAACCATTTAGCAGAGAGTCTACAAGTAAACTATCAGTTGGTAGATGCAAACCCCGTAAACTGCCCAGCTCCACATGAAAAGCAGTGTTATTTGTCAGCGCTTACATTTACCTCTAGCACTGATATTGACCCACAACAGTGGCACATTTACTTTAGCCAATTAATGCCTGTTTATAAGGTCGATTCGAAGTGGTTTGATATTGAACATATCAATGGCGATATTCATCGTATTTCGGCTAAACAAGCATTTAAAGATATGCCGGCAAATGCCGCATTTGCAGTACAGTTTTATAGCCAAGAGTCGCAAATTACTCGTTCAGAATTTTTACCTAACTTTATACTCGCTGCACCAGGGCTTGATAGTAAGGTTATTGCCAGTACTAAAACATCTGTCGATAATGAAACACAACTTGAGCTACAGCCGTACTTGCAACCATTTACCACTGATGCACAACTACAAGTGAGCGATGACGATGAAACGCCTTGGATGGGCGCAGGTTATCTTTATGATAGCTACACAAAACCGACATTTAAAACAGCCCCGTTAGGGTTAATTCCTTCACCTATAAAACTTGAACAGCTTTCAAGCTCGCGTATTGATTTGAGCAAAGGCATAAAGGTCGTAGCTAAAAAGTCGCATTATATTGCTCTCATACCGGCATTAGAGCGATTAGCCAAGTTAGGAGTACCACAATCGAAAGAGGGGGTTGTGATTAATGTATCGCAGCAATTAACGTCTCAGTTACCTGATGCGTATGAACTTACCTTACGTAATAACGCTATAACTATAAATGCAAACAATACAAGTGGTGCTTTCTATGCCTTACAAAGTCTTGCAGCCTTAATAAGCTTAGATGATTTAACCTTACCTGAGTTGAGAATTACAGACGGCGCTAGGTATGAGTACAGAGGCATGCATATCGATGTGGCCCGTAATTTTAGATCAAAGGCTTTTATTTTAAATACGATAGAGCAAATGGCTGCGTATAAATTAAATAAGCTTCATTTACATCTAGCTGATGACGAAGGCTGGCGTTTGCAGATTGCGGATCTTCCTGAACTAACCTCTGTAGGAGCAAAGAGGTGTTTTGATTTAACAGAGCAAACCTGTCTGCTACCTCAGCTTGGTGCTGGCATAAATGCTAACTCTGGCATAAATGGCTACTATAGTCGCGCCGACTATATTGAAATTTTACAGCACGCTAAAAAACATTTTGTCGAAGTGATCCCCTCATTTGATATGCCAGGGCACTCTCGAGCAGCAGTTGTTGCAATGGAGGCACGTTTTAAGCGTTTTATGGCATTAAATAAACCAGCCCTTGCAAAGCAATATCGACTTACCGAGCCTGAAGACACTACCGCATATAGCTCTATCCAACATTACAAAGATAACACGCTGAATGTATGCCTTGATACCACCTATGACTTTATCGATAAAATATTAGACGAGGTTATTACACTTCATAAAGAAGCGGGTGTGCCTTTAAATACATACCATATTGGTGCCGATGAAACAGCAGGAGCTTGGCTACAATCACCAAGCTGTATCGCATTACAGCAAAAAACCAAGATACACTCGTTTAATGGTTACTTTATTGAAAGAATCGCTAAGCTCGTTGCTGATAAAGGCTTAAATGTAGCGGGATGGAGCGATGGTTTAAGTGATGTGAATGTAAATAATATGCCCAGTAATGTGCATTCCTACGCGTGGGCAACATTAAGTGACGAAGGTCACAAAGTCGCGCATAACCACATAAACAATGGTTGGAAAGTCGTTGTGACCAGCCCTGATGTTACCTATTTTGACTTTCCTTATCAGTCACACCCACAAGAAAGAGGAAATCATTGGGCAAGTCGTGCTATAGACAGTAAAAAAGTCTTCTCTTTTATGCCGGATAACTTACCCGCACACGCGCAAATTTGGCGCTCTGTGAAGCATCAAACCTACGTCGCCGATGATAGCCAATCAGCAAGAACGGCGGATGCATACGGCATTCAAGGACATTTATGGTCTGAACTATTACGAAGCGATCAACAAGCTGAGTACATGATGTACCCTCGTTTGTTTGCTCTTGCCGAGCGAGCATGGCACAAAGCTGAGTGGGAACTTGATTATAAAAAGGAAGGCGCTATTTATAGTCATAAAACTCAACAGTTCACTCTAGCCATGCAGCAACAAAAAGAGCAAGACTGGCAACACTTTGCAGCCCTTGTTGGGTTTAAAGAGCTTGCCAAGCTTGAGCAAGCAGGGCGCTTTTATCGTATTCCCACAGTCGCAGCCAAAAAGACGGACAGTGGCATTGATGCGTTTGTTCCCTATCCAAATATTGCTATCGAGTATCAAGATAAGTTAGGAAATTGGCATCGTTACGATAGCCATAATAAACCTTTGCAAGCTGTCAAAGTAAGAGCGAAGAGTATCAATAATGACAGGGCTGGCCGTGCTTTAAAACTAACTAATTAAATCAAAGTACTGTCGATTTTTAAAGCCGCAATTAGCCTGCTGATTGCGGCTTTTTCATGTTGTGTATACAGTAAAATGATAGCGCTGTCATTTTTGTTAGTGTATGATTAAATTTTTGTGATTGGTATGGAAATTAAACGGCAGAAAGCTGCTATTATGACCCGCCAAATAAAAATAATTAACCAAGAGAACAATTATGGAAGCAACGGTTGAGTGTGACAACAACACAAAACAAAGCATCTGGCTGCCAATGGTATTGGCCGGCTCGATGTTTTTTATTCTAGGGTGTATAACCTGGCTTAATGGCGCAATTACACCATTTTTACAACAAATGCTTGAGCTATCGCCGTTACAAGCTTCGTTTATTATCTCCTCATTTTATATTGCTGTAACCGTTGCCGGTATTCCATCTGCAATGCTTATAAAACGAGTTGGCTATAAAAACGGTATGGCGATTGGTTGCGCTATTATGGCCTTGTCGGCGTTAATGTATATTCCGGCCGCTAAACTGCAAATGATCGAAATCTTTTTGTTTGCTCAGTTAATGATTGGTGTTGGACAAACTGTTTTACAAACTGCTGTTAACCCGTATGTGGTTAAAATGGGCTCTGAAAAGTCAGCTGCAGTGCGTGTTTGTATTATGGGCTTATTAAATAAGTTTGCGGGTGTGATCGTGCCTGTTATTTTTGCCGCTGTGGTTGTAAGTGGTGTAGTGGATGGTGCGGGTAAACTATCGCAAGAACAAAAAGACATGATGGCGAACAGCCTTATCATGCCTTATGTGTTGATTGCTGGTTTAATCATGCTATTTGCGGCATTTGCTAAATTTGCCCCATTACCTGATTTAGTGTTTGATGAAGATGAATCATCAAATGGCAAAGGCGAAATTAAAGAAACTCTTGCACACCCACATTTGGTTTTAGGTGTTGTTGGTATTGCGCTATACGTTGCTGTTGAAGTGATTGCCGCTGATACTATCGGTTCGTACGCGTTGCAAATTGGTGTAGCTGACTACTCAGTGATGACCTCATATACCATGGCGTGTATGTTAATTGGCTATGCAATTGGTATTTTAACTATCCCACGCTTTATGAGCCAGCAAACTGCGTTATTAATGTCGGGTATTGCGGGTATTATCACAGTCTTGTTAGTGGTTATGGGTAGCAACGACTCATTCATCATCTCAAACTTTTTATTAGTGCCATTTGGTGGCCCAGAGCTTCCAGATCCTCTTTTATGTATTGCTTTACTCGGTTTTGCTAATGCTATGGTGTGGCCTGCAATTTGGCCTTTAGCGCTTGCAGGCTTGGGCCGTTTAACTGGCACAGCCTCAGGATTATTGATCATGGGTATTGCTGGTGGTGCATTAGGTCCTTTATTAATTGGTCTTGGAAACGTAGCAGGTCTTGGTGCACAAGGCGCATACATTGTGATGATCCCAAGCTATGTATTTATCTTATTCTATGCCTTAAAAGGTCATAAGATGAGAAGTTGGAAATAACTTGGTGTAATAATTCAAGTTAGGCAAAGCCGCGGTACGCCCATCACCGCGGCTTTTTTATTTCGTATAGATTATCGTATGGTTATGCTTTTATAAACGCGCCATGCAAGCATAACGCCTACGCAATGGTAGAAATGCCGTTGTAGGCGTAAAATTTATTTCGCGCGATTTATCTTATAAATTTTGTTCATATAAACGCGCCATGCAAGCATAAGGCTTACGCAATCGTAGAAGCGCCACCGTAGGCGTGAAATTTATTTCGCGCGATTTATCTCATAAATTTTGTTCATATAAACGCGCCATGCAAGCATAGCGCCTACTCAATAGTAGAAATGCCGTTGTAGGCGCGATATTTATTTCGCGCGATTTATCTTATAAATTTTGTTCATATAAACGCGCCATGCAAGCATAGCGCCTACGCAATGGTAGAAGCGCCACCGTAGGCGCGATATTTATTTCGCGCGATTTATCTTATAAATTTTGTTCATATAAACGCGCCATGCAAGCATAGCGCCTACTCAATGGTAGAAGCGCCACCGTAGGCGTAAAATTTATTTCGCGCGAATTTATTCCACAAAAAAGCCGTGGGATTTTCATCACACGGCTTTTAAACTTTCGCTAAGTCGTTTTATTAGAACGAGTAGCTGTAACCTAGTTGTAGGGTACGTGGTTTACCTGTTTGAATACCACCATGAGCGCGGTTTGCAACGTAAGTCTTATCAAACAAGTTATCTACAGTTAGATATACTTTTTGTTTGTCGTCGATAAGGTATTTAGCTGCTAAATCCCATACTACACGGCTGTCGATTGCATTGCGGCCTGAGTCTGATAGGTCTGCATGCGCATCTGAAACATAGCGCATTTGCGTATCGAATACGAAGCTTGAGAATGCAGCACCAACAGAAAGGGCTAGCTGGTTTTCAGGCACGTATGGCATTTCATCACCACTTGATACACTTCCCCATAGGTCAGATTCAAAATCGTTTTCGAACTCAGAGTCTGTGTATGTGTATGTTAAGCGAACAGGGAATGATGCTGCATTGCTTGTAAATACTTTACCCGCGCTTAGCTCAAAACCAGATACTGATACTTCACCATAGTTGTATTGGTCGCCAATGTTGTCATCGCTACAACCTACAGCTGCAGTACAGTTACCATGCATGTTGCTGTAGTCAGAGTTAAAGTAAATGACTTCACCAGTAATACCAGCGTAATCATAACGACCACCAAGCTCAATATTTACACTCTCTTCTTCTTCTTGGTCAGCGTTACCTGGCGCTGCTGGAGCGTAACCTTTTTGAATACCAGCAAGCAGCGTAAGGTTGTCGTTTAATGTATAAGTTGCGCCAAGTGAAGGCACTAAAATATCGCTGTCGTTGCTGATATCTTTTGTTAGGCCATTAGAGCGTGTTGGATCAGACTTAGACCACTCTTCACGTGTAATCGTAATATCTTCGTAGCGTAGGCCAGCATTAATGATTAATGCGTCAAGAGTCCATTGATCTTGGATAAAGAATGTTGTCGCCTCAGCGCTATCTACGCGGTTACTATCAGAACCACGTACGCCTCTTTCAGTTAGCGTCATTGAAAGGTCTTGATTTAGCGTGTATGTGTCTTGCCACTGAAAGCGGTCCATCTCGTCTTCATGGTAACGAGCGCCAACAGTAATGTAGTGGTTACCTGCTGGAATGTGAAATTCAGTTTGTAAGCCTTTTGCTTGGTAGTCACGGTTATTCGCTTTTACGCCAATGCCTTCGATCCCTTCGCTTGTTGGGTTTGCTTCAAACTCGCTGTATTGCTCAAGGTAGCTTGTACCCACTTTACTTGCTTTATACCAGTTACGGTGAAAGTCGTTTACATAAGCCGTAGCCAGTAGTTCGTAACCGTCACCAAAACGATATGCATAGTTTAGTTGATACGCATTGTGGCGTGTATTCATTTCATCGTTTTGTGATGCTGCATAACGACGGTATGGACTTTCTTTGTAATCTGCATCTGTTAAGCCCATATATGTTTCATCAGAGCGCTCATCAGAATACTTTAGTTTCATTTCTAGGCTGTGGGCTTCGTTGTCGCCAAAATCAAAACCAAATTTTAATAGTAAGTCATTTTTCTCAAAGCCAGTGTTGTCACTGCCAACAGGTAGATCTTTAAAGCCATCAGCACCATAAGAGAAAACTTCAACTAAGCCAGCGGCATTGTTTTTCTTTTTACCGTAGTAAGCGTGGCCTTTATAAAAACCATCACTACCAAGCTCGGCATTAAACAATCCTTTAGAGCCTTCTGTTGGTAAACTACGAGAAACTAAGTTTAAAACACCACCTGTTGTACGAGGACCATATTTAACAGAGGCTGCACCTTTTAGTACTTCGATAGACTCCATACGACCCATAGTAGGGAAGTAATAAGCTGAAGGGGCAGAATATGGAGCAGGGGCTACAAGTACGCCGTCTTCCATTACAGATATTTTATCATTACGAGAAGTGCCCGTGCCGCGCATGCCAATATTTGGGCGAAGGCCATAGCCATCTTCCTCTTGTACATAAACGCCAGGTACTGAGCTTAATACACGTGAGATGTCTGTGTATTCAAACTTTTCTAGCTCTTGCTCGCTAATAAACGTTGCCGAACCTGGAATATCATTAATAGCCGCAGCTGAGCCAATTACAGTAATTTGCTCAAAGCTTTTTTCTTCTTTTGTTGCATCTTTTGCAAGTGCATTAGCGCTTAATGATAACGCGATTGCAGTCGAAAGTGCTGAAACAATAAACTTAGATGTCATTGTGTGTCCTGTCTGTGCTTGGTTTTGAAACGCTGTAATTTAAACATGGAAAATAATACGAATCAATCCTATTTGTACTAAAATAGGTACTAATGATTAAGTTTTTGATATAAAAGAGTAAAATGGCTTTATGGTAGTATTGTAATACTATACTTTAGCTAGTGTTTTAGGGTGGTTTTACAGGTGGCTTTTAAGTTTTTTGTACAGGAAAGTGCAATAACTTAATGGTTGATATCAATATAATGTTTTAACCATGCACGATATTTTGGCTTTTTTGTGTCGCAAATACTGTTGTTATAGTGATTCAACCTTAGGTTAAGCGCAAGGCGATAAACTCAGCGAGTTTATCTACTGCGTTACCAGCTTCATCAGCACGTTTTATTAAACTAATACCGATTTGACCCAGTTCAGGGAGGTCTTTGGTTTGCAGTTGATAGCTTAGCTCATTGGGTACGGTACTTTTTGCGAGCACCGTAATGCCTAAGCCTTCTTTTAAGGCGGCAGTCAGGCCAGTTAAGTCGGCATTACTGTAGGCTATGCGGTATTTAATACCTGCACTTTGTAGTGCTTCGATTGCACGGCGGCGATAAATACACCCTTCAGGGGCGGTTACAAGCGTTACCACATCATTTTGCGCAAGGTTTAAATCACCTACCCAAACTAGTTGGTCTTGCATAAAAATAGGGAACTTGGCAGATTCGAGCTCTTCGTTTAATGCCAGTACTAAATCGAATTGATCTTGGCGCGAAACCGACAATAAATGTTTACTCAATCGCGAGCGCACTTCGAGCGATACATCAGGGTAGAGGGCAACAAAGTCACCAATGATCGAGGGGAGAATACGTGCAGCAAATTCACTGGGGATCCCTAAGCGCACTTTACCGGTGACGTTTTCGCTGGTGAACTGCTGTAAAATAGCATCGTTTTGTTGCAGCATTTGCTTCGCTAATGGCATGAGCAATTCGCCATACTGGTTAAGCACTTGGCGCTGTCCTTGCTTTTTAAACAGCTTGTGGCCAAGCATGTCTTCTAGGCGCTTTATTTGTAAGCTCACAGCTGGTTGTGATAGCCCTAATAACTCACCCGCTTTGGCAAAGCCGCCTACTTCAACAACGGTGACTAGGGTACGTAAACTGTCGGTAGAAATATTTTTCATAAAAAAAATCTATTTATAGGGCTATATATATAAGCATTATTTATCAATTGATAAATAATTACAATTTGTTGTTGTATGCACGGCGCAATATACTTCAAGCATTAACGATTGATAGGTGTCACATATGACTTTTACGCCAATAATGTTTGCTCGCCACAGCCAAGCTGAGACCCCAGCA
>VAOY01028461.1_pt1 | contig 30039 bp, 23 predicted proteins | sample 3393881 | NCBI WGS metagenome assembly VAOY01 (sample SAMN08290430, study PRJNA428436) | hydrothermal vent metagenome | isolation source: Deep-sea hydrothermal vent chimney | place: Indian Ocean: Southwest Indian Ridge
GGCGTAGGAATTGTATTTTGTGCCCACTCATCCCATTTATAAATATGGACATCTGTTCCACAAATTGCTGTTTTGCGGATTTTAATAAGCAGATCGTTATGACCAACTTCAGGCTTTGGCGCATCAGTCATCCAAATTCCTGGTTCTGCTTTTAATTTAGATAATGCTTTCATGATTCACACTCAATTAAACAAAACCGAAGCAAAGGCTTCGGTTTAGGAAATAAAATTAGATAACACCCATTTCTTTACCAATACGGGTAAAGGCAGCTATTGCAGTGTCTAATTGCTCTTTTGTATGCGCCGCTGAAATTTGCGTACGAATACGTGCTTGACCTTTAGGTACCACAGGGAATGAGAAACCCGTTACGTAAATACCCTCAGCAAGTAATTTGTCTGCCATGGCTGAGGCAACTTTAGCATCGCCTAACATCACAGGAATGATCGCATGATCTTTACCTGCACAGGTAAAGCCAGCCGCTTCCATTTGTTCACGGAAATATTTTGCGTTGTCCCAAAGCTTAGCGCGTAACTCGCCGCCGTTGCTCAGCATTTCAAGTACTTTAATTGATGCTGTAACAATTGATGGCGCAAGTGAGTTTGAGAAAAGATACGGGCGCGAGCGTTGACGTAACCATTCAACGATTTCTTTCTTACCTGACGTATAACCACCTGATGCGCCGCCCAGTGCTTTACCCAAGGTACCTGTGATGATATCAACACGGTCAAGTACACCACAGTACTCAGGTGTGCCTTTACCATTTTCACCTACAAAACCAACCGCGTGAGAGTCATCCACCATCACTAACGCATCATATTTATCAGCTAGGTCACACACCGCTTCAAGATTACAAATTACGCCGTCCATTGAGAAAACGCCGTCTGTTGCGATGAGTTTTGTTTTAGCACCCGCTTCATCAGCAGCAATAAGTTGCTTTTCAAGGTCGCTCATGTCGTTATTGGCATAGCGGAAACGCTTAGCTTTACAAAGACGTACACCATCAATGATCGAAGCATGGTTTAAAGCGTCAGAGATAATTGCATCATCTGGGCCTAGGATAGTTTCGAATAAACCTGCGTTTGCATCAAAACATGATGAGTAAAGAATGGTATCTTCTGTTTCTAAAAACGCAGAAATCTTTTCTTCTAATGTTTTATGAATATCTTGCGTACCACAAATAAAACGGACTGATGCAACACCAAAACCGTGATCATCAAGACCTTGTTGCGCAGCTTTAATTAGCTCTGGGCTATTTGCTAGACCTAAGTAGTTATTTGCACAAAAGTTGATAACTTTATCACCCGATGCAACTTCAATTTGAGCCTGTTGTTGTGAGGTAATAACACGTTCGCTTTTGTATAGACCTTCAGCTTTTACTTCGTCTATTTGTTGCTGAAGCTGATTAAAAAACGCAGATGCTCTCATCTGAAATCTCCAAATAATCTTTTAAGTAATCAGAGCCGATTAGCTGTGACTGTGAAATTTGCGCCTATTGTAAAAGCTTAGGCGAACAATTGCACTGTTTGTAGTTCGTCGCACGCCTTGAATGGGTGCGGATTTGCGAAATAAAACTGGTCTTACCTGCTATGAGTGTAAAACCAGAGCAGGTAAGTCGGCTAATGACTCACAAACGATATCAGCATGTTGTTCTGTTGACTCTGCGTAACTTTGCCCTGAACGCACCAATACACGCGTGGCAATACTTGCCCTTTCAGCTGCAATTAAATCTCCCAGCTTATCACCAACCATGATACTTTTTTTAGGGTCAATATCATGCTCAGTAATAGCCTGTAAAAGCATTCCTGGCGCAGGTTTACGACAGTCACACTCTTGCAAATAACTCGCTTGTGCTTTTGTTGGATGATGTGGACAAAAGTAAACCGCGAGAATAGGCACGCCATGACGTTTAAACTCGTCTTTCATCCAAGCTGTTAGATTATTAAAATCCTGCTCTGAATAGTAGCCCCGACCAATTCCCGATTGATTAGTAACCACCACAATCTCGTAGCCATCATCAGTAAACTTTTTGCAGGCATCAAACACACCGGCAACAAATTCAAACTCTTGTGGTTTATACACATAACCGTGATCAATATTGACCACACCATCACGGTCTAAAAATAATACTTTCTTCATTTCAGTTGCTCTTTCAATACGACAAGGTCAAACATTAAAGTGACATCTTCTACACTAATCTGTGTCATTAGATCTGCCCCTTTAACACGCGTCCCCCATGGTAATTGTTCAGCTGTTTTACCCGTTTGCTTAACAAGGTTTTGATGATAAACCTCAACCACGTAATCTTGGTACAAATAAGGACCTGTTCGTTTTGGGTTTGAATGAGCGTATAACCCTATCACAGGCGTGCCAACCGTAACCGCCATATGGGCAGGTCCTGTATCAGGAGCAAGCACTAAAGACGCGCGCTTTAACACACATAACAGCTCTTTAAGCTGAGTTTTACCGACAAGATTCAAAATAGGCGTCTTACTGTGACTAATGATTTGCTCTGCAAGCGTTTCTTCGAGCGGCGTTGGGCCACCCGTAATCACTACCGAGAAACCTTGATTGTGAGCATAGTCAGCAAGTGCTGCATAGCGCTCAGGCAACCAATTTCGCTCTTTTTTGCTTGCCGCAGGTGAAATCACAAAAATACGCCCTGCTAAACGCTCTTCACCTAGTAACGTATCAGCAGCTTGCTGGTGCTGCTCAGTAATTGGCATCTGCCAGCTTGGTTGATAGTCAGGCACACCAATGGCGCTCGCAAACCCTTTAAAACCTTCCAACACATGAGCCTCGGCTTGTGGTGCAATGCGCTTATTAATAAACAAGCTATGTAACTCTTTTGCTCGCGCCCAATCAAAGCCAACTTTTATTTTGGCAGGAATACAACGTGCTGCAAGGTTCGCTCTCAGTGCTACTTGCATATGTAGTAACACATCAAATTGTCGACCTTTAAAAACCTGTTTAAGCTGTTTGTAAGCTTGCTTACCTTGTTTTTTATCGAACACCACAAATTCAACACCTGGTAAGTCAGCCAGTAACATCGCTTCGATTTTACCAATCACCCAAGTAATTTTTGCCTTAGGATGCGCTTTTTGAATAGCTTGCACAGCCGATACTGCATGGCAAACATCACCAATAGCCGAAAGCCTTAATATACATATTTCTAAATACGAGGTTGAATGAGTCACACGTGCCCTTAGCAACAGCAAATAAAATGCGATCTTAAATTAACTTTGTGCTATTGCAAGTACTTATACGAAATGCCAAAAATGCGGTACTATAATAAGCATTGATCGTTAATACGTTAAGTTGTTATGTTTGAGACTCTGCATCAAGAAAATACCACGCTACTTTGTCACCCCGCTTATACACAGTTACTCACGTGCGAGTGGTTTGATGCTGACTTTTGGCAACAACAAAATAAAATTGTTGGCGCTAAAAAAGGCCGTGCAACAGCCTGGTTTTTTAAACATGACCAATTAATCGCTGTGTTAAGGCACTACTGGCGTGGTGGCCTTGTTGGTAAACTTTTAACTGATCAATATCTTTACTTAGGTTTAGAAAAGACCCGTGTGTATAAAGAATTTTCGCTAATGATGCGCTTATCTGAATTGGGTTTAAATGTACCCACTCCAATAGCAGCTAAAGTCACAACTCATGGCTTGATTTATCGTGGCGATATAATTACCCAAGCAGTGAAAGGCGCACAAAGCTTACTCGATATACTTATTACACGAGCCCTGAATCAGGATGAATTAAAAAAAGTAGCGACAACACTCAGTGAATTTCATAACCACGGGGTATATCACGCAGATTTAAACATCAATAACATCTTATTTGACGATAGCGGTAACGTCTTCATTATTGACTTTGACCGTGGTGAAATCAAGCAACCAGAAGCAAGTTGGCAACAAGAAAATATGAAACGCTTGGCACGTTCATTTGCAAAAGAACAAGGCCGTAACGAAGTTATGCATTGGCAGCAAAGCGATTGGCAGTTACTCATTTGTGAGTACCAAGCACAACTAAAACATTAACTAAATATGTGCACTTTTTATGGGAAGCTCACAGTATTTTCATTGTTTAAGGTTTCTAAGAAAGCAGCAATATTTTCAACCTCTTCTTCAGTGAGCTTTTTACCTAATTGGTGCCAACCAGTTAAACGAATAGCTTCTTGTAACGTTGCTGCAGCTCCGTCATGAAAATACGGTGCTGTGTTTGCCACATTTCGCAAACTTGGTACCTTAAATAAATAATCATGATCTTTTCTATTGGTCACCTCCCCCATTCCCCTATCATCTCGATTAGGATATGGGTTTACGATCCCCATTTTCATTGCAAACTGCCCACCTAAGAGACGACCACTATGACAACTTGCACAACTATTCTCTTGAAACTGTAAAAGACCTCGCTTCTCCTGCGCTGTCAATGCCTCATTACCACCATTCAGGTAGCGGTCAAATCGGTCTTTTGTGATCAATGTTCTTTGAAAGGCTGCTAACGCTTTGGTTATATTTTCAAAAGTGAGCGCAGGGCTTGAATGAGCAAAGGCATGCTCAAACTCTTTGCTGTATAAAACATTAAGTTTATCAACAGCCTCTTGCTTACTAGCTAACGCCATTTCATGTTCACTTAATAATGGTTCGCTGGCTTGCTGCTCTAGATTTTCAGCCCTTGCATCCCAGTTTTGGGCAAATTGAAAACCAGCATTCCATGTAGATGGGGCATTCCTGCGCCCTTTTATGCCTAAGGCACCTACTGAAACAACCTTAGCATCATGACCTTGCCCTGCATTTAGTAAGTTGTGACATGAATTGCAAGATTGGCTATTGTTGCTAGATAAACGTGTTTCAAAATAAAGCTTTTTACCTAACTGAATTAATGCGGGCGTGTCTGCATCACTGCGTGGCATTTTTTCAGGAATAACACCAAACACAGATAATGCATTCTGACGAAGTGCTTTGTCCTCTATATCGGTTTGCTTTGCAAGTGTATTTAAAGTTAAAGAAGCTGATAACACAATAAAAAGTGTTAGCTTCTTAAATAAGACTACAATCAACTGGTTAATATTCATATCGCTGCAAGTTAAATAAAAAAGCGGCTTTACATAAAACCGCTTTGTTGCATTACTTAATTATTTGAGATCGAAACGATCAGCCTGCATAACTTTGACCCATGCTTTGATAAAATCATTAACAAAACGTTCTTTTGATGTATCGAAAGCATAAACCTCTGCAACGGCTCTAAGCTCAGCTGATGAGCCGAAGATTAAATCAACCGGTGTGGCTGTGTATTTAAGCTTATCAGTTTTTCTATCTACCCCTTCATAGATATCACCATTTCGTTTCCACTTGGTAGACATATCTAATAAGTTAACGAAAAAGTCATTGCTTAGTACACCGGGTTTATCAGTAAAGACACCATGCTTGCTGGAATTATTCGCATCAAGTACACGCATTCCACCCACTAACACTGTCATCTCAGGTACCGTTAACGCTAGTTGGTCAGCTTTATCAACAAGTGCCTCAGTAGGAGATTTGTAATAGCCTTTTTGATAATAATTTTGAAATCCATCTGCTTTAGGCTCTAACAAAGAAAACGAGTTGATATCTGTTTGCGCTTGGGTTGCATCACCTCGACCTGGTGAAAATGGCACTGTTACCTTAAATCCAGCCTCTTTAGCTGCTTTTTCAATGCCTGTAGCTCCTGCAAGTACAATTGTATCTGCGAGAGAGATCTTACGGCCTCCTCGCGACTTTTTGTTAAAGTCATCTTTCACTTTTTTCAGCTTAGCAATTACTTTTGCAGTGTCTTTTGGTGCATTCACAGCCCAGTCTTTTTGCGGCTGTAAGGCAATGCGTGCTCCATTAGCGCCTCCTCGCATATCTGAATTTCGATAAGAAGCAGCCGATGTCCACGCAACTCTGACTAACTCGGAAACGGTTAAACCTGAATTTAAAATATTACTTTTCAGAGTTTTAATGTCTTTTGCGTTAACCAGTTTGTAACTTGGCTTGTCTATTGGGTCTTGCCAAATTAGCTTCTCTTTTGGAAACGCATCACCTAAATAGTTATCTCGAGGCCCCATATCACGGTGAGTCAGTTTGTACCACGCTTTTGCGAATGCTAAGCGGTATTCTTCAGGATCGGCTAGGAATCTTTCCGCAATTTTTCGATACGCAGGGTCAAACTTCAATGCCAAATCAGCTGTTGTCATAACTGGCGGATTGAACTTTCCTTTAACATGCGCATCTGGAACCACTTTATGTAAAGACTCATTCGTCGGTACCCAAATAATCGCCCCACCAGGACTTTTTGTTTTTTTCCACTCAAAGTTTAAAAGGTTAGATAAGTAAAGCGATGTCCAGCGAGTTGGTGATTGCGTCCACGCACCCTCAAGACCACTTGTAACAGTGTCTTCAGAGTGGCCTTTACCACACTTATTTTTCCAGCCTAACCCTTGCTCTTCAAGTCCAGCAGCACCTGGCTCAGGGCCGATACATTTTGCCGCTTTATGCGCACCGTGCATTTTTCCAAATGTGTGACCACCGGCAATAAGTGCTAACGTTTCTTCGTCATTCATCGCCATACGGGCAAAAGACTCTCTGATGTTAGCCGCTGAACCAACAGGATCAGGAACACCATTTGGCCCTTCAGGGTTCACATAAATCAACCCCATATGAACAGCTGCAAGTGGTCTTTTTAATTTACCATCAGCCTCTCGTCGGTCACTTGCTAACATTTCAACTTCTGGGCCCCAATAAACCATATCAGGCTCCCAATCGTCTTGGCGGCCTGCGGCAAAACCATATGTTTTAAAGCCCATATTCTCAAGAGATACATTGCCAGCAAGCACTATAAGGTCACCCCAAGAAATAAGTTCACCGTATTTTTGTTTAACTGGCCAAAGTAGTCGACGCGCCTTGTCTAAACTTGCGTTATCTGGCCAGCTATTTAGGGGATCAAATCTTTGTTGGCCTCCACCGGCTCCCCCTCTGCCATCAAGCGTTCGATAAGTTCCTGCGGCATGCCATGTCATACGTATAAAGAAAGGACCATAATTTCCCCAGTCTGCGGGCCACCAGTCCTGAGAGTCAGTGAGTGTTTTATTAATATCGCTTTTCAATGCATTCATATCGAGCTTAGAAAATGCTTTCTTATAATCAAAGTTTTCTCCTAGCGGGTTAGAGCGAGAGTCATGATCACGCAGCGGAGCTAGGTCAACCTGATTTGGCCACCAAAATAGGTTTGATTTTGCCTGATTTTGAGCAACATGGCCGCTACCAACAGCGCCTTTAGGCTTGCTCATTTGAGCTTCAGCCGCAATCCCCTCAAAATTAATAATAATAGCCAGCGCACTGGCTATTAAGGTGTACTTGCTAACAATACGGTTATTCATAACATAATCCTCAAACTAATATAATTTTTAAACTACCTATTTAAAATCAAGCCAAACACCTAAACAATCTAAAAATAAAACATTAGAAATTTAGAGAAATCAAGCTCAACAGAATTCAAACTCACAAAAATAAACTAATATGAAAACCAACCTCCATCATATCGAAAAAACGATATAAAACGACCTCCCCCCCCTTCTAACCTGCTAATGTGTAACTTGTGGTAGGTACGTTTTAAGCTGTACAAAGCCCTGAAAGTGGTTAGTTACTGCAACTCAAAATTTGCTTACACGATGCAGTACCGTGCATGAGTTTTTATGTCGCAAAAATGAAATAACCTCATTATTAACAACGTACTAAAACCCAACCAACTGCAGACCTTTTTTAGATACATTAGATGCAAAATACGTTTAAATAAAATCGATTTTATAGATTATATTAATTTATTTTCTTGATTAAATAATGATAAACAACTAGAAGCCAAAGCAGAGTATAAAATTTAAAAAGCAGATAAATAGTAAAAAATAACGATAAAAATTTTTATTTTTAAATTTCAAAAATTAAAAAAATTCATAAAGGAAAAATAAATAGAACACAATATCAGCAAGTTAAAAGCGACTTTTAAATATGAAGATAAACAGGCAGCAAAAAACAGAACTTTAGTTCTATAATTAACTGTAATTTACTAGGAAGTAAGAACTTACTTTAAAGATAAGATTAAAATATGACTATAAAGACTAATCATAGCAGTCATATTTTTCGGCTTGAATTGACCCCTTGCTTGATCTAAATCAGGCTTTTACTTATTAATTAATAAGTAAAAGCCTTTATAAAAATCAGCTACAGACTGGTGGCTTCGTAAAGGGCGGAGAAAAGCCCACCACTTTAGGGTTAGGGTTGTTTAATTTTACTAATCACATTAGAGGTTGAGCACCCGTCAAGAAACTCAAGCACTTCAACTTTGCCACCATGACGCAAAACATGCTCTGCACCTGCAATTTGCTCAACAGTGTAATCGCCTCCTTTGACGAGTACATCAGGGCTGATCGTTTCAATGAGTTTAGCTGGTGTATCATTTTCTTCTACGCTACCAAATGGGATCACCCAATCGACAGAAGCAAGTGCACTTAATACCATTGCACGCTCTTGTAGTGGGTTAATTGGTCGTTCAGGGCCTTTTAATCGTGAAATAGACTCATCGTTATTCAAGCCCACAACTAAGCGATCGCCTCTTGCTTTTGCTTGCGCTAAATAACGCACATGCCCTGCATGAAGGATATCAAAGCAACCGTTTGTGAAGACTATTCTCTCACCATTTTGCTTTGCAAACTCAATATGTTGTAAAACATCGTCAAATGGCGTTTGATAGTGCTCACCTGTTTGCTGTAAGTATTGACCAAGTTTACGGCTAAGCTCTTCAGGAGACACGGTTGCGGCACCAAGTTTACTAACAGCAATCCCCGCCGCAAGGTTGGCAATTTCAACAGCATCCTTAGGCGTCATTCCAGCGCCTAACATGACCGCTAAGGTCGCGATAACCGTATCTCCCGCTCCTGTTACATCACTCACTTCAAGCTCTTGAGCTGCAAAATCAAACTTTTCAGCTTCGCTTATCAAGGACATGCCTTGTTCTGAACGTGTTAATAACATAGCCGCAATACCTGCTTCACTAATAAGCATGCGTGCGCTGTCTGTTAAGCTTTGCTCTGAACCTGTTTGTCCACCAGCAAGTTTAAACTCGTTTAAATTAGGCGTTATGTAGTCTGCACCACGATATAAATTAAGATCCGATGATTTTGGATCGATAAGTACTGTTTTTCCGGCTTTTTTAGCAACCTGAATCATCGCCTGAATCAAGCTAAGTGAACCTTTATTGTAATCTGAAAACAATACGAAATCGTAATCATCAAGCACTAACTCTAAGCGGTTGAGTAATAATTGGCTGTGCTGCTCAGTAAAGGTTTCTTCTAAATCAAGGCGAACAACTTGTTGATGTCGGCTTATGACACGCATTTTAGAAATTGTAGGAAGCTCACAAACACTGACTAACTGAGAATCTATTTTTTCCGAGCTTAAAATTGTTTCAAGGATCTGCCCACTTTCATCTTCGCCAACTAGACCTAGCAACCCTACTTTGCCATCTAAACGGGCTATATTCTTTGCAACATTTGCCGCGCCACCCGCCTTGTCTTCAAACTTACTTACTTTAACGATAGGTACCGGCGCTTCTGGGGAAATACGCCCTGAATCGCCATGCCAGTATCTATCTAGCATGACATCACCAACAACCAAAATACGTGCTTTAGAAAGGTTTTTTAGTAACGCTAAATCCATTACTTTTGCTCCGCTACAACCATATCGATGGCTTCACACAACCAATGACCAATAAACATGTGCGCTTCTTGAATACGTGCTGTTTCGTCATTTTTAATAATAATCGGTAACTTCGCGATATCTTTCACTTTACCGCCATCGCGGCCTGTTAAAGCCACAGTATACGCACCAATTTCATTTGCAGCAGCCAGCGCAAGATTAATATTAGGGCTCGTGCCTGAAGTCGTTAAGCCAATTACTAAGTCATCAGCCTTACATAGCGCTTGAACTTGGCGTTCAAATACCGTGTCAAAGTGGTAGTCATTACTGTGTGCTGTCAGAATAGAGGTGTCTGTTGTAAGCGCAATAGAAGCAAGTGGGCCTCGCTCTAATTTATAGCGAACGACAAACTCTGCAGCAAGATGTTGTGCATCGGCTGCACTACCACCATTACCAAACCAAATCACTTTTCCACCAGCTTGTAATGTACTATGGCATGCTTCAAGAAGCTGCATCACTTCTGGGTGATAGGTTTCCATCGTTTCAAACAACATTTGATGACGGTTTAAACTCTCTAGGTAGCTTGCCGCTACAGAATCAAGATTAGACATAGATATTCCTCAAAAATAAATAACGGCTTCGCTTACCAAAATAATGCAACGGATAACCAAGTATAGTTCTCTCCAAACACATCTTCACCATAGGTCAGTGTTGTCTCGAGTGTGTGTTCATTCCATTGACGTGTATTACTCAATTGAAGTTCAATTGCTTTTTCATAGTCTGCGCTTGTTTGCCCAAATTCATTTAAATAATTACTTTCGTTTTCAATTAAGGTTAACTTACCACGCCATAAAGAACTAAGGCTCTCATTGTAAGTAAGCTCCATACTATGTACTTGAGTAGGTGGCGCATCTGCATAAACCTTCGCAACGCCATCTGCATGAAAATCACTATAACGCTGATCAGCTGCATAGTGGCCAGTAACAAATCCACCCACCGTATTGCCGTTAACTGGATAAATTTCGTTTACATACCATAGGCTGTGCATATTGGTATATTCATACCTTAATGACATGGCATCTGTCATTTTCGGTAAGAAAAAGCCGACATTGCTTACTGTGTTGCCAAATTGATAGTTTTTATGGTTTTTAGTGTCCTCACCGCCATACTCAAAATAAAGTTCAATGGGCATGCCCCAATTAAAGTTTACGGTACTGGTAATTGTCGCGTATTGATCGCCAAGTTCGTTATCTTTACTCCCTGTAAGGCCAGAGTTGTCGTTTCCAGCAGGGTCAAAAAATGCATCAAACACATCACCTGCATCAACCTTACGAGGACCACCACCAAATTGCATCATACGGTTGATGCCAATTTTCCAACCATTGATTGGCTCAATACTAAAATGCGTACCTGCAAGCTTAGGTGTACCACTATGAAGCTCATTTTGATAAAGGATGCCGTTATCAACATGCTCTAATTCTGAATAGTACAACTCAAAGTCGAAATTCCACCAATTATGTGCTGGCTGAACCATGCCTATCGATACCGATGGCGCTGTTTTTGCGTTGGTAGAAATCACTTGCGCAGAGTGTTTAAATGGTGAGAACCAATGCTCTTTATAACCAATATTTAATTGAAGATCTTCACCAGCAAAACTAACGAATGTGTTGTAATTTACAAACTTATTAGCTTTAGCACGATAATCAAGACCAACTTGCACTAATGTGTAATCGTTCGCACGCCATATGCCCTCAAAAAAACCTTGCCCCCATTCATCAGAACTCAAACCTCGCTGATTCGCTATTTGTTTGCTGGTATCAGAGTCAACCTGAAGTTTCACGCCTACGCGAGTTATAGCATCATCACTTTGATAAGGTTTAATCTTAGCGCGAATAGCTGCGACCAATGCAGGCTCAGAGCTTTCTAGTTTAGTGAGTGCTGTCTCGACTTCAGCCAACCGATAAGGTTTAGCCATCGGTGTTCCAGAGGTAAGTGCAAATAGTGTATCTAATTGATGATCAAGCTGTGCGTCCATGCCTACAGGTAAGTAGGCTGTGGGCGTTGCAAATAGTGGGGAGGAACAACTAAGTAACACACCTACAATTGAGGCTTTTATCATTTTTAATTTCATAACTACATAGTCCCTATACAAAGTATTTGAAATATTACCAAATTCGACGCGTCGACACACTTAAAACTCTTAAAGATAACTGTTTTTAACATTTTATATTCAGCTGAGCTATGTTCCACGTTATCATAGCGTTTTATCTATGTTGTAGGCACAGTGATGGCGCGTATTTTATACTCCTTAATTTTATATATACTTAGCCCGCTTATTATCTTCTATCTATACGTGCTAAGAGGTAAAAAAAATGGCGGTTATCGTCATCATTTTGCGGAGCGCTTTGGTTTTTTAGCAACTAAAAAGCAAGATATTGTTATTCATTGCGCATCGGTTGGTGAGGTGCTTGCAGCAACGCCGCTCATAAAAGCTATCAAACAACACAATCCCAATTTAAGTATTTTAGTAACATGCAATACCCCGACGGGCCGTGAGCAAATAAAAAACAACTTCCAAGACTCTGTTAATTGCTGTTATTTACCTATTGATTTTCCTGACGCCACTCACCGCTTTTTAAAACGAGCTAAACCTCAAGTACTGTGTATTTTGGAAACAGAGCTGTGGCCTAATTTAATGGCGCAAAGCAATAAATGTGGGATTAAAGTGCTTATTTTAAACGCGCGCCTTTCTGTTAAATCACAGCAGGGTTATCAAAAGGTGATGCCACTAACAAAAGTGATTATGAATTCAATAAGCGCGCTTGCAAGTCATAACCAAGATGATGCGAACCGTTTCATTGAGCTTGGTTTAAAGCCTGAAAAGGTGCGAGTATTTGGCTCTATTAAGTTTGATATCACGCCAACAAATGAACAATTAATTAAAGTCGCTGCACTTAAAAGTCAATATAACAACGAGCGCTTTATTTGGGTTGCAGGCTCTACTCACCCCGTTGAGCATGAGCTAATTTTAACTGCTCATGAGAAGCTGTTAAAAACGTTACCCAACGCTCTTTTGATTATTGCTCCGCGACACCCAGAGCAGTTTGATAAAGTTGCGGAAATATTAAAAAGTTCAAATTTGAGCTTTAGTCGTCGCAGTGAAGATAACTATAACAACCAACAAGTTGTGCTAGCAGACACGTTAGGTGAGTTACAATGCTTATATGGTGTGGCAAACATCAGCTATGTTGGCGGTAGTTTAATAGAACGAGGCGGCCATAACCCATTAGAGTCAGCTGCGTTTTCTGTTGGCGTATTAGCAGGCCCTCATACTTATAACTTTGACCATATTTATCCTGAGCTGATTAGTGCTTTAGGAGCTAAAACCGTTACCGATGAAAATCACCTTGCTGATACGCTTATCGCTTTGAGTACTGATGTACAAGAGACGATTAAGCTTGGTCAACAAGCTGCGAAGTGCGTCGCTAATAACCAAGGTGCTATTAGCAAAACTGTCAATTTAATTGAGCTTTACTTAGAAAGTTAGAATAGATAAATAGAGAAATAACGTGAGTTCAAAGTACACTATGAATCGCCCAGAAAAACAAATGCGCGAATGGGTATCCAGCGTAATTGTAAAATACAATTTTTGCCCCTTTGCCCGTAAAGAAGTTGAAAGCAATTGCATTCATTATCAAATCAGTCAGTCAGTAACGATTGATGATGCGGTAATGGATATGCTTCACGAGTGTAACGAGCTAGACCAGCAAGCACAGCGCGAAACAACCCTTTTGATGTTTGAGCAAGGCTTTAAGGATTTTGAAGAGTTCTTAGATTTAGTCGATTTAGCCAATGCACTTTTAGCTGCGCAAGGGTATGAAGGTAAATATCAAATAGCCAACTTTCATCCTGACTATGTATTTGCTGACAGTGATGACCGTGATGCTGCTAATTACACCAATCGTGCACCTTACCCAACGCTGCATTTAATTCGTGAAGCCAGCATGAGCGAAGCGCTAGAAAACTACGATGAACCTGAGTCTATCCCAGAGCATAATATTAAACTTGCAAGACGCAAAGGCATCGACTTTTGGCAACAGTTACTACAAAACTGCATTAATAAAAAATAAAGCCAGCATTGCTGGCTTTTTAGTTAGTTCAAAGACTATTTTTTAACCCACTCACCATTAACTTCAATATAATGGCCAGACTTTGTTTTCTCGATGGTTTTTGCTGCTGCAAGGGCTTCCACTTGCGACAAAGACAAATTATTCTTTTTTGCAAGCTTTAAATACTGTTCTTTACGCTTGGCATTTATATCGTTAATAAGTGCTTTCGCTTCACTATTATTTACCACTAAGCCTAAATAACCCGAGCTATCTTCACCTACTAATCCTTGGTTTTTTGCATCATCTAGGCTAATTGCCCAAGCAGAAAATGATAAACAAACAGCACTAATTAAAGTGATCACATTCAATTTTTTAAGTTGTAATTTACGCATGTTTGCTCCTTAGAATAATTCACTATCATCACTGAACAGGGTATCTAGTTCTTTATCCACTTTAACGCGGATCTCATGGTCAACTTTTACGTTTAAGTTGATTGTAATTGGTTCTTTCGCTGCCACCTCAACACGGTGAGTACAGGCACTTAAAAGCCCTAAAGCTGTTAGCATTACTAACCATTTAGCCATTATCGCTTCCTTTTTTTGCATACTCTTTTTCAACTCTTTGAGTAATTTCGTCACTTAAGCGCAACGCCCTTAATAAGGTGAACACGTTCTCTTCATGGTTATAATTAAAATTAACCGCTTGTTGCTGTTGTTCATTATAGCCTTGTAAGTTTACACCTAAGTGCAACCAACCATCAGGCTTTAAATCTACGCTACTTTTTAGCTGTTTAATAGCTAAGTTTTCTAACAAACTCAGTGTCGTACTCAACTCTTGTTGCTGCGCTTTTACCGCTTCGAAGCCAGCGTTATTAGTGATCAGCAGTTTACCTTCTCCTTGGTTCACTAACTGCCCTTGCTTTACTGCAATACCTTGCTTATTTATCGTAATAGGCAGTGTCCCTGCCAGTCGTCCTGATAAACTAATACCTGACTCTGCATCTAGGGTGACGAGCTTACTAGCATCTATATTCTCAAACTTAGCCGTGACAGTTTGACTATCAAGCAATGGACAAAATTGATTGACAACAAACGCTCCGCCTAACACCTGCCCAGTCACCTTTGATACACAAGGCTTATTATTATCAAGATTTAATCGGCCTTGTACTTTTTTTACAACGGCACCCGCTCGCAGTTCATTGAGTGTAAATTTAGTTGGCACAATATTAAGCTGCCCTGAATTAAACGCACCTTCAATATCTACATTAAAGTCATTAGCAAGGTAATCATTATATAGCGCTGCTAATTTTGCGATCCGAATATCACCCTTTGCCTGCTGTAAATTTACATCGCCTTTTATAATCCCTGAAACAACACCATCAGTAATTGTCACGAGCGGTTCGAATTGGGAAATGATAGGGTTGAACTTTGATATAGCTTGTTCTGGTATCACTAACTCAAATGGATGCGCAACCTTGGACATATGATGGCTGACAAGCGCCTCCAAGCCATCTGCAAACACATGATGCGTTGCTTGTAAGGCTCTGCTTTGCAAAGCGTTAGTTACTATTGAGAGCTTATTTAAGGTAATTTTTGGAGTTATTAATTTAGCTGCTGTGGTTTTTGCATCAATATCGGCAAATAATTCACCCACACTTAAGTCACTATTTACACTGAGCTCATTATTGATTTTCAAAACTTGAATCTCATTGTAATTTATAGACTTAGCTTGACTACTTACTTTAGCACTTAAGTGTTGCTCATCACTTAGTTGAGTATCAATATGGCTAGTAAACTCAGTTATTTTTAGGTCTGCTAAAAGCACATTTTTAGCACTTACATCTGCGGTGAGTTTTTCAACTGTAGGCTTAGAGAGCAATTCATTAACACTCAACTTGCCACTAACCTGAATACCATCAGCCTTAAAATCTAAAAATGCAGGGTGTGAATCCAATGACAGCTGAAAATCTGCAGTAACGTTTTTTTCATTCAAATGCGCATTGAGCTTAAATTCATCAATATCTCTACTAATAAAATCAATGCCAACTTGGCTATTAAGTGATGCGAGCGGATCCAGCAAAGAAAGTGTTGTATTACTCACTGTAACCTCACTTTGCCCTTCAGTTGTTAGCAGTTTTACGATTGGGACTGATAGCCGCTCACCTTCAACAGTTACAGGCTGTTCAATTTGTAACTGCCAATTAAGCGGGAACTGCGCTTCAATAAATGATTGATGTTGTTGGTCTGCGATGGTGTTTAAGCAGTCTCGGTTTGCACTAAGTTGATTTTGTAAAGCGGATAAATCCGCGTATAGATGCTGTTGATTTAATTGGTACTTAGCACTTGCTTGTCCTTGAGTAGTAAAACTTAACTCACATTGCTCGAAAGCGTGCTGATAATTTGCATTAATTACGCTTTCAATCGCAATCGTAATACCATCAAACCTAAGCTGTGACTCGCTGATAAAATGGCTATCTTTTGGTAACTCAATGAATCGCTCAGCTATTTTATCATAAAGGGCAATATTGGCTTTGACTTCATAATTAGATATTGCAACGTCTGCGTTAAGGTCACGTGAAACCGTAAAATGATTTAGGCGTTTTTCATGTATTGCCAGCCTAATGGGGTTATCGGTAAACGGTGAGACGACATCAAGCTGCTCAATGCTTATTAGCGGTCTTTGTTCAGGCAATGTTAGAGCAAGCTTTTTAAATTCGGTTTGCGTTGAATTTGATGCTTGTTTGTCTGCCAAGTTACTGACAGTCAAATTAGCTCGGGAAATTGTCACCTGCTGCTTATTAGCAATAATACCTGCTAACTCAATTTGCTGCCCTTGATAGGTTAAGCATAATTTATCTATATTTAAATCAAGCTTGCGAGTTAATGACCAGTCAATACAGTGAAGCTCAACGCCACTTTTACCAAGCATAGGTGTTAAGTACCACGATGTCAGTGGTAACCTGAACAGATACGCCAACAGCACCACGCTTAGCATGACTCCTAGCAGACCAACACACGCTCGCTTAAAACTCAAAAAACTCTCCTTGCCTTTGAACTTACACTTACTAGCACTATTATAAACAAAAAGGCTGCACTTAATAGTGCAGCCTTTTAGTTTAAACGGTTTGTATGAACCTAGCTTGTATAGCTACGTTCTAGCCAACGTTTTTACGAGCGTTGCGGAACATACGCATCCATGGGCTATCCTCTGTCCACTCATCTGGGTGCCATGAGTTAGCAACCGTACGGAATACACGCTCTGGGTGCGGCATCATCACCGTTGCACGACCGTCAGTAGAAGTAATACCTGTGATACCCTCTGGTGAGCCATTCGGGTTAGCAGGGTATTGCGTTGTTGGGTTACCGTAGTTATCAACAAACTTCACTGCCACAGTACCTGACTCAAGCGCAGCTTTAACCGCATCACCGTTTGCGAACTCGGCATGGCCTTCACCATGAGAAACAGCGATAGGCATACGTGAACCTGCCATACCATTAAAGAATACCGATGGGTTTTCTTGTACTTCTACAAGGCTAAAGCGAGCTTCAAAACGCTCTGACTTATTCGTTACGAAACGTGGCCAGTGCTCAGTGCCTGGGATCAATTCTTTCAATGTTGAAAGCATTTGACAGCCATTACACACACCTAAGCTGAATGTATCTTCGCGATGGAAGAAGCTTTGGAACTGCTCACGTGCCATCTCATTAAATAAGATTGACTTAGCCCAGCCTTCACCTGCACCTAGTACGTCACCGTAAGAGAAGCCACCACATGCCACTAAGCCTTTAAATTGCTCAAGTGTTAAACGACCTTCAAGGATGTCGCTCATGTGCACGTCAACCGCTGCAAAGCCTGCACGGTTAAATGCCGCCGCCATTTCTAAGTGAGAGTTAACACCTTGCTCACGTAGAATCGCCATTTTCGGCTTCGCACCTGTTGCAATGTAAGGCGCTGCAACATCTTCGTTTAAGTCAAAGTTTAATTTTACATTAAGACCAGGGTCTTTTGCGTCAAACTTAGCGTCAAACTCTTGCTTAGCACACTCAGGGTTATCACGACGTGCTTGCATTTGATAAGTTGTTTCAGCCCAAATAGTACGAAGCTCAGTACGCGTGTGGTTAAGAACCACATCATCACCACGAGTGAATAACACGCGGTCATCGGCGTTCAATGTACCAATTTCATGGCTGATAGCAGCTAAGCCGTGATCTGCAAGAACAGCTTTCACTGCGTCTAAATCAGCGTTTGCCACTTGGATCACCGCACCTAGCTCTTCATTATAAAGCGCTTCGATGTCTGAACCTGTTAGGCCAGCAAGGTCAACTGTTACACCTGTGTGGCCAGCAAATGCCATTTCAGCAACCGTAGTGAATAAACCACCATCAGAACGGTCATGGTAAGCAAGTAACTTGTTATCAGCAACAAGCGCTTGCATTGCTTCATAGAAGCCTTTTAATAGTGCTGGGTTATCAACATCAGGTGTTACATCACCTAGTTGCTTATAAACCTGTGCAAGGCTTGATGCGCCCATACGGTTTTGACCCGCACCTAAATCAACTAATAATAGTGATGACTCACCTTTATCAGTACGTAGCTGTGGCGTTACTGTTTTACGCACATCTTCAACACGACCAAAGGCAGTAATGATCAGTGATAATGGTGCAGTAACTGATTTTTGCTCACCGCTTTCATCCCATTGAGTTTTCATAGACATTGAGTCTTTACCCACAGGGATAGTTAAACCAAGTGCCGGACAAAGCTCTTCACCCACCGCTTTAACAGCCTCAAAAAGACCTGCATCTTCGCCTGGGTGACCTGCTGCAGCCATCCAGTTTGCAGATAGCTTAATATTTTCAAGGCCACCGATGTTAGCACACGCGATGTTCGTTAGTGACTCAGCCACAGCTAAACGAGCAGAAGCACCATAGTTTAAAAGTGCAGCTGGTGTACGTTCACCTAGTGACATTGCTTCACCGTGGTAAGTATCAAACGCAGCGGCTGTTACCGCACAGTTTGCTACTGGCACCTGCCAAGGACCGACCATTTGGTCACGCGCAACTAAACCCGTTACCGTACGGTCACCAATGGTGATTAAGAATGTTTTTTCAGCAATCGTTGGTAAGCGTAATAAACGCTGTGCAGCATCTGCCACATCAATGTTAGCAACGTCTAATGGCTGTGATTGCGCTTTTTTCGATTCCACTTCACGATGCATTTTTGGTGCTTTACCAAGTAAAACATCAAGCGGAAGATCAACAGGGTTGTTACCGAAGTGGCTATCTTCAACCGTTAAGTGACGCTCTTCTGTCGCTTCACCAATAACCGCATATTGTGCACGTTCACGTTTACAGATTGCTTCAAAGCGCGCGAAGTCTTCAGCAGCAACCGCTAATACGTAACGCTCTTGTGATTCGTTACACCAAATTTCGTGTGGTGCCATACCCGGCTCATCATTTGGAATGTCACGAAGTTGGAATTTACCACCACGACCACCGTCGTCTACAAGCTCAGGGAATGCATTTGAAAGACCACCTGCACCCACATCGTGGATGAAAGCGATTGGGTTTGCATCACCTAACTGCCAACATTTATCGATAACTTCCTGACAACGACGTTCCATTTCTGGGTTTTCACGCTGTACCGATGCAAAGTCTAAATCTTCGTTTGATTGACCTGAAGTCATACTAGACGCAGCACCACCACCAAGACCGATGTTCATCGCCGGACCACCTAGTGCGATAAGTTTTGCACCTACAGGGATTTCACCTTTTTGAACATGCTCAGAACGAATGTTACCTAAACCACCTGCAAGCATGATTGGCTTGTGGTAACCACGTACCTCGATACCGTTATGGCTTGATACTTTCTCTTCGTATGTACGGAAGTAACCAAGTAAGTTAGGACGACCAAATTCGTTATTGAATGCCGCGCCACCTAATGGACCTTCAGTCATGATATCCAGTGCATTAACGATACGACCAGGTTTACCGAAGTCTGTTTCCCATGGCTGCTCGTAACCTGGAATACGTAGGTTAGATACAGTGAAGCCAACTAAACCCGCTTTAGGCTTAGAACCACGGCCTGTAGCACCTTCATCACGAATCTCACCACCCGAACCTGTCGATGCACCTGAGAATGGCGCAATTGCTGTTGGGTGGTTGTGCGTTTCAACTTTCATCAAGATTTCGATGTTTTCTTGATGGTATGCATACTCGCCTTCATTGTTTGGGAAGAAACGACCCGCTACTGAACCCTTCATTACCGCTGCATTATCTTTATAGGCAGATAACACGTTTTCAGGATTTTGCTCGTAGGTGTTTTTGATCATTTTGAACAATGATTTTGGCTGTTCGATGCCATCAATTGTCCAATCAGCGTTAAAGATTTTGTGACGACAATGCTCAGAGTTTGCTTGTGCAAACATGAATAATTCGATGTCGTTCGGGTTACGCCCTAACTTTTGGAAGTTTTCTACCAAGTAATCAATTTCGTCATCTGCAAGCGCAAAACCTTGCTCAACGTTTGCTTTAGCAAGTGCTTCACGGCCACCACCTAAAATGTCAACTGATGACATTGGACGCGGCTCATCATGGCGGAATAATTTAGCTGCATCAGCCATATCCGCGTGCGTAGCTTCAGTCATACGGTCATGTAATAACGCTGCAACTTCAGCTGTTTGCTCAGCTGACAGCTGACCTTCAACGTAGTATGCAATACCACGCTCAACACGGTGAACTTGGCTTAAACCACAGTTATGTGCGATATCAGTTGCTTTTGATGCCCAAGGCGAGATAGTACCTGGGCGCGGCGTTACAAGAATTAACGTGCCAGCAGGGGTATGCTCGGCGATCGTTGGACCATAAGTAAGCAGCTTTTCTAGCTTTGTTTGCTCATCGGCTGAAAGCTCAGCAGTAAGATCAGCAAAATGCATAAACTCGGCATAAACGTCAGTGACTGGAAGTTGTGCCTGTTGGCAACGCGCTAAAATTTTCTGAACTCTAAAATCGGAAAGTGCTGGTGCACCACGAAGGATCAACATAGGTATTTTCATCCGGGGTTAGGGATTGAACGATATTTTAGGCGCGTATTATAGTGCAAATAACGCCTAGATTTAACTCAAAATTGCGCTTTTATTTAAATAATCTTCATAACCGCTTTTATGTTTGCAACAATCAAGTACCTTAATACGCGTTATTTTTTCGCAGGTTCTTGTTCTGTATGACTTATCTATTTGCAACCTTGATGCCTTTATTAATTTAAAATAGATATATAAAACTATTCGCCAAGTGACGCAGCTTTGAAGTTTTGCTATAACGGTAAGGTAATGGTTTAAGGGGCATTTATAATCTATGCAAAAGTTACTCGCTATTTTTAGTTTAGTGCTCATGTTATGTGCATGCGATATGCAACAACCGCCTTCGCAACTAGCTCATATTAAAACGCAGAATAAAATCAGAGTTGGCACTTTAGCTGGCGCGAGTAACTACTATCAAGCACCACAAGGTGTGCAAGGCTTCGAGTATGAGCTTGCTCAAGAGTTTGCTGACTATGTTGGTGTTGAGCTTGAAATGGTGCCCTTTTTTAACTTATCAGATATGTTCTCCCGCCTAGAAAATGGCGACTTAGACGTAATAGCTTCAGGACTTACGTACAATACGATTCGCGCTAAGCATTATCGCTTCGGTCCAACTTATCGCACCATTAGTCAAAAACTAGTTTACAAACAAGGCCGTGTTCGCCCCCGCGAATTCGACGATTTGACTGGCAACTTAACCGTGCTTGCAAAAAGCAGTCACTCACTTGCTTTACAGCAATTAAAACAACTTCACCCGACTTTGAGCTGGAATGAAACAGAGGACATGGATGAAGAAGAGTTATTGCAAGCTGTGATTGATGGTGAGATTGACTACACCCTCGCTGACTCGCATACATTGTCATTGTTTCGCCGTTACCATCCTAATTTAAGCATTGGCTTTTCGGTCACCCGAAACGATCCAATTGCATGGGTTTTAAGAAAAGATGGTGATGACTCTTTATATGCTTTAATGGTGCCTTTTTTCGGCGATATAAAACAAACGAACCAGCTTTACGTGCTTGAAGAAAAGTACTTTGGCCATGTGCGCCAATTTAACTATGTAAATACCCTTGCCTATATCGAAGCGATTAAAGAAACATTACCTAAATATCAGCCTTGGTTTGAACAATACGCGGGTAATATTGACTGGCGCTTACTTGCTGCACTGAGCTATCAAGAATCAATGTGGAATCCCAAGGCTAAATCGCCTACTGGGGTTCGTGGTATCATGATGTTAACTCAAGCTACAGCCAAACAAGTTGGCGTAACCAACCGTTTAGCACCTGAGCAAAATATCAAAGGTGGCGCTGAATATTTAGCCCAACTAATCTCTTGGATCCCTGAGCGAATTCCACAACCTGACCGTACATGGTTTGCACTCGCTTCATATAATGTAGGTTGGGGGCATGTAAATGATGCGCGTATTATTACCGAGCAAGAAGGTGCCAGCCCTGATAAATGGGCTGATGTGAAAAAACGTTTACCGCTTTTAATTAAAAAACGCTATTACCGTAAAACTAAATATGGCTATGCACGAGGCGATGTTGCAGTGAAATATGTTGATAATATTCGTCGTTACTATGACGCTTTGGTTTGGCTTGATGAAAACGACGCTATTTCAAACCCGAGTGATGAAGAAGCTATAACGCAACAAGAAGCCCCTAACTTACCAGATAATAACAACAAACAGGGTAAACCTGACAATGAGCAACAAGCAGCTAATACTGAACAAAACAAGTTAAACAATAACTAACCGATACTGCAGAAATCAGTTTACTTGTCATCAAATGATCATTATCTTCTAGGACAATGTCATAATTCATGCCATGCTTTCTCTCACTTTAGGAGCTCACATGTTAAAAAGAAGACGTACCACACATAAATTTAAGCGTAATGTGATTTACTCTACAGCAACACGCCGTCGAATCATGCTACGTAATACACACAAAAAAGTTATTTGGCGCCGCCGTTTATTTGCAATGCAATTAATGGAAGCACAAGAAACCCCAGCAACGCCGGTTGTTTAACTAGGCGTTGCGAGCAGCAAGCTTTGCCGCTTTTTTCTCTTCTCTACGGCGTTTAAAAAACGCTGAAATTACCGCCCCACACTGTTCACCCATTACATCACTGGTTACTTCAACTTGATGATTTAGTCTTGGTTCTTGTAATAGGTTCATAATTGACCCTGCAGATCCTGTTTTTGCATCTTTAGCACCAAATACTAAACGTTTGATACGGCTATGCACCAATAATCCTGCACACATAGAGCAAGGTTCTAAGGTCACGTATAAAGTACAATCAACCAAACGATAGTTATTAAGTACTTTACCCCCTTCACGTATAGCTATCATTTCAGCATGGGCTGAAGGGTCATTATCAGTAATTGAGCGGTTATAACCAGAAGCTATGAGTTGATTATCCTTTACCAGAACTGCACCAACAGGAATTTCATCAATCGCTTCTGCTTTACTTGCAAAAGTGAGGGCTTTTTCCATCCAATACTCATCACTATATTGTTCGCTCATAAATCACACAAAACTTGTAAAACTGTGAGTAATTATACCTAGTTAGTCAATAAAAAGGGCAATAAATACTGCTACACTAAAAAATTAACGCAAATTTTAGTGGCTTTTCCATGGCTCAATGGACCTATATTGCGCTATAATCTCGCGCTTTTTTTATTTCGCTAATAGCAATTCAACTAGGTAAATTTGTTGATTTACAATTTGCAATTGATATCAATACACGGGTAGCAAATGAAATTTCCTGGACGCCGCAGGCATAAACATTATTTTCCAGTGGAAGCTAAAGATCCACTTACTAATCAACTCAACTCAACGGAACGACTACAACGTAGTTACATAACCGGTATCGACCAAATTGTGGTCGACATTGAAGCTAAAGTTGATCAAGCTTTCCTTGATGAATTTCAATTGCGCCGCGGTATGTCGCAAGTCATTGATAACGATATAACCAATGCCTTATACGACCGTTTAAAGCTCAATAACATGGTCGATTATGAGTTTGCTGGTGGCACTATTGGCAACACAATGCACAATTATTCGACGCTTGCTGATGACCGCTCAGTATTGCTGGGTGTTATGAGTGAGAATATCAAAATTGGTAGTTATGCATACCGCTTTTTATGTAATACCTCTAGCCGCGTAGATCTTGATTATTTACAACCTGTTGATGGGCCTATTGGGCGCTGCTTTACCTTGATTGACGAAACGGGTGAGCGTACTTTTGCCATCAGTGCAGGTCTTATGAACCACCTTCGCCCTGAATCAATTGATAAAGAACTCATAGAGAACTCATCAGCATTGGTGATCAGCGCCTACTTAATGCGTACACAAGGCGATGAAACCATGACTGACGCAACAATGCAGGCTGTGAAGTATGCCAATGATGCAGGTGTCCCCGTGGTATTAACACTCGGCACTAAGTTCTTAATTGAACAAGACCCTACTTGGTGGGCTGAATTTGTTAAGGAACATGTTGATATTCTTGCGATGAACGAGGAAGAAGGTCTAGCCATTACAGGTTTTGAAGATCCGCTTCTTGCAGCAGATAAAGCCCTTGATTGGACTGACTTAGTGATATGCACAGCCGGCGAAAAAGGTTTATTTATGGCCGGTTATGTCGATGATTCATTCAAGCGTGAAACAGAATACCCACTTCTACCAGGTGCAATCGCAGATTTTAATCGTTACGAGTTTTCGCGCGCAATGCGTAAAGAGGACTGCCAAAACCCTATTCGTGCATATAGTCACACCGCACCATTTATGGGTGGTCCTGATAGCATCAAAAACACAAACGGCGCAGGCGATTGCGCGTTGGCTGCGGTACTTCATGACTTATCAGCGAATGTGTACCACAAACTTAATGTGGCAAACTCAGCAAAGCATCAGCAACCTGCTATGACTTACTCATCGCTTGCACAAATTAGTAAATACGCTAACCGTGCAAGCTATGAAGTGCTTGTTCAGCACTCGCCACGTTTATCGCGTGGTTTACCTGAACGCGAAGATTGCTTAGAGCAAGTTTACTGGGATCAGTAACCGCGACTAAAAAATCGAAATATCCAGTTTCTGGGATAAGCGCTCAAGAGCCGCTATCCCAGCCACTGAGTTACCATATGAATTTAAGCGTGGTGCCCATACCGCAATCGTAAACTGATTAGGTAGCACTGCTAAGATTGTTCCGGATACCCCTGATTTTCCGGGCATACCTACACGGTAACCGAAATCCCCCGCAGCATCGTATAAACCACTGGTAAACAGTAACGAATTAAGTTGTTTATTTTGCCTTGCACTCAGTACTTTATTACCGTTGGCATCTTTGCCCTGATTAGCGAGGTAATTGTAAGCTTTTGCTAATTCAACGCAGTTCAATTCGATGGCACAGAAATTAAAATAGGCCCATAAGACATCATCTACTTCGTTATTAAAATTACCAAATGATTTCATTAAATGTGCCATGGCCGCATTGCGATGACGAAATTCATATTCAGAGTTAGCCACTTTTTTGTCGATTATGACGCTTGGATTCCCTGATAACTGCCGAAATGATTCAAGCATAGAATGCATCGGTGCAGACAGTCGACTGTAAAGCGCATCACATGTCACAATGGCACCAGCATTAATAAATGGGTTACGTGGGATGCCGTGTTCAAACTCAAGTTGGGTCAGTGAGTTAAACGCTGTACCAGAAGGCTCTTTACCTACTCGCTGCCACAGCTCATCCCCATAACGCTGAAGCGCCAAAGTCAGGGTCATTACTTTAGAAACTGATTGAATAGTAAAACGCGCACTACAGTCACCACCGCAGTAAGTTTGACCGTCTACGGTATGAATCGCTATAGCGAACTGATTTGGCTCAACCTCTGCTAGCGCAGGAATATAGTCAGCAACCTTACCTTGGTTCAGTAATGGCTGAACTTCTTTGGTTATTTCATCTAATACATGTTGATAATCAATCTGTGACATACCGCGTCCTTAAAACAAAAAGCCCCGCGTTTGCGAGGCTCTGTAGTCTACTAGAGATGGTTCAGTTTTACTCTTAAATTAACTCATTGCTGTTTGCAATTTTTTCATCGCTGTTTTCTCTAGCTGACGAACACGCTCTGCTGAAACATTGTATTTTTCAGCAAGCTCTTGCAGTGTTGCTTTATCATCTGCTAACCAGCGCGCACTAACGATATCTTGCGAGCGCTCATCAAGGGTTTTTAATGCGCTGAATAAACGTGCATGAGATTGCTCTTGCCATTGCTGCTCTTCAATATCATCAGCAAGGTCAGCACTGCCATCTGTTAAATACTGTACTGGCGAATATGTGCTTGTCGGTGCGTCATCATTATCGTCGCCCGTTAAATCAAAGCCCATATCTTGGCCGCTCATACGTGATTCCATCTCACGTACTTCTTTTTCACTAACACCCAGCTCGTTAGCAACGGTACTAACCTCAGCTTGGTTGAACCAACCTAAACGTTTTTTGTTTTTACGTAGATTGAAGAATAATTTGCGTTGCGCTTTTGTTGTTGCAACTTTCACGATACGCCAGTTTTTTAATACGTATTCGTGAATTTCTGCTTTGATCCAGTGTACTGCGAATGAGACCAAACGAACACCGACACTTGGGTCAAAGCGTTTTACCGCTTTCATCAGACCAATATTACCTTCTTGAATCAAATCAGCTTGCGGTAGACCATAGCCCGAATAGCTTTTTGCAATGTGAGCAACAAAGCGAAGATGTGACATAATGAGTTGCTTTGCAGCATCAAGATCACCTTCTTCCTGAAGACGTGTCGCTAACTGTTTTTCTTTCTCAGCATCAAGCATAGGAATCGTGCTAACAGCTTGAAGATAGCCATCCATACTTGCGCTTTGTTGACCTACAGTAAGTGCCATTGCGTATAAATCTTTACTCATTTTTCACCTCAGTGATAAACATTTTAAAACCATCTTAGCACTCTTTAAGCGAGAGTGCTAATTTCAATTAAAAACTTTTTTGAACCTCAGATCAAGTGGTTTTTTTATCTATTTTTAGTCTACGCTAACACGCTGAATATGCGGTGAATTCTAGTTTTGATTGAAAGAGCGATAAATTTATTACTGCTTTTATTTAGCGCTATTAGAGCAGTGTAACAACGAATTGTTACACTTTATTGTTATACTTTATCGGGTTCTATTTCTTTTATATAGCGGCTAACTGATAAGTAAGACCCGACAAAGCCGAGGGCTGTTGCAAGTGCAACTAAAACGCCGAATTCCGACATTGTCAGACCGATTAAATCAAAGCTGGTTTCATAGACGCCCGCCACTTCACTAACCGCACTGCCTAGCCACCACATCATTAAAGCAACACAAATAAAAGAGAACAAACCACCAATAATACCGTACCAAACCCCTGTCCATAAAAATGGCGCATGAATAAAGGTATTTGTCGCACCGACTAGCTTCATCACTTGAATTTCTTCTTTTTTGTCCATTATTGATAAGCGGATAGTATTACCAATGATTAAAGTAACAGAGGTTAATAATAGTAGGGCAATAGTGATTACACTCTCTTTTAATAAACTTAATAGCGCATTCAAACGCTCGAGCCACGCGATATCAAGCTTACCAAAATCAACCTCACGCTCAGCCTCTAGTTTTTTAAGTAATTGCTCTGCTGCATTGGGTTGACGGTGACGAATGGTAGGCGTAACGATAACAACATCAGGCAGTGGATTTGCATCAAGGTATTCCAGTGCTTGGCCAAAACCAGATACCTGTTTAAACTCAGTAAGTGCATCCCCTTTTGAAATAAACTCCACTTTATCGATCTCAGGATAAAGAGCTAAACGTTTCACTAGGGTCTGCGTTTGTTGCTGAGTCATACTTTCTTTAACAAACAACGAAATTTCTGCCGCTTCTTCAAAGCCACTACTCACTTGAGATACATTTTTAACCACTAAATACAAAGTGGCAGGTAAAGTTAAACTCAAGCCTAAAACAGCAATCGTCATCAGTGATGCAAGAGGTGTTCGCCACATTTCACCTAAACTATGCACACCTTGTCGAATAAGGTTCATTATAAAAAAGTAAGGCGAAGCAAAAAATGATTTTTGTTGTCCCTCTGTTTGGCTTGAGCGACTTTTGAATAATAAACTCATAGTGTTTCCTCCGCTAACGGATCTTGAATCATTCGACCATCCTTTAACGTGAGGCTGCGGTAGCGCATACGCGCAATCAAGCCAATATCATGAGTTGCAATTAATACCGTTGTACCATGGTGGTTAAAATCCTCGAATAAGCGCAGGATATCCATGGAAAGCTCAGGATCTAAATTACCTGTTGGTTCATCAGCTAATAAAATTGGTGGCGAATTAACAATCGCTCTGGCGATCCCTACACGCTGTTGCTCACCACCAGATAAAGTAGCAGGACTACATTTAGCCTTATCGAGCAAGCCAACCTTATCCAGTGCACCATGAACACGTTTAGCAATTTGCTTGTGGTGCGTTCCTTCAATCACAAGCGGTAAGGCAACGTTATCAAATACAGAATAACGCTCTAAAAGGCGATGGTTCTGAAAAATAATACCAATATCACGACGAATATACGGGACCTGGCGTGATTTAACGGCATTTAAATCCACACCATTTATTAGTACCTGCCCTGCTGATGGGCGCTCCATGAGGCTAATGAGCTTTAACAAAGTACTTTTACCAGCACCACTATGGCCTGTTAAAAAAGCAAGCTCGCCAGGCTTAATATGAAAGCTGACTTTTTCAAGGGCACGATGGCCCCCCGGATAGGTTTTACTGACTTGCTGAAAATTTATCATTTTAATTATCAATCATCTTACAGCTAAAAAGGGAGTTAACTCCCTTTTTAATTAGTTATGCATCGTCCTCATCTTGGCTAAACAGCGCATCAATGAAGTCATTACTGTTAAAGGTCCGAAGGTCGTCAATTCCTTCACCAACACCTATGTAACGAATTGGAATATTAAACTTATCTGCTACAGCAAAGATAACTCCACCTTTTGCCGTACCATCTAACTTAGATAATGTGATACCGGTTAAACCAACGCATTCATTAAAAAGTTTTACTTGGCTAATCGCATTCTGACCCGTACCCGCATCAATTGTTAACATTACTTCATGCGGTGCATCAGGGTCTATTTTTTTCATTACGCGGGCTATTTTTTCAAGCTCTTGCATAAGGTTATCTTTATTTTGCAAACGCCCTGCTGTATCAGCGATTAACACATCAACATTACGTGCTTTTGCCGCTTGAAAAGCATCAAATACAACAGAGGCACTGTCTGCGCCAGTGTGCTGAGCAATGACTGGGATGCTGTTACGCTCACCCCATACTTGTAGCTGCTCAACAGCTGCAGCACGGAAGGTATCACCTGCGGCTAACATGACCGACTTACCTTCATTTTGGAATTGCTTCGCAAGTTTACCGATAGTCGTTGTTTTACCAACGCCATTGACACCCACCATTAAGATCACAAATGGCTTTTTATCACCTGATACAACCAACGGTTGCTCAGCAGTTTTAAGCATATCAGCCATTTCTTGCTTCATTAACTCATAAAGAGCATCACCATCTTTTAACTGCTTACGATCCGCTGCATCAGTTAGGTTATCAATCAACTTCATTGTTGTATCAACACCTAAATCTGCTGTTAATAGCTGTGTTTCTAGTTCTTCGAATAACTCATCGTCTATTTTCTTACCGCTAAAAATAGAGGCAAAGCCAGAGCCAATATTAACGCGAGTTTTTAATAGACCTTTTTTAAGGCGTGCGAAGAAACCTTCTTTCTTTGGCTTTTCAGCTGCGGCTTGTGCAGCTTTCTCTTGCTCTAAACGTTCTGCTTCTGCTTCAGCAATGCGTTCTTGCTCTAAGCGTTCTGCTTCTGCCTTTTCTGCAGCAATGCGCTCTTGCTCTAAACGTTCTGCCTCTACCTTTTCTGCCGCAATACGCTCTTGTTCTATACGTTCCGCTTCTGCCTGCTCTGCTTCACGCTGCGCCTTTTCAGCAGCAACGCGTTCTTGCTCTAATTTCATTGCGGCTTCTTGCTCAGCAAGACGAGCTTGTTGTTCACGGCGCTCTTGCTCTGCCGCTTGCTGCTCTTGAGCTAA
>VAOY01019328.1_pt1 | contig 29836 bp, 33 predicted proteins | sample 3393881 | NCBI WGS metagenome assembly VAOY01 (sample SAMN08290430, study PRJNA428436) | hydrothermal vent metagenome | isolation source: Deep-sea hydrothermal vent chimney | place: Indian Ocean: Southwest Indian Ridge
ATCCATAATTTAACTTAATAACTAACTGATTGAAATACCTTTTGGTGATTAAATGATTGAAGCAGATTTCTTAATTGAGAGTATGGGAAATAGTAGTTATGCAGTTGAAAGAAGTCTTAATAAACTTGTGGAGGATATAGAGAGAGATAAAGAGGTTGAACTTGTTGGAAAAGATGTGGGTGAAGTGAAAAAAGAAGAAGGCTCATATACAGGTATAGTTGAGCTGGAGCTTCAATTCAGTGATATGAAAAGTTTTGTCAGAGGAGTTATAAAGTATCCTCCAAGTGCTATTCTTCTGAACTCTCCTGCAGAAATAACTATGAGCAGAGAGGAGTTCCAGCAGCTTCTTGCTTTTACAGGGGGTGTAATAAGGGACCTTTATTCACACTATCATGCCGGATTTGTGTTTGAAGATATTGAAGAAGAGTTCACTCCTGTTGATGAGGAGGAGATTGATTCTCTTCTTGACCATGGCGCTGTAAGGGTGGGTGTACTTATTGAAAACGAGGATGAAGACCTTAGTACCATTATTTCAAGAGTTATTGAGGCTATAAGTGGTGATGTGGAATACATTAAGGCTGAGGAGATGAAACTTGAGGCAGGCAGGGTTGTTGCTCTTGACCTTTTAATAGAGCCTCCAAGCAGTGTGTTTGACCTGGTGCTGAAATACGTGCCTATGGTTATAAAAATTGTGGAACCTGAAGAGATAACTCTGAGCATGCTTGATATGCAGGATATCAGTACAAGCATTGCTGAAGTGATAAATGAAGTTATGATTCAAAATGCAGTATTTAAGTGATTGAAATGAATGAGCTAAGTGATGTTATAACTGGATTAGAGAAGGATATTGATGATGTCAGAGGGAAGGGAGAAGAAGAGGCAAAGATTAGAATTAAGCTGGGTTTTGCCTATGCTGTCAGCGGAGAGATAGAAAAGGCAGAGAAGGAATACAGTAAGGCTTTTGAGATTTACAGAAAGCTGAAAAATGACTCAGGGAAGGCGACCTGCTATGGTAACCTTGGAGTTATATATGGAATGAAAGAGGATTTTGAAAAGGCTATTGAATATTATAATAAAGCTCTTGAGTTACACGAGAAGCTGGGACTTGGAAAGGAAGCGGCCCAGGATTATATAAATCTGTCTCTTGTAAATAAAAGTATAAATAATCTTGGGGAAGCAGAAAAACTTCTAAAAAGTGCCCTTGATATTATACTTGAGATAGAGGATAAGGAAAAACTTGCATCAGTATATTCTCTCATGGGTAAGCTAAAATTTGATATGGAAAAATTTGATAAATCTGCTATCTATTTCGCTAAGGCTGAAGATATCTATGAGGAAATAGAAGATAATGAAGCCTGTGCTCTTGGAGCCATTAGTCTTGCATCTGCTCTTCAGGCACAGACAAAGCTTGAGGAGGCAGAGAAAAGCTATATTAAAGCCTTCAATATGTTAAAAGAACTCAATCGTGCTGAGTTTTCAAAGGCTGCTCTGGGGCTTTTTGAAATTTATATAATATATGCGATTTCTGACTACAATAACAATAAAAATTATAAGGAGAAGATGAAACAGGCTTATGGTTTTCTAAAAGATGCTGGTGCCCAGGAAGCTCTTGAAGGTATAATAAAGAATTTCAATGGCCTCCTTAAAGTAAATCCAGGTTTTGTTGAGGTGGCAGTAAAAGAGTCAATCTGTCTGGGTGGGGGAGCTCTGGAAACTCTCAGGCCTCTTGAGATAGCCGCACAGAAAATTGAGAAAGGTGAAACCTCTCTGGAAGATGTTGACATGGAATACAGAGATGTGGTGGGTAGCATACTTGAAAGGATTAAGCATTCTTCCCCTTTATCATCTCATAAAACTGGTTGAAACTTATTTCTTTTCCTGAAGTTTCTTTAAGTACATATTCCTCATCATCTACTTTCCCTTTTAGAGAATCAACAAGGAAGACTGTTCGGCTGTTTTTTCTAAGTTCTTCATAATTTTTGCTTTTTATAAGTTTTCTGAGTTCAAAAAGAAATCTTGGTGTCTCTATTTCTGAATCAAAGCAGTTCCTGCACAGCACTCTGCCTGTTCTCAGCCTGTGATAAATGTCCCTGACTATCTCCTTACCACAGAAACTGCATTCAATCTTCAGATTCTCTGACATATTCTTCGACCTCCTCTACTATCTTCCAGAAGATTTCTGCTGCTACTGAGGTATTATCTGTGACGAAGGGTATGCCTTCTTCACTGAGCTTGCCCACTGTTGCCTCTATAGGTAATCTTCCCAGCAATTTCAGTCTGTATTCCTTTAAAAATCTGTCTATGTTGCCTCTCGGAAAAATTTCTTCTCTGGTGCCGCAGCTCCTGCATATATGATAGCTCATATTCTCTATAAGACCTATCAGAGGCACTTCCATCTTGTTCAGAAGTTCAACACTTTTTGTAGCGTCCATGAGAGCAATATCCTGGGGCGTGGTTACGACAATGGCACCAGTTATTTCAGGAATTACCTGCATAACAGTTAATATCCCATCTCCTGTGCCTGGGGGCAGGTCTATTATGAGATAATCGAGATTTTCCCATACCACATCTCTGAGGAAGTTTACTATAGCTTTTATTACCATTGGACCGCGCCATGCGACAGGCTCTGAGAAGTAATTAAGCAGAGGTTCCATGGAAATTAACTTCACATCGTAAGCTTTAAGAGGATAGATTCTGTCATCAAGAACCTCGGGTTTAACAGCATTCAGCCCGAAAAATCTTGTAATATTTGGGCCGGTTATATCTGCATCAAGAAGGCCAACTTTTGAATCTCTTGCTGCAAGAGCATAGGCAAGACTTGCCGAGATTGTGCTTTTACCAACTCCGCCTTTTCCGCCTACGACAATAATCACATTCTTTACTCTTGCCATATTCTCAATTATCATACTCTGAAAATCGCTTCTATCTTCCATGCCAGAGCAAAAAAAAGTTAACAAAGTAATCCTAATTAAAATCAGACAAAATAAAAATCAGATTAAAAATATAAAGAAAAAAAAAGATGGTTTTTACACCATCTTGAAGTTTGTACCCTTTCTGTATGTCTCAACACTGAAAATCCAGTCATCAATGCTCTTGTCACTGAATGGGATATCAGTTATCTGGAAGAATTTTTCCCATCCGATGCGCTCAATCCACTCACCAATTCTCTCGTCTTCTTCAGCATTGGCTTTGTAGATATCCACGATTTTCCTGACAACCTTAACAACATTATTCCAGTGTGGTGGTTCATTTGGCATGAAAGGTATTATCAGGCGTGCAAGAAGAGGTCCTTTTCTTGTATTGGATACCTTTCCGCCAACCCAGATACTTACACCATCATTCTCAGGGTCATGTATTGGTATACCCTCACACATACTATAGCAGATACCACAGTACATACACTTCTCTTCGGCAATAGTAATGCTCTTTGGATTGCCTTTCTTTGGTTTTATTGCATATTTTGGGCATGACTTGATCAGGTCGGGCACAGAGCAGAACTTCTCGACTATCTCATCAATCACAATTGGTACTTTCCTGTGCATACCTATTATTGCTATATCACTGGCATGAGTGGCTCCGCACATGTTAAGGCAGCCTGAAACAGCCATCTTTATTCTCTCCGGGAAAGCATTGTTGTCCTTGAACTCTTCATAGAACTCTTCATAGAGAGCCTTTGTTATTGAGGGAGAGTCTGTAGCTGGAGTATGGCAGTGAGTCCATCCGACACACTGAATTATTGCCTTCAGACTGTGGTCAGTACCGCCAACAGGGAAACCCATAGCTTCAACGTCTTTTATAACACTGTCTACATCTTCGGCTCTGGGTACTATAAAGCTCACATTGTGTCTTGAGGTGAACTTTATGTAGCCTTCGCAATACTTATCAGCTATATCGCAGAGTTGGTGTACAGTTTCTGCCGCAACATACTTTGGTATAGCTGCTCTTACAGTATAGGCTTCATCTCCGCTTTCTGCCACATGCTTTATCACACCACCCTTTATATGCTCGTGGTACTTCCACTTGCCATAATTTTTCTTGGATACAGGCGGTAAAAACTCCTTATAATCCGGTGGTCCAAAATCTAGGTCATCAAAACTCAGTGCCATTTTACTCTACCTCCCCTGGCCAATAGAACCAGAAGGGATTTGCCCTTGGTCTTGTTATCATCTGGGGTACAGGGTCTATTCCCAGTTTTTTACCGACTTCAAATAAGAATTTACCAAAACCAATTCTGTATATGGCTTCGCCAACTCTTTCCTTTGGATTCCCTATTTCATCCCACCAATCCTGGATGCCTACTATTATTTCAATCAGCCTGGTGTATGGTGCTTCAACCTTTATGAATGGTATGAGTGTCCAGCCCAGAAAAGCGCCTATTCTACCTCTTGCTCTGGCGCCTATGAGGATTGTTGCTCCCTTATCATCACCGGGTCTGAGTGCCTTGGGAAACTCATTAATGCAATACATGCATCTTGTGCAATTTCCCATATCTATATCAAGTTTCCCATTCTCGTAGCTCATACAGCTTGTAGGACACTTGTTGACTACCTTCAGAATTTTCTCTTCTGGATACTCCTTTAGAATATCCTGGTCTATCTTGATAGCATCTCTGAAGTTGCCGATTACAGCAAAATCACTCCTTGCAGTTGCAGCTACGCAGTCATTTGGACACCCTGGAATTTTGATTTTCCATTTATATGGAAATCTTGGACGGTGAATATCCTCTATAAAGCGCATTGTTAAGACCTGGTAGATATCAAGAGTATCGATATTGCTGTATTCGCAGATAGCAGGACCTCCACAGGCTGCAAGCGTTCTCACGTCACCGCCGCTTCCGCCGAAGTCATAGTGAAGCTTTGCCAGCGCTTCAAAAGCAGGCTCTATATTCTCTGTCTCAACACCCACAAGCTGTAGATTTCCAGTGGCGCCGTGGAAGTTAAGAAGTCCGCTTCCATATTTTGTCCAGACGTCTACAACCTTTCTAAGTGAGTCTGTTTTGTAGAACCAGCCTGCAGGCTCGATCATTCTGAATATATGGGAACTTCCAAGAATTTCTGGCATGTCTGAAAGTCTTCCTATTACCCCTGCATCGTAACCGGGGTAGCCCACCATTCCGCCGTGTTTGAAATGGGTCCTCTTATCTTCCAAAGCTTTATTGTAGATTTCCACTAAACCAGTGTAGCCGGCTTTTTTCCATTCAGTAACATAGCTTGGCCACTTCCCCTTTTCAAGTTCTTCAACTGGCCTTGTCATAAACATACCTCCTATATTTCAAACTGTATATCTTTAATATATAAAATTTTTGTTTTCTAATCGGTGTTGCACTGGTATAATATACCATAGCTAAGTTACAGTATACCATTAATTTAAAATTAAGAAAATATTAAATATTTACCCAAAATGTTAAAAAAATTTTAAAGAATAGAGGACTTATTCACATGTAATTGCCTGGACTGGACAGGCTTCTGCAATTTCATCGCAGGTTGCACAGTCATCGCACTTTACATTGCTTTTATCGTCCACTACTTCAAAACAATCTGGGTCCATACTTTCGCATGTTCCACATCCAACACATGCTTCCTGATCAACAACTGGTCTTGCCATATACAAATCACCTCACGAATTTTCTGCTCTACCTTAAGGGCTATTAGTATTTAAAGATTACTGTTTTGAGAGATTAAAAAGTTACTATATTTCTTTTTTCTGTCTTGCCTGATTATACTTTTCTTTACTCTTGCAGTTCATATCTATACAGCTTAGAATTCTTCTCCTGCCAAAAGATATGCTCACCATGGGTAATCCACATGTGCTGCAGAGTTTATCAGTAGGATAAACATTTTTTTTCTGAGGGAGGGGGAAGGATGTTTTGCACTTCGGGTAGTTTGAACATCCTATAAATTGTTTTCCTGAAGCTTTTGAGCGGATTATTCTCAGGTTGCTGTCGCAGTTAGGACATTTACCTATAATTTTCATCTCTCTGTCTTTTTCGATGAATCCCGCAGCAATACTCTTACCAATACTTTCTTCCTTTTCTCTGAAAATCTTCAGAGTTTTTATTAACTCTTCCTTTGCTTCTTCGATAGTTTCCTCTTTTTTTGCCTCACCACGCTGGATTTTCTCCAGCTTTTCTTCAAAATATTTTGTGAGCTTTTCATCAATAATCTTTGGGATATTTTTCTCCAGAGCCTCTATGACGCGCATACCAAGAGGAGTAACTTTTATGGAAACTCCTTTTATATATTCCCTTCTGTATAATGTATCCACAATCTCAGCCCTTGTAGCCTTTGTGCCGAGTCTCAGAGCTTCAAGTTCTCTTACAAGTGAGGCAGGGTTATACCTCCTTGGCGGCGAGGTCTCCTTCTCATCACCTGCGATTTTTAATACCTTAAATATATCTTCTTCATTAATTTCAGGGAGCTGAACTTCTTCCAGCTTCATGTAGGGATAAAATTCACTCCAGCCCCTTTCAAGAGTTCTTGAAGCAGAGAATCCGAAATCTTCATCTTTAATCTCCACTTTAACATTAATATTCTCTCTCTGCATGCTATCGCCAAAGGTTGCAAGGTAGCGATATGCTATAAGCTCATATATCTTCTCAGCCCTTGGTTCCAGCTTCTTTGGAGTCTGGCCTGTTGGAAATATTGCAGGATGTGCAGGGTCATCCTTTTTTCCCTGTCTTGGATATAACCTTTCCTTTTTGAGAAGCTTTTTTGACGCCTCCGCAAATTTTGCGTTTTTACCAAGAGCTTCTATAATTCTCCTGTAACCTATGGCCGGAGGAAGTTTCTGAGAGGAAGTTCTGGGATATGAAATGCAACCTTCTTCATATAGACTCTGAGCTATATCCTGAACCTGTTTTGGAGTTAATCTGAAGGCTTTATAGGCTTCAGACTGAAGTGTGCCCAGGTCAAAAGGTACAGGCGGAGGTATTATACTCTCTTTCCTTGTTACGCTCTTGACTATTCCCTCTTTCTCATCTTTGATTTTATTTAATATCTCTTCAGCCTTCTGGAGTTCAAAAATTCTACCAAGAACATGCTCTGCTCTTATCTTTCTTCTTGAAACTTTAAGGTCGGCATAGACTTTAATATAAGGTTCAGGCTTGAAGCTGGATATCTCCCTCTCTCTTCTCACAAGTATGGCTAAAGCGGGTGTTTGAACTCTACCAGCGCTGAAGACTGCATAGCGCTTTAATCCCTTTTTAGCAGCTTCGGTTAAAGCTCTTGAAATATTTATACCCCAGTACCAGTCCAGGATATGTCTTGTTTCTCCGGCTTCCACAAGATTGTAGTCAACTTCTGAAAGCTCGGAGTAGGCCTTCCTCAAATCAAGAGTTGTGAGGGTGGAGAAGCGCATTCTCTTTATTTTATCTTTATTTATTGCCTTATCTCCAAGAACAGCATATTTGAGTGCATTGTATCCAAGTAGCTCGCCCTCGATATCATAATCAGTGGCGATTATAAATACGTCTGCTTCTTTTCCGAGTTTTTTCAGGAGATTTACATACTGTTTTATGTAGCTCTTGCCCTTTCCAATTTCATATAGAGGTGCCCATTCTATATCGAAGGCAGGGTAGTCTCTTGAGGATTTCTTTTCCTTCAGTGAATAAAGATGACCTGCTGCACTGGCAATGACAATATCCTTATCATTGCTTGAAAGCTCATAGTAATTAGCTCTGCCATGATGCTTTTTTTTGTAGTCTTTTGACAGTGCAAAAGCTATCTTCTGACCTACTTTTGGCTTCTCAGCTATAATCAGAACTTTCATCGGGAGAATTTTGAGATAGTAACATTAGATAAATATTCTGGTTAGTTATTTCTGTGAAGTCAACCCTTCAGAGAGGATATCAATAATTCTGGATTTCTCCCTGGGAATAAAAACGGTCTTCTGTCTGGACTTTTTTCCATTTACTATTTCCACTCTGCACTCAAAAATCTCTGAGAGGTATTTTTCAAGCTCTTTATTGGCTTTGTTATCCTTTGCTTCGACTTTTATTTTAATCTCAATTCTTCCACGCCAGCTATTGAAGCCCGAAAGCCCATTCCTTCCAGCTTCAGGCTGGACGATAATCTCAAGAAGGCAGCCATTGGAAGTAATTTTAATAGAATTTTTCAGTTTCATCTTTTTTCATTTCTGTAATACTCTCTGAAGAATTTATCAAAACCTATGAGCAGAAGACCAAGAGCCTCTTCATGCTCTGTCTTTTTTATATTGATATGGTAGTGCCTAACCGGGTTTTTTTCATAATCAATGAAACATTCCTGACATTGATATGTCTCCTCAAGGAACTTCTTCACCCAGATAAGGAACTCATGAAGAACAAGAATTTCATCTTTGTACATCCTACCATAATGTTATGAATCTACCATAAATATATTTCTCTGGGCTTCTGGCAATGTTACAAATATTAGAGGGGTGAAATGCAAGCTTGACCAGTGAACACTTTTCCGGTGCACCTGGAATATACATTTATACATTAGTGCTCCTCTGATTAACAGACCTGATAACTTAGTTTCTGAAAGTGATTTAGCCGTAAAAATGATGAATTCCGAATTACAATAATATCTGACGAAAAATTGGTAGAATCAATTAGAAAAAGAAGGTAAAGAAAAGGAAGCAATAAAAAGTATAAAAACTTCTAATGAGTTTTCAAATAAATATTTATATTAAACACAAAGATACAGTGAACTAAATATAGGGAGGGATTAAAATTAAGTCAAAAGTCTATAGTTTCCTGTTAAAAACATTAAGGAGGTTTGGATGTGGATCAGGGTTTATGCTTCTCATATCGAGAGCTTATGCTTTGCCGGCTATCATACTTTCAACTTCCATTCGACAGACATAGAAATTAATTGTATGATATTCTATTTAATTATAAGCTATGTAACCTCTTTAGATTACTTTATATTCAATATTCATAAGCTTTAAATATTAATGTAGTGATGTACGCTTACATATAACACAAGGAGGTGTAATATGTTAAAGAAAATAATAACTATATCGATACTGTTTTTTGTTCTGTTAGGAGCAGGTTGTACAACAGCTCCGAAAACGGCTACCAGTACAGTTCCAAAAACATCAACAACCACAAGTAGCCCTGTTGTGTCTTCCCATCCCGGTGTCACAGTAATTGCCGCAGGGTCTTTGGGATATGCGTTAAAAGACCTTGGTCAGAAGTGGCGTGAGGTATATCCTAATGCCCCTATTCTACCCGGCGGAGGAATTTTTATGGGTAGCATTAAAGGTGGAAAGCAGATTGGTGTACTGCACAGACAATATGATGTTTATGCATCTGCTGCTTCCAGTGTAATACCTCAGGTTCTGGCCCCAAAATATGCATCGTGGATGATAGTATTTGCAACCAATCAGATATCTGTCTTGTATTCACAGAATTCTCAAGCGCCTATAACCATAGAAGGTAAAACTTACCACGTAAGTGATATCAATAGTCAAAACTGGTGGAAGTTTGTGACATCACCAGGTGTGACAATAGGTGTAAGTAATGGCAGTCAGGACCCGGCTGGATTTCAGGCAATACAGGCTATGAAACTTGCAGGAATATACCTGGTACAGCACGATAATACTGCATACAATGCATGGTTCAACAAGGAACTTGGTTATCCTGTAAATGACACTGATGCAATATTCCAGGCAATATGGATAAAGAAAACTAAGACTGGATATCTCAGGCCTGTGGGCATAGAAGCGAGCCTTGATGCAATGATAAAGACAGGAGCGCCATATTTCGGAATCTCTTACAGAAGTCTTGCAAAGTCTTACGGATTGGGATATATACAGTTGCCATGGAAGGTAAATCTTGGCCATACAAATGAATCTGCGATTCGATATTATTCACAGGTTAATAGCAGTGGTGCACCCATGGGATTAAGTGGTTCGAGTAGTGAGGCAGCACAGTCTGGAGCACCGATATTTTACGCAGTGACCATTCCTACAAACGCCCCTAACAAAGTATTGGCAAAGAATTATATCATGTTGCTATTAGGGCCTATCGGACAGCAGGTACTGAAAGATACCTATTTTAAGCCACTTTCCAAACCTTACTTTGTACCGTTCAACTCCAAAGCCATGCTTCCATCAGGTTTGTCCCCATATACGCAGAAGTTGCCAGCACAGTTGCAGTCAGGACCCGGTTATAAAGCAATGATGGGATCATAAGATCCTTCTATATTTTTTTATTTTTATTTTTATACTGTCTCCATTTATACTGAAGTTTGCATTGGATTTTATCTTGATTGGATTTTCAAAAATTAGACCAGTAATCATCAGGCTTTTTTCCAGTTTTATTACCTGCTGGATTGCTACTGGTATTCCATCTATTCCATTGTCTTTGTCTATAAGCAGTACTACATCCTCAGGAGTAAATGCGACTGTGGTGTCTTCTGGCAGGTTTAGATATCTGTTCAATTCTGCACTATTAATCACATTTTCAATACCCAGAAACTTTGCTATAAACTCATTTTTTGGGGCATTAATAAGCTCATCAAATTTACCCACCTGTTCTAATGTGCCATGCTGAAGTATTCCCACGCGGTCTCCCAGTTCAATCGCTTCTATACGATTATGAGTTACGTGGATTGTGGGAATGCCATATTCATCATGAATCCGTTTCAGTTCGTAGATAAACCTGTCTTTCAAATTTTGGTCCAGTCCACTGAATGGTTCGTCTAATAATAGCAGTTTTGGAGAGGTTGCAAGGGCACGAGCCAGTGCAACTTTCCGTTTCTCGCCACCGCTCAGCACCTCAGGCCGTTTCTCCAATAAATCTTCGAGTTCAAGAGTTTTTATCAGGCGCTTAAGCTGTTTATATGCATCGTGGCGTGAGACACCATGAACTCTCAATCCAAATGTAAGGTTATCTATTACTTTCATGTTATCGAATAGCGCGTAATCCTGGGGCACATATCCAATTTCACGGCTTTCAGGTCTTTCGTGTGTGATATCCCTGCCATCCAGCGTAATTTTACCCGATTCAGGACTATAAGCACCTGCTATTATATCTAACAACAGGCTCTTTCCAGACCCGGTCGGTCCTAAAAGTACAAAATATTCATGGTCATGGAGATGTAGTGTTATCTTGTTAAGAGTTAGTGAAGGTACCTCGAGAAGCAGATTTTTAATATCAATCATCTTTCTACACCTGGCATATAAAATATTTTTTGATACTGTATCACTTTAAGCACTATCAATATTATCAGGGAGATAATAATAAGCACTGCAGATAATCCTACTGCACCTTTCATACCTGTTGATACAAACTGGTTGTATACTTCGATACCTGCAATCTGGTGATACGTGGGTATTATGTACGGGGCAACAATCATGATAGCTGCCACCTCACTCATTGCACGACCCCAGCTGAGGATACCACCAGTAAGTATGCTTCGTGCGATTTGAGGAATGATAATCATTCTTACTACCTGCCATTGCGATGCACCGAGTGTTCTGGCAACAAGCTCAATTCTTGGATGTACGCTCTTTATCGCTTCTTCCATGGTCTTTATGGCATACGTGCCACTTACGAACATATATGCCATCACTATTGCAAGCATGCTGTAGCCAAATGATAATCCGAAACGACTCAATAGCGGTCCACCAGGTTCACTCTTCGCAAATACTAATAACAGTGCAATTCCTACAACAGTGTGTGGAATCATTATGGGCAACTCTACAATGGCATCTATCATTTTCTTGCCTATAAACTGGTACCTTGCAAGAATATATGCAAGCGGAAAACCGAATATTACCACTATTATTGTAGATACTGTAGCAGCTAATAAAGTAATCTTAATCCCTTCGAGATTTACAGGAGAAAGAAATTGAGAAAGTAAATATCGCGGTGAGTCATATAATAACAATCTTAGAATTGGTACTACGAAAAACAGTATAAGAAGAATGGATGTGCTCCAGACAATAATATTAAATGATATGCTTCCTGATATAGTTTTAGGTACCTTTCGATTGGTATGCATATTGATACGTTGCACAATTTCTATACTTAAACTTTCGTCTTTTATAAAAATATGTAATCACTTTGGGTTACATGGAAGTGAAAATACGTAAACTTTAAATATACAATGTATTAGAACCACGTTTACGTACTAAAACAGGAGGTACAATATGTTAAAGAAGATAATAGCTATATCGATACTGGTCTTTGTTCTGTTAGGTGCAGGTTGTACAACCGCTCCAAAAGCAACCGGCGTAAACAAAAGCAGTGCTGTAAATAATAGCAATGTAGCGGCTGTAAAGGAGACTGCAAGTACACAGGAGCCTCAGAAACTTGCCCTTGCAACAACAACAAGCACATATAACTCGGGCTTGCTCGGAGTACTCAATCCGGTCTTCCAGAAGAAATATAACGTACTGATAGATGTCCATGCTGTTGGCACTGGTGCGGCACTTACAATGGGAAAAGATGGCCAGGTAGATGTTGTCCTTGTACATGCTAGGAACCTGGAGGATAAGTTCCTTGAGGAAGGCTATGGAATAAATAGAAGAGACGTCATGTTCAACGACTTTATAATAATGGGGCCTAAGAATGACCCTGCGGGAATAAAAGGAAGTAAGAGTGCAATGGAAGCCTTCAAGAAAATAGCAGCAGCCGGAAAACTTGGCAAGATAAAGTTTTTGTCAAGGGGTGACAGGTCAGGTACAAATGAAAAAGAGCTAATTGTATGGAAAGATACAGGAATTACCCCAAGTGGTAAGTGGTATCAGAAGACAGGACAGGGCATGGGAAGAACATTGACAATAGCCAATGAAGAGAAAGCCTATACTCTGAGTGATAGAGGAACCTATCTTGCCTATCTTTCCAAAGGTAAGCTTGACAACATGGCGATTCTCGTACAGGGCCCTCTAGATGGTGGTGACCCTCTTCTTGCCAATCCCTATGGAGTGATTGCAGTTAACCCATACAAGTATCCAAAGAGAAACTATGGACTTGCTATGCTGTATATCAGTTTCCTTACATCGCCTGAAGGCCAGAAAATAATAAAAGACTACAAGAAAAATGGCCAGGAGCTTTTCTATCCCGATGCTATTAAGCCCGTAGATGACTTCAACCAGTATCTCCCTATAACTATCCATGGACTCTACAATAAAACAGGCAGTCCATATACTGGTATTACAACACTTCCACCAACGGGCTAAGCTAAACCTCCATTTTTCTTTTTTTTTTCCAATAGTTATTGATACAATGAAATAGGTGCTATTATGGACTATCTTGTTGATGGAATTATCCAAGCAATAAAACTTATAATCACTCTTAATCCTTATGTGGTTACTGTAACGGTGGTGCAGGTGCTGGTCTCTACCAGTGCTGTTATTTTTGCTTCTATCACAGCAATTCCTCTTGCGGTACTATTATCCTTCAAAAGATTTCCCTTCAGGGACTTTATTCTCACAGCAATAAATACGGCAATGGGTCTTCCTCCCGTGGTAGTTGGTCTGTTTGTTTTTGTCTTTTTCATGTCCAATGGCCCGTTGGGCTTTCTTGACATCTTATATACAAAGCAAATCATGATTTTTGCTCAGTATATACTTGCCACACCGATAATTCTCGGTGTAAGTATAGCAGCAATAAATGCCGTTCCAAAAGAAATAAAGGAAACAGCCTATAGCCTTGGAGCAGGAGACCTGCAGGTGGCAGTTATTGTTTTGAAGGAGTCTACCTATGGAATTCTCACAGGTGTAGTGGCCGGAGCCGGAAGGGTTTTTGCTGAAGTCGGCGCTATTCTGACTGTAGGCGGGAATATTGAATATAATATTCTGCAACACGGGGAGATAATTACAGTTTCAAAAACAAGAACTTTGAGCACAGCAATACCTCTCGCCACAAGTCAGGGGGATATACCGTCTGCTATTGCCTTTGGCTTAATTCTCCTGCTATTAAGCCTGATATTAAATATAATTATGTATCAGCTTCAGAAGAGGTCTCAGCATGAATAATGTTGTTGAGTTGCGTGGTATTGGTAAAACCTTTGGTTCAGAAGAGGTTTTGAAAGATATAGACCTGGAGGTGAAAAAAGGTGAGTTTATTTCCTTCCTTGCTCCAAGCGGCTCTGGTAAAACCACACTGCTGAGAATAATAAACCTTCTTGAAGAGCCAAGTAGCGGTGAAATGAAAATTTTTGGCAGGGATATGAATAGTATTAACAAAAAAGAGAGGCTTGAGGTTAGAAGGAGGATGACACTGGTATCACAGAAGCCAGTTATGTTCTCTGGCAGTGTTTTTGATAATATATCCTATGGCCTCAAGATAAGGCACTACAGTAAAAACGATGTAAAAGAAAAGGTAAAGGAAGTTCTTGATCTGGTGGGTTTTGCAGGTTATGAGGATAGAAATGCAAGAACCCTGTCCGGGGGTGAAACCCAGCGGTTATGTTTTGCAAGAGCTTTGATTTTTGACCCAGAACTTCTCCTTCTGGACGAACCCACCACAAGCCTCGACCCCCTGAGCGAGGCAAAAATACACAATATAATAAAGGAGATAAAAAAACTCGGTATTACAATTATTCTTGCAACACACAAGCAGGAAGAGGCACTTGGCCTGAGTGATAGAATAGCTGTGCTCAATGAAGGTAGTCTGGAGCAGGTTTCAGGGGTTGAAGAACTTTTCCATTTTCCAGAGACAAGATTTGCTGCAGAGTTCACAGGCATGTGCAATATCTTTTATGGTAAAGTTGAAGGTAAGGAGAGCAGGGAAACAATAGTTGAAGTGGAGGGAGAGACTTTATCTCTGCCCTTTGATGTCTCAGGCTCGGAGGTGTGCTTTGGGATAAGACCAGAGGAAGTTATGATTCTGAGAGAGGATGTACCGGTAAATACAATCCACAGAAATATATTTAATGGAGTAATTATAGATATTTACCCGAAAAACAGTGCTCTTAAAAGACTCACTCTGGACACAGGAAAAATTAAAGTTTTTGCGGACCTGCCAAATCATGCTGTTGAAAAAATGCAACTCAGAAAGGGAAAGAAGGTTATTTTTTCCCTCAAGCTTTCCTCAATCAGGAGATTAAGTTGATGGAAGACTATGGATTTCTAACTAAACGTCAGATGGAGGTTCTCGGGCTCAGAGCCCAGGGCCACAGTCAGGAAGAGATTGCCAAACTTCTAGGTACAAGCAGGGAGAATATAACCATAATAGATAAGAGAGCAAGAGAAAAAGTTAAGAAGGCAAGGACCACTATAAAAATATTTGAAAGCCTTGAACCTGTCGAGGTAACTATACCGACTTCTATAAATCTTTTCAGCGCGCCTCAGGTTATTTTTCATGCAGCAGACAGACATGAGATTAAAATAAGGTATAATTCCACAACAGTTATAGGGATACTGAGAAGAAAGGCTCAAAATAGTATTGTAGGCAATTCAGTTGTGGAGCCTATAAAAATAAAAATCCTTAGAAGTGGCTCTATTATTGTTTAGACCAGAACCTCTCCCTGATATCTTTCAATATCTCTAAAGCAGATTTGTTTTGCAGGCTGGATGTTCTTTTAAGATATGCTCTGCCAGCTCTTCTCCGGAGTTAAACACCTTACTGCATATATGACACTTAAATTCTTCTTTTTCTGTCATATTCAACCCTGGAGCTTCATTATAGCTTCGGCAAGGTCGCCGTTGTTCTCTTCAAGAGCTTTTTTTGCCTCCTCTGGAGTTGCATTAGTCTGCTCTGCAACAAGCTTTATATCATCTTCAGAAATAGAGCTTCTTACTGTTTCCTTGCCAACAATCTGATAGGTTGTCTGACCCATGGCTTTAACAATATTCACCTGAGGGTCTGAAATAACTATCTCACTGTCTTCAAGCTTTATGATTACCTCTTTAACATCAATTTCTTCCATTTCCATTCCCATCTGTTTCATCATCTTTTTCATTTGCTTGGGATTTACTTTTCCTGGAAACATAATCTCACCAGAACAATTTCAGACGCTACCCTTAAAAATATTCCGCCTCATTCCTTTCTGAAATATAACTTAAAAGTTCCCTGCTCTTTTATATATCCAAGGAGAGTACATCCTGTCTTCTTCAGAATTTTTGGTACAGTCTCTGCAGAAGCTGGATTTGTCAATATTACCTCTGCCACCTCGCCTGGTTTCAACTGAATAGCAGCTTTCTTAACTTCAAGCTGGGGTCTTGGGCAGACCATGCCGGAGCAGTCAACAACAGTATCAACTGTTATTCTACCTACTTTTGGGATTTCAACTTCACTCATTTTCCATCCTCCTTGGTTTTTACATAGAATTTTAACCTCAATATTCTATGTTTTTGATGCTGAAACAAAAAGATATTTATATCAAAAACCTGATGTAGGCTTATGGATAGAGCAGCTACCGGTGTGAGAGGTCTCGATAATGTGCTTCATGGGGGGTTTCCTTTTCCCGGTGTTGTTCTTATAGCCGGTGAACCGGGAGCTGGAAAGACTACCCTCTGCATGCAAACTCTCTTTGAAGGTGCAAGACGCGGTGAATCAGGACTTTATATAACAGCCATCTCAGAACCTGTTGACCAGATTCATAAATATATGGCAGGCTACAGGTTTTATGACCGCTCTATTGTGGAAGAAGGTCTGATAAAGTTTCTGGATATATCATCACTGCTTCTCAAAGAGGAGCACGAGGGAGGTGGAGCTAAGGCTGCACTGGATTTTGCTACGGATTTTATAAGGAAGAGTGGGGTAAAAAGGGTGGTTATAGATAGCATAACCCCTTTTTCCTTTACATTTGCGGAACCCCGGGGTTACAGGAGATTCCTCCATGAACTTTTTACTATGCTAAAAGCTATGGAAACCTTAACACTTCTTGTTGCAGAATTCTCTCCTGATGAAACCACCAATCCAGAGAATTACATGGCTGATGGCGTTGTATTTCTGTATCTCCAGAAAACAGAGGTGCCGGATATTTATAAGCCTGCAATCCAGATAAGGAAGATGAAGGGAACAGAGCACACAAAGGATATTCTTCGCCTGGGTTTCACAAGAGAGGGTTTAAGGATACTGTAGCCATGGAATATGAAGAATGGAGAAAATTTTACATAAAAATTCTTAAAGATTTCGGATTTTCAGAAGAGGAGGATTTGAAGGCAGGTAAATTATTAAAAAATCTTCTTGAAAATGAGCAGAGAAGTGGCTATGAAGAACTCGAGAAGTTGATAAAAAATAAAAGAGTGAATATCTTCGGTGCAGGACCAGTTCTGGAGAGCCTGAAAGAGATTCCAGAAGGAACAAATGTAGCATGTGATGGTGCCACAACTTTTCTGATGGAGAGAGGAATAAGGCCTGAAATAATTGTGACTGACCTTGACGGTAAAGTTGAGGACCAGATTGAAGCATCTGAAAATGGAAGTCTCGTTGTAATTCATGCCCATGGTGATAATATTTCTTCATTGAAGAAACATTTGCCAGGATTCAGAAAGGTAATTCCAACCATGCAGGCTGAGCCGGTGGAGGGAGTTTATAACTTTGGAGGATTTACAGACGGTGATAGGGCAGTAGTTCTTGCATGTCATTTTGGAGCCAGAGAAATTGTGTTATATGGCTTTGATTTTAAGGGAGCTATAGGAAGATATTCTTTTACATTAGATATTAAAAAGAAAAGAAAGAAACTGTTATGGGCTGAAAGAATAATAGGTTATCTTGTTAACAATGGAGAAAAAATAAGGTGGTATAATGGTTGATTACATTGTCATAGCTAACAGAGGGCAGTACAATCATAGAATTTACAGGAGAGTGAAGTATCTGGGTGAAGATGTTAAAATGGTACAGAACACCATTACACCTGAGGATATCGAGAAGGAAGAACCGGAGGGCATAATTATTGGCGGTGGCCCATACCTTGATGAAGTTGGTAATACTCCCGAAATATTAAAGAAATTTTATAAAGAAGTTCCGATTCTGGGTATATGCCTGGGCCTGCAGCTTATTGCAAATGAATTTGGAGGAACTATTAAAGAGGCTGATGTTGGCGAGTATGCAGAGGCTGAAATTATTGTAGATGAGGAAAATGAAATCCTCAAAGGTTTATCTCCCGGCTTTAAAGCCTGGGTGTCCCACATGGATGAAATAAAGAAACTTCCAGAAAACTTTAGACCTCTTGCTCATTCAGCCACCTGTGAAATTGAGGCTGCAGCTCATAATAAGTACCCTGTTTATGGAGTGCAGTTCCATCCTGAAGTCGAGCATACACCGAGAGGTGAGGAAATATTTAAAAATTTCATTGAACTGTGTAAAAGAATTTAAATATAATTGTAATTTACTTCAGATAAATATAACCATTGGTAATTTATTTAAAACCATGCTGGGGGATGCAAAAGCCAGAAAAGCAGAAAAAGCTTTGAAGGTTAAGATAAGGGATATAATCAGCTAAAAGTTATAGTTCATCTGCTTTTGTCGATTAAAATATTTGTGAGTTCCCATCCTTTTCTTTTAGTATATCTGCCTTTATCAGCATCTTTCTCTGAGAAGGCTTTCATCTCATCTCTGTTGTTGCTACCCAGGCCATATACTGCAAAGGGCACTGCATCTGCGGTATGAGTTTTAATTTCAATTGGTGTTGGGTGGTCAGTTACCACAGCTATTCTGAAATTCTCAAGATTATCAAGAAGTCTTCCTACAATTTCTTTATCTATAGCTTCAATAGCCTTTATTTTCATCTCAAGATTACCTTCATGTCCAGCCTCGTCAGGCGCCTCAATATGAATATAACAATAGTCTACCTCTTCAATAATTTTCAGAGCATAATCCGCCTTATTTCTATAGTTTGTGTCATAATAACCTGTAGCACCTGGCACAGATATAGCTTTCAATCCTGTATAAATTCCCAGTCCCTTGATTAAATCGACTGCTGAGATTACAGCACCCCTGAGGCCGTAGACTTCTTTAAAATCTGGAAGTTCGGGTTTTTTTCCCTGTCCCCATAGCCATATCATATTGGCAGGATTATGTCCGGCTGCCACTCTTTTTCTGTTAACTTCAGATTTTTCAAGAATATTTTTCGAGTCGAGCATGATTTTATTCAGAAGCTCGGCATCCTCGCCATCTTTTATTAAATTCCTATCAATTCTCTCTCCAGTTATATCATGGGGAGGAACAGCTTTAACATCTGCTCCACAGGAGCATACAAAGAGGTTTCTATAACTCATTCCAGTATAGAATTTTCCATCTGTAGTAAGTCTGCTGGTGTTTAACAACTCTATTAACTGCTTCCCCTCCTGACTCGAGATATGTCCGGCTGTGAAATCCTCAATTTTGCCTTCATGCTCGGTTATAAAGTTACATCTGAAGGCAACTTCTCCTCTGCCAAGAGGAACTCCAGCACTGGCTGCTTCGAGAGGGCCTCTGCCGGTATAATATTCTTCAGGGTTATAACCAAGAAGTGACAGATTTGCAACATCACTCCCTCTGGGCATACCATTGGGAATTGTGACAAGTTTTCCACCCTTACCTTTACTTGCAATAAAATCCATATTCGGCGTGGAAGCAACTTCCAGAGGAGTTTTGCCCTTCAGAACTTTCAGAGGATAGTCTGCCATTCCATCGCCAACAACCACGACATACTTCATATCTATCTCCTGATTATCCTCTCAAGTTCTTCAAGGCTTGGTTCAATCACTACAGGCTTCTTATAATGGCTGAGAATAACCTCCGGGTCCTTTAAAGCATTTCCTGTGGTTATGCACACAACTCTTTCGCTTTTATCAATCTCTCCACTTTCAACAAGTTTCTTTAAACCCGCAATACTTGAGGCGCTGGCAGGCTCCACACCTACGCCAATAGTCCTTGCAAGAAGCTTCTGGGCGTCAATAATCTCCTCATCGCTGACAGCTTCGGCAGTGCCACTGCTCTCTTTAATTGCCTTCAGAGCCTTTGAAGCATTTACAGGAGCACCAATTCTTATGGCAGTTGCAATAGTTTCAGGGTTTTCAAGGGGTTCAACTTTGTCTTTACCTGATTTAACAGCCGTAACCACTGGAGAAGCACCTTCAGCCTGAATTCCAGTCATCTCTGGCATCTCATTTATTAATCCTGTTCCATAAAATTCCTTGAAGCCTTTCCATATAGCGGATATATTGCCGCAGTTTCCTACTGGCAGAATAACCCTGTCGGGAGGCTCAAAATCGAGCTGGTCTATAATTTCGTAAGCTTCGCTTTTCTGACCTTCCAGACGCCAGGGATTAATTGAATTTAGAAGATATATATTAAAGGCTTTGCTTGCCTGCTGTATCAGCTTGAAGGCTACGTCAAAATTGCCATGAATTCCTATGACCATGGCGCCATGTAGTATGGCCTGAGCCAGCTTACCCATGGCTATTTTACCGCTGGGAAGCAGTACATAGCACTTAATCCCGGCTTTTGCTGAATAGGCTGCAAGGCTGGCACTTGTATTGCCTGTGGATGCGCATCCAACAGCATTAACTCCGAGTTCAATAGCTTTTGTAACACCCATGGTCATGCCTCTATCTTTAAATGAGCCGGTTGGGTTTGCTCCTTCATTCTTAACGTAGAGTTTCTTTATACCAATACTTTCAGAAATTCTGTCTGCTTTATATAGAGGCGTACCTCCTTCTTCCAGCGAAATAATCTTTGCATTTTTGCTGACTGGCATAAACTCTCTGTAGCGCCACAGGTTAAAATGCCTCCTTCTGAGCTTTTCTCTTGTAACTTCAATCAAATTCAGGTCAAGATTCACCTCCAGGAGACCACCACAATGGCACCTGTAAATTATCTCACTGCTACTATATTTGGCATCGCATTTAATACATTTAAGTTCAAACATGTTCTCGCCTATTTTCATCTATATAATAGATAGCTTCATATACATAGATAAAGCACATTGACAAAGTTCCAAAAATAATATCAGCAACCAGGGCTGAGAAGGATACACCAAAGCCTGGATTTGGGAAGTTACCAGTGAAACTCCCAAGTGTCATGATGTGCTGAAAGTTTGTCATTATATGATAGCCTATAATAATTACTACCGGCAGAGCAAGAAACACTGAAGTTAAAAATTTCATCACAGATAGACCAATCACAGATAAAAGCCTACTTCTGGAGAAATCAAAGCTCCTTTTAAAGCAATCCACAGGGCCAAGCGAGTCAATTACAATGGCTGTACCATAGAACTGAAGCATAATAAGAAAGATTGCAATAATAACTGACAAAATTGAAAGGAATATAACCATAGAACCAACAACAAAAGTGGTACTATGGATTATAAATTTTGAAATGGCAAATATAATTATAGTTCCTAGAATCAGGGTAAGAACCGAAGTAAAAATAATTAGAAGCATGATTATACCAGATATAAGCAGGTTAACATAATTTTTTTTACCATCTTGAAGAAGAACATTATAAGAAATGTCTTCGCCGTTCTTAATCCTCTTAATCGCACCAATAGTTGCTCCTGCCACCAGAGGTATAAGAAACCATATAAGTAAACTGTAGATTAATACAAGAATCTGGGATATGATGGAACTTTTCATTCCGAAGACATCAGAGACAAAGACAGGCACCTTGAGTATTACAAGCAGCAGAGCGGGGAACAGAATAACAGTTTTTTTTCCAAGAGTTTTCCAAGCTTCGAAGTATGAATCAAGAGCACCCATGGATGATATTTTGCCTATAAGGTATATAAAGATTGAGTTATGGGAATTTCTTTAACCAGCTTCCAGGGATTCCATAACATCAACTGGAAGCTTCAGGGAGTATTATGCATAAGAATTATGATATAAGCGTGGGAAGAATAAAACCCAAATCTTTCTTAATCATATCCGCAATATCTGCAGAAACTCTCTTTTCAGAGTTTCCCATAACAATAATTTTATGCCCTTCATATTCAATGGGAAAAATAAATTTGAAGCTGCTTCCATAGAACTCCGCAAAGTTATTATCATTATTAAAAATCTGTTCGGCAAGAGAAGCTGCTTGTGCTGCCATCTTCTCTGGTTTTTCAGCACTTGAAAGTATAACAAGCCCTTCAGAATCAACAAGGGTGAGATTTAATAACCTGTACTTATCTGTCATGGTTTTTATAAATTCTTTATAATCCTTTATTTCACTCAGCTCAATATCCCTGGGGCTATAGGTGTCCTCAACAGGAACAGGTTTTTCAACAATCTTCTCAACTATTTTTTCAATTTTCTTTTCGATGATTCTGGGTTTGAATCTTGCAATAACTTCCAGGTCTCCTGAGGAGAAAATCTTCTCCTCTTTCGTCTCGCTTTTTTCTTCTTTTTCCTCAGCTTTTTTCAATTTTATAGATTTTCTTCTATAAATATAGGCTAAGATAATAACTATGATGACAAGAAGCAGGATAATGGCAAATAAAAATGATACCGGAGACAAACCTAACGTTTTTGACGTTTTATCAGTCCAGAAATTAATGTATGTAATCTGTTTACCAAGAAAACTCTGTATAGGACTATAAGGACTATATATAGTAGCCATATGTTTATTCTTACTCAGTACACTATAAAAGTTTCCCCAGTGCACTGTTCACTCTGTCTTTTACTATCTCTGCAAGTCTTTCATCCCCGCCAATATTGGCTGTGTAGATAATTTCAACATCTTCAGTAGCTTTAACTATACTGTTATTCTCATCGGTTTTACCTTCTTTCAATCCCAGAATGACAGGTATATCGTCAGTTACATGAAGCCCTGGTAGAAGAAACAGTGGCACGACTACAATTTTCTTAAAGCCCTCCTTTATTGAAGATGTTACGGCTTCATATATACTGGGTTCCCAGTGTTTCATATATGCCACTTTAGTTGGAACTCCAAGCTTTTCCCCGGCAAGCTTTCCAACCTTTTCATAAACTTCCTTGGTTTCAGGAAGCCTTGAACCATGCCCTACCACAACCACACATACGTTATTCAATAAAATCACCTTCGGATATATACACTTTATCACTAAAAGGAAAATGATATACGATATTTATAAATATGCTGTTTTGGTTTAGAAATGTTTACATTTCAGGAAACCATCCTGAGGGTTATATGTTTAGATGTCCTTTATTTTGAGCAGGATTATTTAAAATCTATTCATACTCCTCCTGTATTTCTTTCACGAGTTTATGAATCTTCTTCCCCTTCTCGGTAAGATAGTAATAAACCGGTCTATATTTCTCCATATGCACTTCTCTTCGAACTATTCCCTTCTTTTCGAGAATCTTTAGATGTCTTGTTGTGGTTGATGGATTACCCAGAATATCTTCAATTTCTCCATACTTCCTCCTTTTTACAACAATACAATCAAGTATCTTTATCACACCTTTCTTTCCCAGGATTTTGAGTATTTCCTCGTTCACAGATTATTCTGGTTTATGGTTTAATATATATTAATTTCTATTGTCAGGAAGTAAACACTCAGAACTTCTTGAGATTCGGAAAAATCCCGATGAGACAGGATAGAAAAATAGGTAGGGAAAATTTTATAATTAAGTGCAGAAAACTATACATGTGATATCATGGCAGAAAAAATTGAATCCTTATTAAAAGAGGAGGAAGTTTATCACCCCAGTGATGATTTCAGGGAAAAAGCTTTGGTGAAGGATGAGAGTATATACTCAGAGGACTATGAGCAGTTCTGGAAAAGGGCAGCTGAAGAGGTTGACTGGTTTGAACCCTATTCAAAGCTTCTGGACGATAGTGAAGCACCTTTCTTCAAGTGGTATATTGACGGTAAGATAAATATTGCCTACAACTGCCTTGACAGACATGTTAATAGCTGGAGAAAGAATAAGGCTGCAATACTCTGGGAAGGTGAAAATGGGGATAGGATGGTCTTAACATATTATCAACTTTACAGGGAAGTCAACAGGTTTGCTAATGCTCTCAAAGGGCTGGGTGTAAATAAAGGGGACAGGGTGACAATCTATCTTGGAATGGTACCGGAACTTCCAATTGCCATGTTAGCATGTGCAAAAATAGGTGCGGTACACAGTATTGTGTTTGGAGGTTTCAGCGCTCTTGCTTTGAGAGAGAGGATTGAGGATTCTCAGTCAAAGATAGTGATAACTGCAGACGGTAGTTACAGGCGTGGAAAAATTGTACCATTGAAGGATAATGTGGATGAATCTCTTGTAGGTATAGATGGTATTGAGAAGGTTGTAGTTGTAAAAAGGACTGGGAATGAAATAAATTTTGTCGATGGAAGGGATATCTGGTGGAATGACTTTATTGAAGGACAGAGCATAGAGCTTGAGGCTGAGAATCTTGATAGCGAACATCCTCTTTTTATACTCTATACCTCCGGCACAACAGGCAAGCCCAAGGGGGTTGTGCATGTACACGGCGGTTACAATGTGGGCACCACTATAACAACAAAACTTATCTTTGATTTAAAAGATGAGGATGTCTACTGGTGCACGGCAGACATAGGCTGGGTCACCGGGCACAGTTATATTATATATGGCCCTCTTAGTCTTGGAGCTACGACTTTGATGTATGAGGGCGCTCCTGATTACCCCTCAGCGGGGCGCTGGTGGGATATTATTGACAGGTATGGTGTGAATGTGTTTTATACTGCTCCCACAGCTATAAGGTACTTCATGCGCCTTGGAGATGAATCTATCAAAAAACATAGCCTTTCCACTCTTCGCCTTTTAGGTACTGTGGGAGAACCAATAAATCCTGAGGTCTGGCGCTGGTATTATAGAACTATTGGAAAAGAGAATTGTCCTATAGTTGATACATGGTGGCAGACTGAGACAGGGATGATACTTATTACGACCTTACCCGGGGTACTACCAATGAAGCCAGGTTCAGCCGGTAAGGCTTTTCCTGGAACTGAAGCAGATATTTTTAATGAAAATGGAGAATCCGTAGGATTAAATGAGGGTGGCTATCTTGTGCTGAAAAAACCATATCCTTCAATGCTCAGGACAATATATGGTGACCCGGATAGATATGTGAATGTTTACTGGAGTAAATTCAAGGGTTGTTATCTTACAGGCGATGGAGCGAGAAAGGATGGGGATGGCTACTTCTGGATTCTGGGTAGAATAGATGATGTTCTGAATGTCTCAGGCCATAGAATCGGAACTATGGAGCTTGAGAGTGCTTTAGTTGCCCACCCGCAGGTGGCTGAGGCTGCTGTTGTTGGAAAACCCCATGAGATTAAAGGGCAGGCTATTGTGGCATTTGTTGTAATGAAGGCTGGAGTTATACCTGGAGATGAACTCAGAGAAGAGATAAGGGATTTTATGGTCAAAGAGATAGGTTCCATAGCAAAGCCCGATGAGGTTCATTTTGTGGAGAAGCTGCCAAAAACAAGAAGCGGGAAGATTATGAGGAGGGTAATAAGGGCCATAGCAGAGGGAAAAATTGATGTGGGTGATATCTCAACCCTGGAAGATGAGAGTGCTCTGGATGAAATAAGGAAGAAGTAGCTATGGTATATTAAGGGGGATGAGAATCTGGAGATATTGATTCTCCGGGCTCTGATACTTCTACTTTTATAAGCCCAAGTTCAATCACATTCTCCAACCTTTTTGTCGTAAATTGTATCCACATAATAAAATAATTTAATAACTTAAGGTAATAATTTTACGGTATATTTTTATATTGTCTCTTATATTAATTAACCATGGTTTTGGTATCCTCTCCAGGTAAGGTGATATTATTCGGTGAGCATGCTGTTGTTTATGGTTTTCCTGCTCTTGCAAGTGCTATTGACAGAAGGGTTTATATTAAGGCTGAAAAGAACAGTTTAGAGAAGATTGTTATAGCTTCGAAGGGAAAAAAAACCTCTTTTTCTTTCAAAAGTCTTAAAAGGAAAAGGGGCGAGTTCAGGTATATTCTCAGAGCCTTAAAAATAGCCTTTGACACCCTTGGCATGAACTTTGGCGTTTCCCTTGAAATAGATTCGAAGATACCCAGAGCTTCAGGATTGGGTTCAAGTGCTGCAATAAGTGTTGCTGTGCTTAAGGCTGTCTATTATATAGCAGGAGAAGATATTAAAAATGGTAAGCTTGCCACTCTGGGGCATAGAGTTGAGCTTGAGGTACAGGGCTCAGCTTCTCCTACTGACACAGCAACGTCAGCTCTGGGTGGTGTACTTTTTATACGTCCTGGGAAAGCTATAGAAAAGATTGAAATCAGGCAGGATATTTCATTGATTGTTGGATGCACTGGGATGAAGAGGTCAACAAAAGAGCTTGTTGCAAAGGTTAAAACTTTTAAGGAAACATATCCAAATATAGCAGAGCCAATAATTACAAGTATAGGAGAAATCGCCATGGAGGCACGAACTGCTCTTGCAGATGGTGACTACCAGAAGCTTGGAAGGCTTATGCTGGTTAACAATGCGCTTCTCGATGCACTGGGAGTAGGCAATGTGGCTTTATCAAGGAGGGTGTATTCCGCCATAAAGGCAGGTGCAGCAGGTGCAAAGCTTACTGGTGCAGGTGGTGGAGGATGTATGATTGCCATTGCGCAGGAAAACAGAGAAAAGGTATTGAAAGCTCTGGGTAAGAGGGCTTTTGTCACAAAAATTTCAAAAGAAGGAACGAGAGTTGAGCACTCATGATTATTGTTAAACTGGGCGGAAGTCTTCTGACTTCAAAAAATGATGAATTCTCTCTGAGAAGGGATGTTCTTCGTAGAGTTGCAAGAGAATTAAAAGAAGGAATTGACGGAAGTGCCATAATAGTGCATGGTGGAGGTAGCTTTGGGCATCCACTTGCAGAGAAGTATTCCCTGCATGAAGGTTTTAAGAGTAGAAGTCAGATTGAGGGCTTTGTTTTAACAAGGCTGGCAATGCAGAGTTTTAACAGCGAGGTTGTGGCTTCTCTTGTTGAGGCGGGTTTACCTGCTGTATCTCTTGCAACTTCTTCGATTTTTATAACCGAAAACAGGTATATAAACAGCTACTCCAGAGACATTGTTGAGGGCTTCCTCAGGCTCGGAACTTTTCCTGTTCTCTATGGCGATGTTGTTCTTGACAGAGCAATGAGCTTCTGTATTCTATCAGGGGACAGAATAATTTCGAAGCTTGCCCAGGAATTTAAACCAGATAGAATTGTTCTTGCCACGGATGTTGACGGCATATTTACAGCAAGCCCGAAATTAAGGAGCAATGCAGAGCTGATTGAAGAGATAAACCCTGAAAATTATAGAGAAATATTGGGCTTGCTGACTCCCGAGAAAGGAGATGTTACAGGAGGAATGCTGGGTAAACTGGAAGAGCTGATTTCCCTTGCAAATCGGGGTTATGAATCAATAATCGTAAATGCTCTTTCAGAGGGGAGACTTAAGAAAGTTTTATTAGGTGAGAAAGTTAAAGGCTCTGTTATTAAAGGAGGAAAGTATTATTGAGTACAGAAAGCAGAAAGTTTGACCACATAAGAATATGTCTCGAAGAGGAAGTTGAGAGTAATGTGAAATCTGGCTTTGAGGATGTAAAGCTTGTTCACAGATGTTTACCTCAGATTGACTTCAGGGATATTGAGCTTGAAGCTGACTTTCTTGGCAAAAAACTTTCCTCGCCTCTTGTTATTGCTGCTATGACAGGGGGTCATGAGAAAGCTTTGAAAATAAACGAAAATCTTGCAGAGGCTGCAGAGAATTTTGGTATTGCTATAGGTGTTGGCAGCCAGAGAGCTGCTATTGAGGATAAAAGTTTGAAGAATACATATAAAGTGGTGAGAGAGAAGGCTCCAAATGCTTTTGTTATTGCTAACCTTGGAGCTGTGCAGTTCTGTAGAGGTTATACAGTAAAAGAAGCTGAGAGAGCTGTTGATATGATTGAAGCTGATGCTCTTGCCCTTCATCTCAACCCGCTGCAGGAGGCTGTGCAGAAGGAGGGGGATTTAAAATTTTCCTGCTGTCTTGAAGCTATTGAGGAGTTGTCCTCCGAGCTATCTGTTCCTTTGATTGTGAAGGAAACAGGAGCAGGGATTGCGATGGAAGAGGCAATGCTTATTGAGAGGGCAGGTGCCTCTGCTATAGATATAGGAGGTCTTGGAGGAACAAGCTTTGCGGCAGTTGAAAGTTATAGAGTTGAAGATTCAAATATTGCAAAAACTTTCTGGGACTGGGGCATTCCAACGGCAGCAAGTCTGGTGGAATGCGCGTCTTCAGTTTCAATACCTCTTATTGCGACTGGTGGCCTCCGCTCAGGTCTTGATGCTGCCAGAGCAATAGCCTCTGGTGCATCTCTTGCTGGTTTTGCCCTTCCCCTTTTAAAACCAGCAGTAAGAAGCTATAGAGACGTGGCTATAAAAATTGAAGAAATTATTGACGAACTTAAAATTGCAATGTTTCTGACGGGAAGCAGAAACATTTATGAGTTGAAAACAGCTGGTTTTGTGCTAACTGGTGCCACAGGTGAGTGGCTTAATGAAAGAAAATTAAAATTAAAAAAGGTGTGAATAATGGAAATAATTGGTGTAGGCGGCTATGAAGAAGTAGGCCGTAATATGACTCTTTTTAGGTCAGGTGAAGATGCTATTATTATTGATATGGGTATACGCCTTGACAGGGTATTTATCCATGAAGATACGGATTTGAACAGATTATCTCATAAGGAACTGGCAGAAAAGGGTATTATTCCTGATGATAGTGTAATAAAGTCCTTCAGAAGTAAAATTAAGGCTATTGTATTGAGTCATGGTCATCTTGACCACCTGGGTGCAGTTTCTATTATAGCAAAGAAATACCCTTCTGCTCCTATAATAGGTACTCCATATACTATCGAGCTGGTGAAGAAGGAGTTCAGAGGGAAGTGTCAGAATCCTATTTATACTCTTGTAGCAGGGGAAGTACTCCAGATTTCAAGAGACATGAGTATAGAATTTGTTAAGGTTACTCACAGTATTCCCGATGTTGTTGCTCTGGTTGTGCATTCAAATGAAGGAAAATTCCTTTATATGAATGACTTCAAGCTTGATGATAATCCTATTCTTGGTGAACCTCCTGACTATGCAAGGCTTAAAGAGCTTGGTAAAGAGGGAGTAAAGTTGATGGTTATTGAAACCACAAGAGTTGCAAGGGAGGGAAGGACACCCAGTGAGAGTATTGCAAGATATCTGCTTAAAGATACAATAAAGAAGAGCGATTCAGATGCAGGGCTTATTGTTACAACCTTTTCATCTCATATTGCAAGGATTCAGAGTGCAGTAGATTCAGCAAAGGAACAGGATAGAATACCTGTACTTTTAGGGAGAAGTATGGAGAAATATGTGGGTATAGCTGAAAGAACTGGAATTATTTCATTGCCTGACAATGCGAGGATATATGGTGCTCAGAAGTCAATAACAAAGGTTCTGAATAGAATTGCCAAGGGTGGAAGAGAAGAGTATATGCTGATTATTACAGGACATCAGGGAGAGCCGGATGCTTTACTATCAAAAATAGTCAAGCACAAGTACGACTTCAGAATTAATAAGGGTGACAATGTTGTCTTTTCTGCAGATATAATCCCAAATCCCATAAATGTTGCTCAGAGATATACACTTGAGACAAAGCTGAATATGCAGGGAGCCAGAATTTTTAAGGGCGCTCATGTCAGCGGACATGCTGCCAGAGAAGACCACAGGGATATTATCAAGATGGTCAGGCCTGAGAATATAGTACCAACTCATGGTACTCTGGAAATGCTGGCAATCTATGCGGAACTGGCAGAGAGTGAGGGTTACACTCTGAACAAAAATCTTTACCTTATAAGAAATGGTCAGAGGGTTGAAGTAAGGTGAAGGGATGAGAGAACTTATTTTTAAGTATGCTCTGAAGAATGCTCTCGATTTTGGCAATGCAAATCCAAAGGCTGTTATTGGTAAGGTGATTGCTGAAAACCCTGATATGAAAAAGAAGGTTAAGGAT
>VAOY01001067.1_pt1 | contig 29754 bp, 26 predicted proteins | sample 3393881 | NCBI WGS metagenome assembly VAOY01 (sample SAMN08290430, study PRJNA428436) | hydrothermal vent metagenome | isolation source: Deep-sea hydrothermal vent chimney | place: Indian Ocean: Southwest Indian Ridge
AATGGTGTCCGAAGAACTATCGGAATCGGTGTCCGAAGAACTATCGGAATCGGTGTCCGAAGAATTACCGGAATGGTGTCCGAATGTTACCGGAATTTCCAGCTAATTCATGCTCACCAGTTAAAATGTATATTTCCACCAAATCAACTACACGATTTGGTCCATACCAATGATCTTTATCAACGGACTGTAAATTGATACCTTTTTTACCTTCTTTAATTGCTTCCACTTTTAATCCCAGAGCTGCATAGACTTTCCCCAAAATACTGTGAAAAGTGGCCTTTTCAGGTGCTTCTTTTACTTTTTCCTCATAATATACCCGCATGGATTCAAATTCCTCTTGAGCAAGTTTGTCTTCTCCCATAAAATAATAGGCGTAGGCTATTGCCAAAGTACCAGGGTAATATTTTTTATTTTCTTTTGCATAGCTCAATGCCTTAGGAAAATCTCTGGCATATAATTCAGTAACAAATTGACTCCCCAATAAAACCTGTGGATTTGGAACTATTAATTCAGCTTTTTTAAGTAAAGAACGAGCCTTCACAATATCTCCAAACCCATCAACATAATTACCTGCCATATATGTATAGTACCATCCGGCCTCTGGGTTTAATTGAATGGCGAGATTATAATAATCTTCAGCCGTTTGGAACTGTCGTCGATGTTCGTAAAACACACCTAAATAACCGACATTATTAGATCTTAAGGGATCCAGTTCATATGCTTTTAAGAGAAATTTTTCAGCTTTATCCCAAATTCCCAATCTCCAATATTCAGCTCCAAAATATTGGACAATCTCACTGTTGTTTGGGTCTCCTTTATAGGCAAGCTCATATTCTTTTAAGGCAGTATCATAATCATTTGTACACGAATTCAGATAATAACCATTTGCGAAATGTACTTGGGGATGATCAGGGTCTAAAGCAATGGCCTTATCAAGAGCATTTTTGGCAAGCTTTTTCCTTTCCGGAGTATGATCCCATGACAAACTCTGATATAATGCTGAATGGGTTATGGAAGCCCAGGCATAGGCCAAGGCGAAATTGGAATCAAGCTCGATTGCTTTCTCAAATAAATCAACTGCTCTCTGATGTCCTTCCTGGTCAGTTTTTGTGTTCCAGAAATGTTTTCCCTTTAAAAAGTAATCGTAAGCTTCCATATTATCAGTTGGCTTTTCATCAATGTATTCCATTTCTTCAGGTGTTAAAGTAGCCTTGAGAGCAGTTGCGATCTTTTGCGCCACATCGCTTTGGATAATGAAGATGTCGGCATAATCACGATCATAGGTTTCTGACCAAATATGTTTATCGGTGACCGCATCGATCAATTGGGCTACAATGCGGATCCGGTCTCCTGCCCGGCGGACGCTTCCTTCCAGAATGTTGGCCACATGTAACTCACCGGCAATTTCCCGAATGGATTTCTGGGTGTCTTTATACCTGACGACTGAAGTCCGGGAAATGACTAATAAATCTCCAATTTTCGCCAGTTGAGTGAGAATGTCATCATGGACACCATCGGCAAAAAAGGTATTATCCTCATCTTCGTCACTGAAGGTAGTAAAGGGAAGCACAGCGATGGATTTATTATTGATTACATTTTCATTTATTGTGCCTGGAGAGTATAGGCGAGCAAATAAGACTCCCAATACTATGCCCGCCGCAATACCTGCTAAAGAAAACCAGGTACGTTTCTTTTTGGCCAGGGGTCGAAGGTCTTTATCTTGTTCATCTATTTTGATTTTGCCTTCAGGGGTTTTATCGAATATCCAGGCAAAAATTATGGCAATAGGAAAACCTGTAAACAGCAGGACTATAATAAAGGTTAAAGCCCAAGACGGCAGATTTAAGGCATCAAAGGTAGCTTGACCAAACTGAATGATTAACCAGGATACCAGAACATAAGTTCCGGCAACGCGAAACACCTTCCGACGTTTTAGTTCTTTAAAAAAAAAAGGCATATATTCAGAGAGTTTTCCTCTTTAATTCTCCTTGTTGGTTACAAAATAGTATTAATACACTATAAGGAATATATATCCCGATATTTTATGAGCAAAAGTAAATTTATGGAGGTAAAAGGCTATTAATCCTCGCGGATTTAGTTTTTGAAAGAAACCGACTTTTCTTTATTTGCCCGCTGCCAATAATTGGTCCACAATTGAGTCTAAAAAAACCATCGTTTTTAAGACAAATCAAATTTATTTTTAAAACCCGTCTCAAAATACCCTTTTCTGTTTCAAAACCTATGTCAAAATCAAAGTATCAAAACGTCCACTTCTAAATAAGTTTTGAGATTCATGGAATTAGAAGAGTAGCAAACAGAAGTTACTATGTTAATAATATATGCGCGTGTTAGTACTACAGATCAGAATCTTGATCTGTAATTTGACGCATTATAGAAAGTTGGTTGTTAAAAGATACATCTGGATCATACACCTTACCCAAACCACACTGTATAACCCTGCCTTCGCAGCTCATTTGCTAACCATGCTTCGATTTCTTCAGCGTCTTTACGAGAAGGAATCGGGTTGTATTTCTCGTAAAGATCAGGTATAAGGTTCAATCCAAACTCTTTAGCATATCTGTTACTTTTATGTCCCTCCTTGTGCTGCTCGAATCTAATCTCGGGTGGGTAATAACTTTGCCCGACGTAAACACAGGGCATATCAGGTAGACTTTTAGGATTGGCTTTCTGGATTCTTCTGAATGATTTGACTTTTTTATCTAATTCAATAACATATACATGATATTTCATCTTTTTTCTGGCCATCTTATTTTCGTCTAATAACTTCCCAGGAACTCTATACTTAGGTGTCAAGGATATCCTGTGAAAAGAGAACAACATTAAATATCAGAATCCTAATAGACATTTTTTTAGTTGTTTTTTTTAAGAGAGATAATACCTATAATAATCACAATGATTACCTTTACTTCTAATTCTGCAATTTATTTATTGCATGATCACTATTCATATTGGTTTTATGCTTATTAGTGAATAATATCGAACCGTTTGCAAACTTAAACAAAAAATGAGGAGGTACTGGAATGAATATTCTAATCGATTTTTTCATTACTTTGTAACGGTATCATGGATAGGTGGAAAGACAGAAAGTTTTGGAATTTTTAAAATGAGTTTACAATCTGATGAAATCTCTCTCGTTTTCAAGGCTTTCAGATTTGCAGCGGAAAAACACATAGACCATAGGAAAAAAGACCAAAAGTCATCACCCTATATTAATCATCCCATAAAAGTCGCTGATACTTTATGGAATATAGGTGAAGTCAGAGATGTTATTACAATTGTCAGTGCAATATTGCATGATACGTTAGAACACACGGATACAACATCAGAAGAATTGGATTTAAATTTTGGAAGTGACGTTTCATCCGTTGTTAAAGAGGTCAGTGATGATATGAGTCTTCCTGAACAAGTGCGAAAACAACTGCAAATTGAGCATGCTCCACAATTATCAGACAGGGCAAAACTAATTAAATTGGCGGATAAAATTTGTAATATAGATGATAAAATTCATTCCCCGCCGAAAAATTGGTCGTTTAAGAGACGTAAAGACTATTTAGATTGGACTAAAAATGTGGTAGATAACCTACAAATGAAGAACTCTAAATTAACTCTGTACTATGAAATGTTATTAAAACAAGGATATGAAAAACTAAAAACTAATTCCGAATCGAAATAAGTGATTATTTAGGCTGGACTTTAATTCTTCCGATTGTAAAAGACGACTGTAAAAAATAAAAGAATATTTTATTTAAACTGTAATTTCTTTCTATTGGCTTTGTTCTATTGATAAACTGATTTGACGGTTGATTGTCACCATATTGAACTCCTACTGAGTTCGAGTTGGTTTTATTATCATTTTCTTTAAACATAAAATCCCTACGGGATTTACTAATTCATTGAACACGATTAACTTATAAACTTGAAGACTCCGTAGGAGTCAAATATTTGTAAATAATTCTATATACTATAGTCCAACGCCGTAGGTGTTGAATATCTTTTCTGAATTGAATATAATCTAATTCAGTTAGGTTATAGAACATAGCCTTTCTATTTTATCAACCGGGAAAATTATCGGGGTCCATTAAGTATTTTTCCATTAAGCTGATCTCATCAATACCGGAGATGATAAAATTTGGATCCGGTTTCAACTCAGACTTGCGAATTTTCTCCTTGTAATCAAGATTATACAAAATGTGTTTGATGCAATTGATACGGGCACTTTTCTTATTGTCCGATCGAACAATTGTCCAAGGTGTTAATGTCCGGTTTGTTTCAGTCAACATTTCAAATTTTCGAATTGAATAATGATTCCACAACTCTTGCGCCTGCAGATCAACGGGAGAAATTTTATATTGTTTAAGAGGATCATGCTGCCTTGATTCAAATCGTTTAAGCTGTTCCTTTTTAGATACTGAAAAATAGAATTTGAAAAGGATGATCCCTTCTTTAACAATCATACGTTCAAACATAGGCGCGTATTTTAAGAAACGCTTATTTTGTTCATCATTACAGAAACCCATCACCGGTTCCACCATGGCACGGTTATACCAACTACGGTCAAAGAGGACTATTTCACCCTCCATTGGCAGATGAGCCGTGTAACGCTGGAAATACCATTGAGTCCGTTCTTGGTCACTTGGTTTTTCAAGGGCGACTACACGAGCGCCACGAGGATTAATATATTCGGTTATCCTCTTGATTGTTCCTCCTTTACCGGCTGCATCACGCCCTTCGAAAAGCATCACAATTCGTAGACCTTTCGCTTTTACATGATTCTGCAGTTTTAACAGTTCAATTTGTAATTTATGTAACGTTTCATTGTATTTTAATGTTTTCTTTTTTACCTGAACAGTAACACGATTCTGCTTCCTTTTATTCGTTGGATTTTCTGATAGAGTGTCTTTCGTGGATTTACCATCAGTAACTTTCGTGGACAATTTTGATTTTGATTTGTTTTCAGTCATCGTTTTTTCTCCAATGTTTTTTCAATCATTACACAGTTATGATATAATTTTATTATTTACGATTGTAAAGAAATGTTAAATGAACTTACCATATTTTCTTTTCTCTTCTTTCATTTTCTTTAACGCGACATCTCCAGGGAGCACAATATTTGGATCAACTTGAAAATCCAATGTCTTATTTTTATTACGATAACGTACAGAATTGAGGATTACTTTCATCGTTTCCAGGCGAGCGAGATGTTTATTATTCGATCGTATGACTATCCACGGTGATGTTTTGGTATGAGTTTTTTTAAACATCTTATATTTCATTACAGTGAATTCGTCCCATAATTCCTGGGCTTGCAGATCCACTTCGCTCAATTTCCATCGTCTTAAAGGATCATTTTTTCTGCGTTTAAAACGCCTCTTTTGCTCTGATTTGGAAACAGAAAAATAGAGTTTGATCAATGTTGTTTTACCGTCATCTAAAAAATTTTCTTCGTATGAATTAACATTTTTTAAGAATTTTTTATATTGTTTAGAAGTACAAAATCCTAACACAGGTTCAACCATCGCTCTGTTATACCAACTTCGATCGAATAAGACTATTTCGCCGGCGTGTGGAAAATGCTCAACATATCGTTTTATATGAAGTTCTGTTTTTTGAACCTCACTGGGTCTTCCAAGAGCAATTACGCGATAGTGTTTTTTATTCATATAATGAGTGATCCGCCGAATCGTACCCCCTTTGCCGGAGGCGTCACGCCCGTCAAATAAAATAATAATTTTCTTGCCGTATCTTTCCAAATGTTTCTGAAGTTTTATCAGTTCCGCCTGGTACGGTTTCAACTCTTCTGATCTCTTAATATTTCTTAAGGCTCTTTTTACTATATCATCCATGTCAAATTTTCCATCATTTGAATATATTTTTCAGGTAGGATCACCATATTGAAAAAGTAATTTTCAGGTTATACATCACGGTTTGTTGTTGGGAATTCAGATTTGTTATAACCCTAAAATTAGTTTCAGTAAGAAACTGAAAATTATTCTCATTATTTTTCAAATTAGTAATTACCTCAGTTTTAACCTTCGATTTACAATCGATTTTACATCGGTGTAGTTAAAAGTATAATAAATTATTCTTGTAGATCAAATTAAAACATTATTTTTCGAGCAATCCGTAATATGTACTGTTTTTACGCCGCAATTCATCAATTGGATAATAATTTTGATTAATATATTTTAGAAGATTAGTTGACTAAAATTGTCTGAAGGGAATGGAAAAAATTATCATCCAGCATCTTTTTCCAATACTGGATAAACAGGTAGTAATTCTTATTTCGGATATCTATTAAATCTCTTAGTAGACGAATCATTCCACAGCAGTCATGATGAGCAACTGAAGTGTAAAATGATGTAATCATGTCTACTTGGATCGATTCATCCTTAATGGCACGTTCGATTAATTGGAATTGATCAGAAGTTTCAAATTCTGATCGGATTCGCTTTCGAAGAACCTGGATTTGAACATCTTCATCATGAATTTCTCCAAGATAATCCTGGACAAGTTTTATATTATCAAGATGTTGACTATACTTATCACTAAAGAATTCAGCCGGTATCTCTATTGTATAGCGCAGGTTTTTAAGTGCAATTCGCATTTTATGGATGGTTTTACAATCTATAGTCTCTAAAAACTGTTCATTAATAATCCGTAGTTTCCGAATGCGATCAGAGACAGCATTATGTATTACTCCTAAACTTTGGACAGGAAGTATGAGATCAGATGAAGTTTTATCCACGGGAATATTGTTATAGGAAAAATCTGAGGCTATGCGATCAGATATTATTGTGTGGAAATCATCAAGTGCAGATGAATTTTTAAACGATTCAAATTGATTAATAACATCAGTTTGCAATTGCTCCCGTAAATCAAGTCTTTCCTTTAGAAACAGTGATACTCCTTGCCGGTCTTGCGTAGGTACTGTAAGGATATATTTTTCTAAGAAAAGAACTTGAACATCCAAGTCTCTAGCTTTACCGGCTAAAGTGATGATATTCTTGATTTCGGATATGATTTTTTCAATCTCCCCATGGGGGAAGAGAGCACTAAAAACGTTCAGTGCAGCCCTGATTCGGCGGGATGCAACGCGAAATTGATGAATGGGTTCAATTCCTACGTTTTCAATTATGCCATCAATATAAGAACACATAGTAGAAAAACGTTTAAAAATTATTGACCTTGCCAATTCTACTAAATTAGAATCTGGCTTATCCACGTCTAAAACTACTTCGTTGTCCATTTTCCGTTACTTATAAATTACCCCATTTATTCATTCTGTTTATCTGAGTGAAATTTAGGACAATCATAATAGACCAGCTGGCCTGTTCCTCCTGTAATCTGTCTCCATTGATCTACATCAAATCTTATCCGCGCTATGGCGCAAGTGGGAAATTTTACTATGGATTCTTCAGTCAGGAAAGTGACCAAATGATGGAATACTGGATTGTGTCCTACCAGTGCTATATCGTGTAATGAATCATCTAATTGTTTGATATATTCATGAACTCCCCCGGAATGAAAATCATATAGTTCATCTTCGAACTTTATATTATCTAAAGGAAACCCGATTTTCTCGCAAATTAATTTGACAGTATCCTGAGCTCTTTTTGCACTGCTGCTAAAAACGGCATCAAATAAAATCGATTGTTTTTGCAAAACAACGCCCATAAAAGGAGCATTTTTCAATCCACGGTTATTCAAAGGTCGATCAAAATCAGTTAATTCCGGAAACGCCCAGCTCGATTTTGCATGTCTTATTAATGTTAAATATTTAATCCTAATATCCTTTCAAACTCCCAATTAATTTTTCCTATCTTAATGAATATCTATAGGTAAATCAATAATCTTTGAAATTTTTTAAATTGTGTGTTTCTCTCAAAAACTACATGCAGCGAAAAAAATTCCTATTTAATCTGTCACTACTTTTTATACTGTTAAAATTTTAGTAATATCACAAATATAATGTTTACCTGTCGATCATCGGGCGATGTTTTTTTTCCGAAAAAACCTTCTACTAATAAGCATGAATTTGTGTATCTTTGCGCCTTAAATTATCAACAAAAAATTCTTTAAAGGATAATACAATCTTATTTTCATGAATACATTTTTGTTGTAATTTAAAATACAGTATTTCTAAATATTTAATAATAATCAATATCAATAAACGGAGAAAACAATGATAAACAAAAAAAACCTGATCATATTCTTGTCAATGATAGGGCTAATAATTATGTCCTGTGACGACACGAAAGATGATGCAGATCCAATCGTCGATCTAAACGTTGCATCAGTATCCAGCGCGCCAAATGTAGATGGTAGCGGAAGCGATGCAGTGTGGGCTGAAGCAGATGCACTTGAACTTACTTTGGGTCAAACAGCTGATTATGCCAATGGATTCGGAGAGGTCGATTTAACCTTGAAAGCAGTAACGGTTTCATCAACTCTCTATATATTAGCAGAATGGATGGATCCTAATGGGACAGAAAGTGTCGCTAAGAATCAATGGACTTACTCTGCAGCAGATGGTTGGACTAAATCCGGTAATGAAGATAGGCTTTTCTTTATGTTCGATGCCGGTGACAATGGCAGTGAAGGTGCAAATTGCGCGACTATGTGTCATGTTGCTGATGGTGCCATGTCGACAACCGGTGGCGGCCATGTAGACGTCTGGCACAGCAAAGCAGCTAGAACATGGCCAGTTGGTACTACAGATGATAAATGGTGGGACGGTACCGGAAGAAATAGTGACGCAAAAACAGTAAGCGCTTATAGTGATAATAAACAAACACTTGCCGATGGATCTACAGTTCCATTATATAGTGGACCCATTACCGATGATAATTTCATCATCGTACCGGTTGGGTCAACTGCAGATGCTTATTGCACACCTTTTGATACAACTGCTACATCTGGCGTTATTCCGGGATACATTCTTAATGCCAACCGTGACGGAAGCCGTTTCGCAGATATCGAAACTCAAGCAACATACTCTGGCGGCAAATGGACAGTTGAACTTGCAAGAGCTTTGGATACAGGCAACGATGATGATGTTGCATTCAGCGCTGGAAGCAGTGTCCAAATGACAGTTGCGGTCACTGACAATTCAGGTGGTGATCATAGCGGATCAGCTCCTTTCCTTATTAAATTCTAAATGTCAAAATATTGATCAGGGATGGTAATTTCATCCCTGATCAATAATCTTTTTTAATAAATTCATCCATTAAATAAAGCGTTAAGGAGAACTCTATGAAAAATATATCGTTCATAATCATCAGTGTTTTGTTTACCATGCTTTTTGGTGAAAATGATGCGGATAAAACAAATATTTATGCTGGTGTTCAGCGGTGTAAAATCTGTCATGAAACTGATGACATGGGTAATCAATATACTGTTTGGGAGCACTCCAAGCATGCCAAAGCGTATGAAACTTTATTAACGGATGAATCTGCAGAAATCGCACAGTCGTGGGGACTTAGTTTGCCGGCAAATGAAGCGCCGGAATGTTTAAAATGCCATGTAACCGGTTACAATAATGCAAAAGCCGAGTTTGGCAAAAAATTTAGTAAAGAAGAAGGTATTCAATGTGAAAGTTGTCATGGTCCGGGAGAAGTTTACCGAAAAGAAAATATCATGTGTGACCGTGAATTATCCATCGTAAATGGACTTATATTGCCAAAGCCGGAAGATTGCCTTACCTGCCACAATGAAGAAAGTCCTAAGTACAAAACGTTTTCGTATGAATCTTATTATGAAAAAATGAAGCATAAAAAAAATCCGGATTATACTTGTTCTTCTGATGAAGACGAGGATGAAGATTGGTAGTATTTGAAATGAAACATTTTACTTTTTTAAGTAAAAATCTGTTTACATTTTTCTTTTTGAGTTTATTGGTCAGTGGATGCAGCAATCAGGAAAAAATAGAGCAGCCTGTAGCCTATAATCATGAGATACATGTAAGTGAAGCAGGATTAGATTGTATTGATTGTCACACGGGTGTCGAGAAAAAGATGCATGCATCTCTTCCATCAATTAAATTGTGTAAATCGTGTCACACACAAATGCAAGGAGAAAGCTCTGCAGAAGCCTTAGTCGTGGAAGCGGTTAACAACAATGTAGAAATCCATTGGAAGCCAATATATAAGCTTGAGGATCATGTTTTTTTCTCTCACCGCCGACACGTAAAGTCTGGAAAAATAGCGTGTGCTACATGTCATGGCGAAGTAGAAAAATTATTAAAACCACCTACACATCAGTTGGTTCCGATTTCGATGGAAAACTGCATGAAATGCCACGATAATAAATCAATTTCAAACGATTGTCTCACTTGTCATGTCTGAAAAAAAAGTAATCAGTAGAAGAAATTTTTTAAAAATATCTGGTTTAGTCTCAGGAAGTGCTGCCATTGGTACAGCACTTTTTTCTCAATCGCTGGGATTGTCTGAAAAGGCAATTGACATACTCCGAACAGGACCCGGGAAAGAATCGTGGCGTGCAACAGCCTGTAGGATATGTCCCGGTGGCTGCAGCCTATTAGTAAAAAGAATTGATGGTATTCCTATCAATTTAAAAGGGAACCCATTATCCCCAATCAATAGAGGTGGTACGTGTCCGGCAGCCTATGCCAATTTAGAAATACTTTATCATCCAGATCGATTTACTGAGCCACTTGCCCGCCCGGCGGGACTTTTGCGAAAAGAGTTGTCTGCTGCGAGCTGGGATGAGGTTTTACCCTCTGTTTCGAACTCCATCAATGAATTAGTTGAGAGAAATCAAGCTTATAAAATCGCCATTATTAATGGGGATGATTCTTCTTTAATGCAAGAAGCATGGCGCAATTTTGCCAATTCGATTGGGACTCCAAATTATTTCCAGGAAAAACATGCTGGATATAATTCCAATTCCTCCTACATCACGCAAGGAATGTTTAATGATCCGAAATACGATTTACTGAATTCTGATTGTATCATTAGTCTGGGATCAAATTTTCTGGAGGAAGGTGCGCCGGTTCACTTTAATCAGGTGTTAAGTCAATTTAAAGATTTAGAAAATATTACTCGTAATAAGTTGATTTATGTAGGACCAAGGGCAAATACAACAGCAACAAGCGCCCATAAATGGTTACCGATTACTCCAGATACTTGGGGAACACTCGCTTTAGGAATTGCTCACGTGCTCATTGATGAACATTTCATTGATTTGAATTATTTTAGGAATAATACGCCGGATTTCTCTGATTGGGTAGATGAAAATGGTAAGGAACATACTGGCTTTGAAAATTTAATTCGATCTGAATTTCACCCAAAACGAGTAGAAGAAATAACGGGTGTTTCGGAATCAAATATTGTCGAGTTAGCAGAATTAATTCACCTCCGGAAAGCACCTGTCATCATGTGCGGACAGGAAGCGTTACAATCTCCAAGAGGGGAGTTGCATGAGTGGGCTATTCATTGTCTTAATTTTCTAATTGGTAGTGTCCAACGCCCCGGTGGATTGTATTTCACTGATAAAGAAATTATTGAAAAATTATATACCCAAGAATATACCGGTCAGAATGTTCAAAACCTTTTCTTCACAGACAAAAATCATCCATTAGAGAAACCTTCTTTGGATATTTTTGCAAAAAGAGTGGAGGGATATTCGCCTTATGATATTGAATTATTAATAATTAATAAAGCCAATCCAGTCTATTATGGTGAAAACACACGTAAATGGAAAACATTATTAAAACATATTCCTCGCGTCATTTTCATTGGGGACCTACCCAATGAAACCAGTCAAATGGCTGATGTGATTCTTCCTGCGCACTCAGATTTTGAAAATTGGGATTTGGTGGAAGATATTCCTGGTGTAATCGCAAAAACAGCAGTACTTCAACGGCCTGTGATAGATCACATGTATAACACAAAAAGCAGTTATTCAATCCTAAAATCATTTTCAGATGGGATTGAAAAAATAGATAATTCGTATTTAAATGGAGATGATTCAAAATCATTTGTGAAAAAAAGACTGCATAAAATCTATCAATCAAAACAAGGGCAATTATATTCATCTCAATCGAAGAAGGAATGGAAAGATTTATACAGCAATCATTCAATCTTGAAGATCACTGATTCTGAAAAGAAGTTCATGAAAGGGTTGCTAAAAGCCGGTGGATGGTGGGACCCATCATATGGTGTCCAAAATAGTCTAAAGGAAGTTATTAGAAATCCTCACGGAAAATTCACTTTCTTAAAAATGATAGTTAATTCTTTTCAGATTCAGAAATCTAATGAATCTCAATTCCTTAAAGACCTTTTGGCCATGAAATTGTATCCAAAAAGTCATGCAGTGTATAACACGTCTGAAATACCGGGATTTCCACTAACGTTGATTTCAGGTTATCCAATTACAAATCCTTATGGACGGACGATTTACTCGCCAACATTAATTGAGACGATGGGTAGTCTTCGGGAGATATTCTGGGAAAATTGGGTAGAAATCAATCCTGAAACAGCTCATAAATATCATGTTGAAGATGGAATGATTATTCAAATAGACTCTCCTGTGGGTATGATACAGGTTCGAGCCAGAGTTCGCCCAATTATTCATCCCGGCGCTGTATATGTTCCCCTAGGATTAGGTCGGGAAAATGTGGGTCGATTTACTTCAAATAAAGGATCGAACCCACGGGAATTAATGGTATCCCAACCAGAAATTTCCACCGGGAATACAATATTATCCGGAACACCTGTTAAAATCACGTTGCTATAGGGAGCGAATAATGGCTAAATGGGGAATGGTTATTGACTTGAATAAATGCACAGGATGCGGATCTTGTGTAAATTCCTGTCGGACGGAAAATAATATTCCCAATGTAGGCGATAAAGCGGCGCAAGCGGGTCGTGCCATGGATTGGATGCAGATTATAACTGAATATGAAGGGGAATATCCTAATATCAATATAACACATATCCCCAGGCCTTGTTTCCAATGTGATAATCCACCTTGCACAAAAGTATGTCCTGTAAATGCCACTTTTTTAAACGAGGATGGCTTAGTGGGTCAGGTTTATCACCGATGTATTGGGTGTCGTTTTTGTATGACGGCATGTCCATACTCTGCAAAAACGTTTAACTATAGCAAACCGAACTTCCCTGAAGCATATGAGCACACCATTAACCCCAATGTCACGCGGAGAATGAACGGTGTGGTTGAAAAATGCAGTTTCTGTCATCATCGATTAGCTTATGCAAAAGATACTGCTCGATTCGAGGAAAGAGATCTTCGGGAAGAAGATTATCAACCTGCCTGTTCCGAATCATGTCCGACAGACGCCATCACCTTTGGTGATCTTGAAAATCCGGACCATCACGTTACTCATCTCATGCACTCTAATCGAGCTTTTCGACTGGAGGAAGAGTTAGGAACTGAACCCAAGGTCTACTATCTTAAGAAGGAAGATAAATAATGGAAAACCTGCGTAACGATCCGGATTACACACTCTACCGTCCCATTCTCGAGAGTGACCGCAGATTTTACTGGATGATCGGATTTTTTAGTGTGGTCATTTTATGGGCTGTAGTTATGTATGTCCGGCAGCTCGTGTATGGCCTGGAAGTAACCGGTCTGAATAATACGGTTACATGGGGTTTTTATATTATCAATTTTGTCTTTTTCATTGGGATCAGCCACGCTGGCACACTTATTTCGGCAATATTACGTCTTTCCCAAGCTGAATGGCGTCGTCCCATTACGCGTATGGCAGAGGTTATCACAGCGATTGTTTTGATGATTGGTGGTATACATCCTATCCTTGATTTGGGGCGCCCGGATCGTGTTTTGAATGTGTTTTTATATGGTAGGCTGCAATCTCCTTTATTATGGGATGTGACAGCAATCGGTCTCTACTTCACAGCCAGTACTGTTTATCTTTATGTCCCCATGATTCCTGATATTGCTCTACTCCGGGATAGAACGAATACAAAATTAAAATGGCTTTACTCATTCTTAAGCTGGGGATATCAAGGAACCGAACGGCAAAAACACGTTTTGGAAAGAGCAATTACGATTTTAATGGTAGCTGTTATACCCATCGCTGTCAGTGTTCATACTGTTATTTCCTACATATTTTCAATGACGCTCCAATCTGGATGGCACAGTACGATATTTGGACCTTATTTTGTTACCGGTGCTATTTTTTCCGGAACTGCAACATTGCTGGTGGTTATGATTGCATTTCGAAAATTATTTCATTTGGAAAATTATTTAAAGGAAATTCATTTCCAATATATGGGAATTCTTCTGTTAGTTTTTTCCCTGTTTTGGACCTATTTCACGTTCAGTGAATTTCTAACCGGCATCTATGGGAATGAACCCAAGGAAATGAATGTTATTTATTACAAACTTACGGGACCTTATGCACCCTATTTTTGGACAATGGTCGTGTGTAACTTTTTAATCCCTGTTGTGATTTTATCATTTAAAAAATTAAAGACCATACCCGGTATTCTTTTTGCTTCTATTGCTGTAATCATCGGAATGTGGCTTGAACGGCTAACAATTATTGTACCTTCACTATCCAGCCCTCGTTTGCCAATCATCAGTGAACCCTATATTCCCTCTATGACCGAATGGTCGCTTTTTGCAGGTGGAATAGCTGTGTTCTGTTTACTTTTCTTGATATTTGCAAAAGTATTCCCCATCATTTCTATCTGGGAAATAAAAGAAGGTCGCGAGGAAGGATTGGATGAAGCAAAAAAGAGGTTAGATTCCTACTTACCCGACATGAGTACTTCTGAAGAGGAGGTGACATAATGGAAACAAAGAAAAAAGTAACACCATTCTATATTTTATTTCTTCAAGTTCTTAGTATTTCCATCATATGGCTACTATTTGTCGGTGTTAATTTTTGGATTATTAATCTCATTTCCTTATCCAGATATTTACATGATGCCCAAAATGCTACCTTAGCCATATCGCTTATTATACTACCTTTATTTGGAATGTTGGCTGGTATATTGACGTACGTATTTGTTGGGTTGAGGAAAGCAAGAATAAGTGATTAAACAGTTCAATTTTAAATCACTTTTATTTTTATTCCTGCTCACCAACCTTGCCTTTGGAAGCAAGTTTCAGGGTTATTTTTCAACAAACACATATACATTTTCTCGCCAAAACCAAGAAGATAGTACTCTAATCCACACTCGGTTATATCAATCTGTTTGGCTACAGGGAAGGGACCTATTAAAGAAAAATAGCCGGTTTAATGTGTCCGGTGTTTTTTATACAGACCCTGTAAATTCCTTCGATAATGAATCTGTATTCCAGATTTACAATTTTAACTATTCAACTTCATGGTTTAAGCAAAAGCTAAAAGTGAATATTGGCCGTCAATTTCAATATTCCGTTTCGGATGCAGGACGATTGGATGGGCTTTCAACCAATTATTCATATCGTCAGTTTCAGTTTAAAGGGTTTGTCGGATCCTATGTCCCTGCGACAGGAATGACGGATGATCCAATTGAAAACCATTTTTATGGTGGGGAAATTTTATGGAAAAAATCAAAGACATTTGATTTGCGATTTGGTTATTCTGATAAAGCACATTCACGACCTGTCTATACTTCAGGCAATAAAGATATAGAAGTGCCTCCTTCAATCAAACAAAGGATTGGATTTCAAAGTCGGTTGAACAGAGGAAATATTACATATTACATACGAAGCAGACATCAGGTTCGCAGTTTTGGATTGGAGGATCTCACGCTTCAAACAAGCTATTTAGGTAAAAGAAACCAGCGGTTACAAAACCTTGTTTTTGAATATAATTTGCGTGAACCCCGAATACCGGATAATTCAATATTTTCTGTTTTCGATACATTTTCCTCGCAAGAAGTATCGTTTAGAGGTCGGTTATCATTGATGAAACAAATATCGGGATGGTTCCATATACGGCAAGTCCTTTTTAATGACGATCAATCTTCCATGATATCATTTGGAGCTGGATTTCAAGCATACCAGTTAGAACTTGCACATCAGGATGGCTATGGAGGGAGTTCAAACCGTGCGGTAATCGGCGCACGTAGATCCATTGGGAAACTTAATCTTTCAGGCCGTATTTCTCTTGGGAAATATCGTTTGATCGAAGGGGATTGGAGTGATTTATCTACATTTACTATTTCATCCTCTTATCCGCTATGGAATAAATTTGAAATCAATTCTGAGATTCATGTGTTAAAAAATAGATATTATACCAATGGCACCCGTTTTCAATTAGGGATGAAATACCGGCTGTGAAAATTTTCAATTATTGTATTTATAGTTTGTTGATTCTGTCTGGGACTTCAATAGGTGTAGCCACAGAAACGCCAGTTGTTATTGAATTCAGCCATGATTTACATGTTGCTGATTTAGAAATAAATTGTACGAAATGTCACAACCCGAAGCTACTTAAATCAAGTATGAGCTCGGATGATATTATCTTACCGACTGAAAAAAGATGTTTAAAATGTCATGAAGTTTGGAAAGAAGATGGAGAATGTGAAAATTGTCATTTAGGATCAAAACCGTATGAAACTTTTCCGACTGTTGTCCGGAATTTCAAATTTCCACATAAAACTCACTGGGTAGATCAAAAGATTGAATGTAATGAATGTCATGGAGATATGGCTGGTGTTGATAATTTTCCTCCCATCCCGGTGATGGATGATTGTATGTCATGTCATGTAGAGAAACACGCGCCAGAATACTGCTCATCATGCCATGAAAATGTTGCAAATTTACGTCCTAAAGATCATTCGGAAGCTTGGCTCACAGATCATGACTTAGCTGCCTTATCCAATGTTTCTGATTGTCAAATATGCCATTCCCAGAATGCTTGTGATAATTGCCATAGCGGAGCAACGCTTGGGTTTGATGAATTACCTAAAATGAATCCGGTACCAGGTTATCGTCCCGGGGCAATCGTTAATAAGATGTTATTAAACAGCAATCATGCCTTAGACTATGTTTACTCCCATGGGCTGGATGCAAGTACAAAAGCAAAAGATTGCAGTGTGTGTCATGAAGCGCCGGAATTTTGTACTGCTTGTCATCAAAATGAAGAAGATAGGATTTTAAATAAACCCAATTTCCACGGTGGATTGGATTGGGGAGCTGTAATTTATGGCAATGTGGATTTTGCCAATGATATTACCGGTGGCGTTCATGCAGAAATGGCTCGGAAAGATATTGAGCTTTGTCAGTCATGCCATGATGTGGAAGGCGCTGATCCAACTTGCGTGAAATGTCACATTGATTCTGATGGTATTCAGAATACAGATCCGAAAACCCATGCAACTGGATTTATGAAAAATATTCAGGGCGATTGGTGCACTGAACCGATTTCTATGTGTTTTGTTTGTCATACACCTGAGAGCAAAGGAAGTGGTTTTTGCGGGTATTGCCATAACTAATATGAAGATAACATACTCATCAATTTATTTCATAATTTCAGTCATGTTTTTTGGTTGTTCTGAGATAGATAAATCTTTTCAAGAGCCATTACCGGAAAAAGTGACGTATGACGCACACATTAAAACAATACTAGACCAAAGTTGCGTTCGTTGTCATGGAGGATCAGAAACAATATTGGATTTAAATTTATCGTCTTATGACGAAATTGAGCAGCGAACTGGTAATGATGTTTCATCTGATATAATTGTCACGGGGAACTCTTCTTCAAAATTATTAAGAAAAACAAGATCCGATGGAAGTATGTACATGTACTTAAATGATTTTAAGGATTATGAAGTACTGGAACAGTGGATTGTAATTGATGGTGTAGCAAAAAACTAAAGCATATTAATCGATAGGGAAAAATATGAATAAGATAACCAAAGGACCAGAAACAAGCCGCCGAAAATTCATTGATATAATGTTGGGGACGGGTCTTTTCATGTGGATAAGCAGTATGTTATATCCGATCGCAAAATTTCTGGTTCCGCCTAAAGCTGCCGTTCTATATGTTAATAGTGTCGAAGCGGGAACAATCAGTGAATTTCCACCAAGTTCTTCTAAAATTATTCGTTTCGGACGAAAACCAGTCATCATAGCGCGTCAGCGAAATGGTAAGTTTAGCGCCTTGGGCGCCACGTGCACTCATCTAGATTGTACTGTTCAATATAAAGCGGATACGGAACAAATTTGGTGCGCCTGCCACAACGGTCTGTTTGATTTGACCGGTAAGAATATTTCCGGGCCACCTCCAACGCCATTGACTAAATATATTGTCGTGGTAAAGGACGATAAAGTTATAGTAACAGTGGAGGCGTTAACCTGATGGGTATATTTAATTGGATTAATGAACGGGTTGATATTAAAGGTGTCACTGAATTTGCTTTCAAGAAAAAAGTACCGGTATTTTACGGAACTATCTGGTATTACTTAGGCGGTGTTTCTCTATTCCTCTTTGGTGTCCAGTTAGTGACGGGGATATTATTATTGCTATATTATCAACCGGGCGCAGCAACAGCTTTTGAGAGTGTTAAATTCATCGTAAGTAAGGTATCCTTTGGGTGGTTAATTAGAGAAGTACATGCATGGTCGGCAAATTTGTTTATCTTTTTTGCTTTTATACATATGTTCACAGTCTTTTTTGCCAAAGCATATCGTAAACCAAGAGAAATGACATGGTTTTCCGGGATGATACTGTTAATCCTGGGAATGGCTTTTGGTTTTTCAGGTTATTTATTGCCCTGGAACGAATTAGCATTTTTTGCTACAAAAATTGGATCTGATATTGCCGGGGTAGTCCCGTTTATTGGTGATTTTTTATTAAGGTTATTGCGTGCTGGAGATGAAGTGACCGGAGCGACATTAACGCGTTTCTATGGTTTTCATATCGCGCTGTTTCCTGCACTTTTTACTATTACATTGGGAATTCATCTTGTCCTTGTCCAAGTACAGGGCATGAGCATTCCCCCTGAACTGGAGAGAGTTCCGGAAAAGCATCGCCGTTACATGCCTTTTTTCCCCAATTTTGCCATGCGGGATGCTCTCTTATGGCTTATGGTTCTCAATTTGATCGCATTGCTTGCGGTTTTTTTCCCTTGGGAGTTGGGTAATAAAGCAGATCCATTGGCTTCAGCGCCCGCCGGTATCCGTCCGGAATGGTATTTCATGTTCATGTTTCAAACCTTGAAACTGATTCCTGGTCATATTTTCTTCATTGAAGGGGAGCTGTTTGGTTTGCTAATGTTTAGTTTCGGAGCAATTTTCTGGTTCCTAGTGCCTCTGCTTGATCGAAAAGCACGTAGAGGTCAGCGCTCTCGTTTCTGGAACATTACTGGCGTTATTCTGATTATCTACATGATAATGATGACACTCTGGGGGTACTTAGTATGAAACATTTAAGTGTAAGTATACTTTTTCTTATCTTTGCTACTGTCGCTTATAACGATACACCTCATACCCAGGATGCCTGTATCGACTGCCATAAGCTATTGGATGAAGAACTAGTTGATGAAGAGCAAATTTTAAAAAATGTTTTTCAGGATGTTCATTTACTAAGAGGATTAAGTTGTGCCGATTGTCATGGCGGAAACCCAGAAGCTTACGACGATGAAGATGAGGCCATGTGGGACAATCCTACTTTTAAAGGTGAGATTGCTCGTGGGGATCAACCCGAAATGTGTGGGTCCTGCCATTCAGATCCACAATATATTCGTCAATATTCAGCAACAGTAAAAACGGATCAAGTAGACCAATATTGGACCAGCCAGCATGGAAAAGATCTACGCAACGGAAATCAAAAGGTAGCCACATGCACTGATTGCCACGGTGTACATGGAATATATCCGGTGAAAGACCCTCGTTCTTCCGTATATCCTTTAAATGTTCCTTCCACGTGCGCTCAGTGTCATAATGACGTTGAATATATGTCTGAGTTTGACCTTCCCACCGACCAATATTACCAGTATCGCACGTCCGTACATGGAAAAGCGCTATTGGACAAGCAGAGTATCAGTGCTCCTGCATGCAATGATTGTCACGGGAATCACGGCGCTTTACCTCCGGATGTAGTGCATATAGCTGATATTTGCGGCACGTGCCACGTGAATAATAGTAGGCTTTTTCAACAAAGTCATCTTAATAGTATTTTCTTGAAAAAAGGATTTGGACAATGTGAAGCCTGTCATGGCAACCACGGCGTTAAAAAACCATCAGATGAATATTTGAATTGGGAACATGGCGCTGTATGTGTACAATGCCATAAGAGTGCCGGAAATCCTAAAGAATTAGCCGATTTGTTTTACCATACAATTGATAGCTTAAAACATCAGATTAGTTTAGCAGATGATTTGATGAACCAAGCAGAACAAAAAGGCATGGAAATCTCGGACCTCTATTTTTCACTGGAAGAATCTGAAAAAGTACTCATTCAAACCCGTACTAGCATCCATGCCTTTAATAAGGAACTATTGCTGGAAACAGTTGAAGATGGGTTCAAGGCCTCCAATGAGGCAATCCAAGGTGCTTCAATGGCTTTAGCTGAATTTGATCAACGTCGCAAATGGTTGTTTGTTCTATCTCTCATAATTACTTACTTGGCCGTAATGGTTTATTTTAAAATAAAAGATTTTGATCGGAGACACAGACGAAGAGATCGACAAAAGGGGAATGAGAATGGTTAAATACATAACAGGTTTTTTAATCCTCGTAAGCGTTGTATGGACCCAGCAATCAGAATACGTAGGAACGAATAAATGTAAGGCTTGCCACTCAAGTGAAAAGAAAGGTGCTCAATACAAATTGTGGAAAGAGACGAAACATGCCAAGGCATTTGATCTGCTTCTCACCGATGAAGCAAAACAGGTTGCAACAGAGATGGGTTTATCAAATTCACCCGATAAAACTCCGGAATGTTTAGAGTGTCATACCGTCGGATTTGGCGCTGGTGGATATGAAGTAATGGATGCAGAATTCTGGTCTCCAGCCGAAGATGATCGAGATGGGAAGAAAGCCGTAAAACGAATGGAAAACCTAAAAAATGTTGGGTGTGAAATTTGTCACGGACCCGGAAGTGAATATAAGAAAAAGAAGACGATGACGGCAATTTTCACTGGAGAAATTTCAGGGACAGAATTAGGTTTATTAGAAGTGACCGAAAAAACATGCCTAAAATGTCATAACGAACGGAGTCCCTCCCATAAACCATTTGACTACGCAACTCGGCTAAAAGAAATAGCCCATCCTTACCCGGATGATATGAAAAAATAAAACTATTTTATTTTTTAATGATAGCAGAAATTGTTTGAAGGCAGCAATATTTCTGCTGTTTTCTTTATATTGTAGATGGCTTCGGAAATTATGAATTTTTCAAATTATCTGATATTTTCCATATTAAAATAATTGCCACCTCACATCTAAATAAAACTCCATGGGACTCCATGGAAAAAACGTCGGGCGAAATTATTTACTATTGTCTATTCAAATAATGAACTGATATCCATTATAAGAGGGGATAAACCTCTTTCACCCGGTTTGGCGTTGCGGCTGGATGAAAATAATAGTGAATTTCCATCTGGTGATAATACAGGGAAACCATCAAAAGCATCATTATACGTAAGACGCGTTTGTTCACTGGTTTCAAGATTCATCAAATAAATTTCAAAATTGTGGGGAGGAAGCACTTTGACGAACACAAAATGTATTCCGTCAGGACCAGGGTGCGGTGCCCAGTTCGTTTTATCATCTTCAAATGTGATTTGTTTTAATCCGGTTCCATCATGGTCGATTGTAAATATCGTCATCGGTTTTCCCCGAGCATCATCATATTCTTTCTTCCAAGCACGATAAAGGATGGTCTTATTATCAGGCATATAAAATGAACCACCTTCTTGCCAGTCATCGGTAAATGTAATCTGGTGCTCACTAGTCCCATCAGATTTCATTTTCCACAGATCCAGATTACCATCAATTTGACGTGTAAACAGAATCCATTTTCCATCAGGAGAAACAGACACTTCCGCGTCATAATATTCATTATGTGTTAAGCGAACAACATTATTGCCAAGCAGATCACTAGTGTACAATTCAGCTCCCTGAGGATAAATAGTCGGGATTGACCAATCACCCACCGGCAATTCCGGATAATCCCTTGTAGATGTCCAAATGAGTTTATCTCCGGACGGGAAATAAAATGAACATGCATCTTCACCTTGAGAATTTATTCTACGAATATCTGTTCCATCTATATTGGCTGTATATACATGATGAACCGTATCATCCTTTGTAACTTTTGCATTACAAATAATACTTTTCCCATCAGGAGAATAATAAGCCTCTGCTGCTTTTGAAAGATTGGGTATTGGCCGAACCGGTAGTTCTTTTAACTCGTTTTCCATTACTTGTTCCGGGGTGACTTTTTCGTGAGTCTGGGCAAAAATGTTACATCCTAGAAATAAAAATATTCCGATTGCAAAAAACATTATCATTTTACGCATTGCTGTATTTTCCTTTCTGTTCAAATATTAATTTATCGCCAGCTCAATTGAAATTTGATTTGTATTTCCAAAGGGTCCGAAGGGTCGAACGCTGTAATTGATAAACGTTTTACCAAGAATTCCTAAATCCAATTTTACACCGGCGCCCAACGTCCAATTTTCTTCATCATAGTTAAATCGATACCCGCCCCTAAGGAAGAAAAGTTCATTGTAAGAATATTCACCACCCAAATTCAAATGTTCTCGGCTGTCATTGGGATGCTCTGCATCAAGGCTCAATGTTAACCGGTTTCTTGTGCTTGACATATATGCATCATTCTTGCCTACTAAATCCATAGCAATTCCAATACGAAATAATAGTGGTAATGGCCAAGGTTCTGTGGTCAGAGTGACATCCGACGAGATATTCCCATCAATGTTGTCATCAATATCAGCACTTTCGATGAGATCTCGTCCTTCATATTTTGGTTCACCGCCAAAATTCGAAAGACACATTCCAATTTTAAGCCCATGAAAATCTGTTCGAAGAAGCATGCCAATATCGGTCGCTATTGTATTTGCAGTTTCATTAAAAGCAACAAGGCGAATAAATTTTATAGTCTGGCCATAACTAAAGCGGTCACTAATTTGATGGGCATAGCTGATTCCGATTGCCATATCCAATACAGAATACGTTAGACCATTCCCGTCAGGTTCAGCGACTGTTGTTACATCCTGCTCATCCATGGATAACGCAGTCAGTGAAAATCCCAAAACGCCGGATCGTCCTGTTGGAAATGAAACACTGATAAAATCATGGGAAATATCCAATGCCCAATTATTATGGATAAATGCTGTATTAATTTTCTTTTGGTTCATCATTCCTGCAGGGTTCCAATACATAGCTGAACCATCATCTGATAAAGCAACAAAACTACCTCCCATGCCCATAGCTCGTGCTCCCACGCCTAATTTGAGGAATGGGGCTATTGTAGTCCCTACTTTATCAAAACCACTAGCTCCAAAAACTATGGAGGTGAATAAAATGGCAAGGGTAAAATATTTTCTCACTTTATCACCAAAAATCTGCCGATTTTTTCATCGCCATTTGGCGTTTCTGCGTGGTATAAGTAAACACCCGGAGCAATAAATTGATCATTTTTCGTACGCATATCCCAGAACTCATAATTTGTGGGAGTATCATGTTTTACTGTGGAAATGAGATCACCCACCAAAGTGTAAATTCTGATAGTGCATTGATCCGGCAGATTATTGAACTTAAGTTTTTTTCCGAATTCACTTGTCTCCCAAATATTCGTTACGATATACGGATCAGGAACTACACGCATATTTTTTAAAGGATTGGAATCTGTAAGCGATTTCTCCAACATGGCTGTAGTACCAAATGTATAATATATTTCTTCCCTAAAAGGTTTATAGGTTCGAATAGTGAACTCATCCCCATCAGAGGGCGGCATTGCTTCAATAACCTCTAATTCATTGTCTATATTAAAAGATGAATCCGGTTTGTTATTAGTGAATAAAAGCAAATAGTTGGTTTCTATTGATTCTAAAATAAGAATATCCACATGTTTTTCGTACCAGCCAATACTTGCCGGATTGTGTCCTTTACCTCCGGGCACGAGATCCCAACCCAATGGGCTATAGTAGTCTTTTCGGTAATCCTCTGGAGCCAGAATTGCAAATTCACCTAACCAGGAAGAGCTGGTGACATCCCTTGGATTCTCTGGATCATTGATAATTTCAATTCTGAGTGGTATATATTGTTTTTCGTCCTGTTCGTTACCGGTAAAAACATCTAACCATCTAACTGAATCTCCTCCAGCAAAATCAACCGTAATTCTCCAATCATCATAGGAAGAGATATCCTCTTGGATTAGTTGGCCACCTGCTCCGGGATTAATACTCTGATACCGCCAGTCAAACGTGCATGTATCGTTTTGTACTTTCGTCCATCCAAAATCTTTGATTCCTAAAGGAGTATTTTGTACTGTAATCCGAAAGCCATCCACAACGGGAAGATTATCACCGGTTTGATCAGAGAAAATATAATTATCATAAAGCGTATCCATTTCGGTTGTGTCTATAAGAGTGAAACCCATACCGAATGTAGTATCATCTCCTTCAATGTATAGAGCGCTGTCGGAAAATGTTACTTTATAACCGTGACCTGTTATTTGTGTTTGATCTGCCATTTCAATTTTAACGATACCGTTACAAACTCCTCCATTTGGTTCCAACTGACCCACTGGAACGATGGCATCTGTAAAATTAACAGGTGTGCCACCGGGGATTACTGATACAGTGTGCGGTTCAAAGATAGATGAACCAAGAGGGTATAAAAAGGATTGTTCTAAACTATCCGGGATTTGACTACCACGGTCATAGGATGTAATACAATACCAGTATTCCAACCCATTAATAAGGTTTTCATCCGTAAATGTGTGAACAAGGCCAGAGTTTGTTCCTAAAAATTGTGGGAACAAAGGATCCAGTCCGGATACATCAACACCATACCTTGACATATCTTCATCAAAAGAAAAATCAAAGGTTGCAATGGGAACCCAGCCAACCTGAATACCATAGGCATCCGTTACCGGATCTCCCCACGTTATACCGTAATCAGTACTGCGAAAAATTTTATATCCTTCGAAATCCATAACCTCTTTTAAAACATCTACCGAGCTTTCTGAAGGTTCGGAATTCCAAAAAAGGGACGCTTTTTTATCTCCGGGTACTGCTGTTACGACTGGTGGATTCGGTGGTCCTGAACCTTGAAAATACAGATTATACATTTTATTTGCTGTCCGCAGATTATTCATCAAATCGGTGGTGTCGGGTGAATCGGGTACTTCGCCCGCATCTCCCATGATGAGTCCAAGTGAAAGGGTAACAGACGAATCTGCGCTTATATGGTGTGGTCCGCTGGAGATGATAAAATTGATACCGTCTCCTGCTAATTCAACACCGCTTTCGTCATCTAACCAAGAAGGGTAAAACGTTTCAAGAGAATCCACACCTGTGTAATCTATCCGCCGATCATTTCCATGGAAATACCAGGATAAAGAATCCAAAACATTCGCATTTTTTGTACTTGTTGTTATCGCCCACATTTCTTCGTCCGTTATGGGAGAAACTCCCCGGGCAAAGTGATGAAAGTCTGTTACTCCAAGATTATAGGGTGTGTCAAATATTCGCAATCCCACAATACCAAGAGGGTCGTCTTCGTCCGCCCAGGTTTTGTTTCGTTCATTGTTCAGATCATAGACATATACGAAGTCTAGTCTTCCATCGTCATCACTATCCATAATATTGATATAGTCATGATTGTCATAATCGGGGCGGAATTTTGAATATAAACCGATATAAATACTGTCCAGATCCTCGCTGCTTTTGTTATGAATTATTAGGTTCCAAAAAATGAAATCCTCTGCATAGGGACGTCCATAACTATAAGATGATTGTTCTACTTCAATACCTACGGCTCCCTGTGCGTTATCATCGTCATTGTAAATACAAAAAATATCTCTATCAGAAGTGAATTCATTTTCTCTGTCTGGCAATAAACGGAAATCAGGGTGTTGGTCAAGAATATCATCATCCACATTTCCTACATCCACTCGAAAATACCCAGGCCAGTAACGGTCATCAGTTGATGTCCATGATCCGATTTCATCATAATAACCATAAGGCCAGGTTTCCCTAAAATCACTTGAAGCCTGGAATGGAGTTTCATCCGATTCAGCCCGAATATCTCCGGAATAATGACGACCGGCAGCATCATCCGGGGGTAGCCAGTCAGTGATCTTGGACATTCCCTGGGTCACTGTTTCAATTACATTAGTATCGTTGATAGCAACTACTAATCCCAGTCCAAAAATATATTGTCGATCAAAATCAGCTGTTCGGGGCCAGTGACCGGCGTTGGTAAACCATAAATGAAAACTGGATAAGTCGCCAATATTACTGGTGTTATTCTGGAGCTGACCTTTGTCCATCACCCCAACGGCTTTTTCGCTAAAACCTGATGTTTTAAAAGAAATTCTTCGCGGTGGTGTGTCATGGCATTTCATACAATCCACGCCGAGTAAAGCGGTCGGAAGAATGCAAATCGTGAAAATAACCAAAATTAGATTGAATGAGTTATTTTTCATCATAATTATAATGAAATGTTAATTCCAACTTTAAATGTTCTTCCCTGTCCGATATGGAGCGGATTATGATTGGCATCCACAGAAGTGCCAACTCCGGAAAAACCGGGGTCAAACGGCTTTCCGGTGCGCGAATAAACATAGAAAACGTTCTCATAATTCGTAAGGTTGATTACTTCCAGAAAGAGTGTTAATGCAGTGGAATTGTACTGAAACTGTTTTTTCATCCGTAAGTCAGTGGAAAAGGTCCATGGCTTCCTTGCTGAATTAATATCCACTCTAATCGTGGGATCAACATAAGGTGTATAAGGCAGTCCACTCCCAGCATTAATGAGTAAATTTGTATTTAATTTTGAAAAAGGATGAAATTCAAATAGTGAAGGACCAGACTTTGAAGGCGTTTTTAAAAACAAAGAAATGGAGAGATCATGGCGTTGGTCAAAATCCAGGAAAAATTCTTGATGGGGTACTTCTTCTTGAGTATAAGCCGAAAAATATCCTCCTGTTGGGTTTGAGTTATTTCCTTTGGCGATTGAAAGACTATAGGCAATTGAACCTCCGAAAATTCCTGTAAACTGCTTATCCAAAGAAAAATCAATACCTTTAACACTCGCATAATCTGAGTTGGTGTATGCAATGTACATATTCGATAGGTAGCGGATTTGTAATGTGGAAAGAAGATCGCGAATGTCTTTTGACCATAGATTGACTTCCAAGCTGGTATGATTGGAAAGAACCTGTTTCAATCCTGCTTCAAATGACACTGTTTTCTGTGCCTTTAATCGGGGATTTCCTACGAGCGGTAGGGAGGCGGATACATCTTTTTCTGCATTATAAATAAAGGCATCAAATGCCGGAGTTTGGAAAAAATGTCCATATGAAAAATGGAAAACAGTATTATCAGTTATGGGAAAAGCAATTCCAATTCGTGGACTCCAATCGGATTGTGTAGGAGCTGCAAAATGTTCCGCAGGCACCCATACATTCTCAGTGGAATCCCACTCCACAAACCGGTTGATATTTTTCCACATGGTTGCGTTTGGATCTACATAATCCCAACGTAAACCAAGATTGAGTATGATGTAATCGAGTTCAATTTTATCCTGGATAAAAAACGAACCTTCTTTTGGAGTGAATGTCGTATCATCCTTGAAATTTGTTCCACCGACCCATGGTTCTTCTTCAGTGTAAATATCCAATGTTTGTGGCGTATACGTAAAGCCAGCTTTCAGTAGATGAACATGATTCATTTGGTAAGTCATATCCATTTTTATGGAATAAGTAGTGCTTTGATTATCTAAATATGTCCCTTGATTCCCTGTATCATAGAAATAGACCGTTTCATCTGTGAGCGGTCGTTCATATTCTCCTGGTGATAAATCCATGACAGTGGTTCGTGTTGCCACATTTTGTTTGGTTAAGTACAAATTATAATATAAAGGTTCACTGATAAATTGGGTTAGCGTAAACGCAATTCTATCATTGGATTTAAACGTGTGGGCTTGGTGTAATGGTCTGTATTTCCATCGATGAGAGTAACGCTGGTATAAACGGTTTGAACTGTGGAGGTGAGTTGTGAGTTTTATTTTTTGAGAAAATCGGGTTGTGAGTTTTAATTGTATATCCTGGTTAATATCAATACCATGTGGCAAAAAATCATCAATAGAACTATAAAATGCAGAAGCGAAAAAATGTGAATTTCCTAAAGGTATTTTACCACCCATACTCAGGCTGGCAGAGCCCTTAACAGGTAAATTAAGCAACGGAAGAAGGGGATCTGCGGAAGAATTATTCAGGTTTGTTTCTAGGTAATTGAAAAGTGGTTCTTTTAAATCTGTCCAGATATAATTTTCATCTGATACGGCTGAAAAAGATCCGGTTGAATGATATGGCGAATTACTTATTTGAGGAAAAATGAATTCTAGTTTTCCTTGAAATTCATCGTCACCTTCTTTAGTAACTATGTTCACTACACTGGACATTGCCTGGCCGTATTCGGCATTGAAGGTTCCACTGATGATGGTCATTTCCTGGATGGCGTTCTGGTTAACAGAACCTGAAAAATCACCTTGCAGAGGGTCTTTTACAACCATACCATCAATCATATAAAGGATTTCTTTTGTTCGACCACCTCTAACATGGATACCGCCGGATGCATCTTTCGTAAAACCAGCTTGGGTGGTTAGGATATCTTTGAAGTCAACCACCGGCATATCCACAATATTTTCAGCGTCAATTACTTTAATAGATGAGGTAGCGTCTTTCTGGATCAGGGGTCTGGACGCAGTCACTGTCACTTCTTCTCCGCCGATGACGGTCTGTTCCATAACAACCGATAATTTGGTTGTTAAATCTGACATGATAATCACATCTTTCTGGAGAATGGTTTTGTACCCAATCATCATGAATTTGATATCATAATGACCGGGAGAAATATTCAGAATAAAATAATACCCTTGATCATTAGAGATGGTTCCGATATCTGTATTTTCAATAATGATATTTACACCAATAAGGGGATTACCATTATTGTCTGTGATTTCTCCTGCAAGTTTTCCGCTAACACCGGCAAAGCCAATTGACACAGTAGACAAAAGTAGGGCAGTTATAAAAGAGTGTTTGAAATTCATAGGGTTTGAAAAGCGGGTACAATAGGAAATAAATGTACCCGCTTAATCAATTGAGTTATTTGAGGAAAATCATTTTTTTGGAAACTCTTTGCGAGCCATTGGATATTGTGTACAGGTACAGTCCTGCAGGTACAATCCGGCCGCGATTATTTTTTCCATCCCAAATGATAGAATAATGACTCGGTCCATAGTTACCACTGATGAGATTTCTTACAAATTGACCATTCATGTTGAAAATATCTAACGATACATTTTCACTTTGGGTTAAATCAAAGGAAATGGTTGTCGTTGGATTAAACGGATTCGGGTAGTTCTGGTTTAGTGAAAAAGATTTTGGTATCTCAGAATTATCCTGTGGTCCAATGGCAAGTTCTTCACCAGACGTAACAACGATATTATCGAAATACCCGGCAATTCCGTCATCATCCATTTGGAAGGCATAAACACCATACTGTCCACTGGCGACTCTATCAGTACCATCAT
>VAOY01001051.1_pt1 | contig 29529 bp, 26 predicted proteins | sample 3393881 | NCBI WGS metagenome assembly VAOY01 (sample SAMN08290430, study PRJNA428436) | hydrothermal vent metagenome | isolation source: Deep-sea hydrothermal vent chimney | place: Indian Ocean: Southwest Indian Ridge
ATTTCAGCAGCTCCTGTCAGGAATAAACAGGGAGATATTGTTGCTGTTGTGGAGATAAACACAGATATTACCAATAGTGGTGTGGCTGATAAGAAAATAGAGCATCTCAAAAGTGTACTTCAGGCAATAACAGAAGTCAATACTGTAATAACCAGAGAGGAAAATGATAATGAACTTCTTAAAAAGGTCTGTGATATATTATATAGTGTAAGGGGCTACAAACTGGTGTGGATAGGTTCAATAAAAGAGGATACAGAGGGGGTTGTACCAGTAGCAAAAGCTGGTTTCGAATATAAACCTTATTCCTCATATCCCGGAAAAGATGCATGTAATATTGCAGTGAAAACAAAAAAGCCTCAGATACTGAAAAGTAAATATGAGGAGACAGGTAACAGATTATCCTCTGCCGCCATACCTGTAATCTATGAGGATAGAGTATTATATGCTATCAATGTTTGCTCTGACAGAGCAGAAGTTTTTACAGAAAACGAAATTAATCTTCTTATGCAAATAGGCAGAGATATTGCCTTTGCCCTTAAAGTAATAAAAGAGAAGAAGGAAACAAAATACATATTACCCCAGCGGATTGTTGTTGCAAAAATCGGAGAACTCTTCATGAATGAAGCAGAGATTGAAGTTCTCATGCAGACTGCTGTGGAGCTCGTTGCAGAAGTTATGGATGTTGAGTTCTCCAAAATTCTGTGGCTTGAAGGGAATAAACTCCGTCTAATTGCAGGCACTGGCTGGCCTCCCGGTGCAGTAGGAAAGGCTGAGGTGAGCACAGGATTTGAGTCTCAGGCAGGTTATACTCTTCAGATGAAAAAAGCTGTTGTTGTGGAAGATTTTGGTGAGGAGAAGAGATTCAGAGCACCCAGACTTCTGTCAGATAATTTTATAGTATCTGGCATAAGTGTGCCCATGATATATGGGGATAAGGTTTACGGTGTTATTGGGGTGCATTCTAAGCAGAAAAGAAAATATTCCCAGGCAGATGTGGATTTTCTCAGTTCAATTGCAAGCATATTAACTGCTGCAGCAGAGCACAGACGCAATGAAGAAGCAGTTAAAATGTCACAGAAGAAACTCAGAGAATTTTTCCGAGAGCTTGGAAGTATAATGCATACAGTTCCTGCAGCTGTGCTTACAACAGATAGTAGTGGTCTGATAAATTTCATCAACAGACGTACTCTTAAATACCTGGGGAAAAGCGAGAATGATATTATAAGTAGCTATATATGGGAGCACTTCGAAGAGGTTATAGTGAAAAATATTGTCATAGAGATTCTAAGAGGCAACGTGAAAAAGGAGCCAGTGAATCTTGAGGCAACACTGAAATCTGAAAAAAATGTTGAACTCGCAATTTCTTCACTGCGTAATCATTCTGGTGAGATTGATGGTATTGTTGCTTCTGCTCTAGATATTACTCCAGTTAAAGAAGCCCACAGGGAACTTGAAAAAGCATATGAGCAGCTAAGAAGTGTGGATATTTTAAAAAACAATATTATTGCCAATGTCAGGCATGAAATTCTCACCCCTGTTACTGTAATGAAAGGTACTCTGGAGTTACTCGAGGGGGAAGTGAAGGACGAGGGTAACATAAAGATGATAAAAATTTCAAAAAAATATCTACAGAAACTCAGTGAAATTGTTGACAATCTTGTTGCTGTGAGTAGTTTTTATAGAGGAAAAGTCAATATTAACTTTAAAGATATAGACCTCATGACTCTGGTCGAAAATACAGTCTCCAGGAAAAAAACTTTAGCCAGAGAAAAGAAAGTTAAAATAATATTGCATCTGGGGAATAATCTTCCGATTATTGTGGGGGATGAAGACAATTTAAGCAGAGCACTATTAAATATACTTGATAATGCCATAAAATTCAATCGCGAAGGTGGAAAAGTGGAAATAAGTGTAAAAAGTCTTAGAAATAAAGTCGTAATTAGAATAAAGGATACAGGGGTAGGGATGCCAAAAGAAAGGCTTGACGAAATCTTCAAGCCATTAACTCAGCTTGATGCCAGTACAAAGAGGAGGTACAGTGGCACAGGTATGGGGCTGGCTGTTGCCAAGAAAATAATAGAGCTTCATTCTGGAAAGCTTTTTGTAGAAAGTAAACTTGATAAAGGCACAACTTTCTGGTTTGACCTTCCAGTGAAATGAAGTAATAGCCTGTTATATTGCCTATTTCCATTTACGATATTGTGAGCGTGAAAGCCCACCATCTTCATAGGTGGGATGAGAGCGAACCATACTTAATTATCACCAAATAGTTAATATTAATACCAGCAATTTATAATTAATTGTTAACAAAGGAGCAGAGGGAAAAATGATACTCACATACAAAATTAGGCATTATCGCAATTTTGAGCTGGAACTCTCGAAGGCAAGGCAAATAGCAAAAATAGCATTAAAAACAAGAACAAGGAGCTCTGCTGATGTCAGACATATTGGTCTCAAGTCAATGATAGCCAATCAGGAGTGTTCAAGATGTGGGCTGATAGGCAATAGGAATGGCAAAGTGTTTAAGTGTCCCCATTGTGGCCACGTTGACCATGCTGACGTAAATGCTGCGTTCAACATAGCATTGCGTCAAGGCATAGGTCAATCTGTTGCAGACAGAGATGTAACAGAAGGGAACACTGATATCCCTGAAGAGGCAACTCCAAGAACGATGGAGACCTTAGAACCCCACGAAATTTATCGTGGGAGTATGTCAGTTACGATGTTAATTATAATCTCAATCTTGGCTTCCGGCTGGTGATTATATGTGGGAAATTTTAGAGACTCTTGAAAATAAAATTGTTATCAGGCTCGTTCCCGGAGGAAAGGAAGAACTTTTTGAAAGGCTAAGAAAACTCGGTGAGAAGCTTTCTCATATCAGCGATAAAATCGAATTTACAATTGGAGATGAAGATTTAGAGATAAAACCGGCTATGGTGCTCATTGGCAGAAACAAGAGAATAATTTACTCCTTCTATCCTGAGGGTAAGGAAAGAGGACCCTTTCTGAAGAATCTTATAAGAGTATCTTCTGAAAGTCTTGAGGTAAGTGAAAAATTTGCTGAAAGAATAAAGGCTATAGATAAAGATATAAATATTAAAATATTCGCGACCGAATTCTGTCCGGTGTGCCCAGGGGTTATTGACAGGACAGGAAGACTCGTATCAGAGCATATTTCACTTCATGTCATAGACATTCTGAGTTTCATGGAATTTGAGGAGAGGTATGAGATAACCGCGACGCCAACATTAATTATAAATGATGAGGCAAAGCTCGAGGGTAAGCTGAGTCTAAAGGAAATTCTTGAGTGGATAGAGAAGGTGGCAAGAGGGGATAAAAAGGAGCTTATTGCCAATATGCTGAAGAAGGGAATGCTGGAGAATGTTATTGAGATTGCCGAAAGGGAAGGACTTGAAGAGACCCTTGCCGAACTTGTATTCGATTCCAGTATGAGGGTTAGAATAGGCGCTGTGGCAGCTCTGGAAGACCTGCACTTAATTGACCATGAGAAAATCAAAAAAGCTATACCAGTACTTCTGGAAAAACTTAAAACAGGCGAGGAGAATATAAGGGGTGACATAATATATGCTCTCGAGAAAATTGCAGACAGCGATGTGATAGAGGAGCTTGAAGAGGAACTTAAAAATTCTGAGGGCAACATTAAAGATGCCTTGGAGGATGCTCTATCTTCAATAAAAAAGAGGAATAATAATGACCCAGGAAAAGATTAAAGAAGAAGCTGAAAAAGTCTTGGAGGAACTCTCACTTACTCTAGGTGAAGTCGAACTTGAAGAAACATATTATGTTCTTAAAGATGTGAATATACTTAGAGACGACAGGACACCCGAAAATAAAGAGGAATTCAGGAAACTTGCCCTTAAGAATGCACCAAAAATTGATGAAGATGGCTATTTTATTGCAGAGGTGGGAACTTGGGCACTTTAAATGAGAAGCTTCACAGTCTGAGAGCAGGCGAAATAAGTGCAGAGCGGAATATTCAGAATTTCCTGGATAAAATTGAAAATGAAAAATATAATGCTATTCTGGATGTGAATTCAGAAGCTCTTGAAGAGGCGAGAAATGTTGACAGAAAGATAAAGCAGGGAAGAGCAGGGAAGCTCTCTGGTTTAGCTATTGCAGTCAAATCCAACATAAATGTTAAGGGGCTTAAGGCAAGCTGCGCTTCAAAAACTCTTGAAAATTATTCTGCCACTTACGACGCAACTGTTATTGAGCGTATTAGGAGGGAAGATGGAATAGTTATAGGCATGACAAATATGGACGAATTTGCCTGTGGAAGCTCCGGTGAAACGAGCTACTTTGGCCCGATTTTAAATCCTGCAGCCATAGGAAGGATTCCTGGCGGCTCATCTTCCGGCTCAGCAGCATCTATAGCCGGAGGCCTCTCAGACCTGGCAATTGGAAGTGACACTGGAGGGAGTATAAGAAACCCGGCATCTCACTGTGGTATTATAGGAATAAAGCCTACTTATGGTCTTGTGCCAAGGCAGGGATTGATAGACCTTGCAATGAGTTTTGACCAGATAGGAACCTTGGGCAGGGATGTTTATTCAACTGCCCTTTTGCTTGAGGTTATAGCTGGCTACAGCAAAAGAGAGGCAGTTTCCAGAAAGGTTGAAAATTTAGATTACACTTCAAAGCTCACCCCAGACCTTGAAGGTTATAAAATTGGCTATGTAACTGAGTTTGAAGAACTTACTGACAGAAGAATAAATTCAGAAATTAAAAAGAGTCTTGAAAAACTGGAGATGCAGGGTGCCGAGCTGGTAGAAGTTAACCTCCCAAATCTCAACAAAGCTCTTCCCACCTACTACCTGACAGTATTTGTGGAGTTTTTCTCTGCCACAAGGAAATATGATGGCAGGAGATATGGTTACAGAATTGAGGATGTTTGTGGTGAGGAAATTCTGAGAAGGATACATATAGGCAGCTATATCAGCCAGAAGGAATACTCGGGAAAGTACTACAGGAAAGCTCTCCAGTTCAGGTCTCTGATTACAAGAGAGCTTCTGGAGGCTCTGAGAGATATTGACTTAATCGCAGGGCCTACAACACCGAAACTACCCCACAGGCTGGGTGAGAAAATTTCCCCTATGGATATGTATTCTTATGATGTTTTAACTGTTCCAGCAAATCTGGCAGGAATACCTGCAGGGGTTACCAGGGCAGGTGAAGTCGAAAATATCCCTGTTGGAATACAGTTTCAGGCAAAACCTCTTGAAGAACAGAAGATTTTCAATGCAATGCTTGCTCTGGAGGAGAGTTCATGAAAATCACTATAGGGCTTGAGATTCACGAGCAGATTGCAACGAATACAAAGCTATTTTGCAATTGCTCAACCAGTTACAGAGAGGTGAAACCAAATTCAAATATCTGCGAGATATGCACAGGTATGCCTGGAGCAAAACCCATGCCTCCCAACAGAAAAGCTATAGATGCTGCTATTGAAATCGCCCTCATGCTCAACTGTGAAATTATTCAGGAGCCAGTTTACATCCAGAGAAAACATTACAGCTACCCTGACCTGCCAAGTGGATACCAGAGAACCTCTTTACCTATAGCGAAGAATGGCAACCTCCTGGGTATAGGTATATGGGAAGTGCATTTTGAGGAAGACCCTGGCAAATATGACCCTATTACAGGAAGAGTTGACTACAACCGTTCTGGAGTCCCACTTGTAGAGATAGTAACTGCACCCCATCTTCATTCTCCTGAGGAAGCAAGAAATTTCCTCAGAGAGTTAACAAAGGTTCTTCAGTACACAGGTAAAACCAGAGAAGAAGGAGGGACAATGCGTGTTGACACAAACATCAGCCTTGAAGGAGGGGCAAGAGTTGAAATCAAGAATATAAACTCGGTTAGAGGTGCTTACAAAGCCCTTCTGTTCGAAATTACAAGACAGAAGAATCTCATGACGCATGGAAGGTCTGTTAAAAGGGAAACAAGAGCTTTTATTGAGTCTCAGATGATTACAAGGGCAATGCGTGTCAAGGAAGAGGCTGAAGATTACCGTTATCTACCTGACCCTGACCTTCCACCTGTTGTAATTACAAATGAGAAAATTGAATATATAAAAAAGATTCTGCCAGAGGCACCCCATCTCAAGGAGAAACGTTTTATTGTTGAGTATAAAATCAAAGCTGATGATGCAAAGATAATAGCCAGTGAACTCGAACTTGCCAATGCATTTGAGAAAGTCGCCAGGGTAATACCAGCCCAGCAGGCTGCAGGCTGGATAAGAGATGAGGTGAAGAGAGTTCTGGAATACAATGGTATAAGCTTCAAGAATAGTGGAATAGAGCCAGATTATATCATTGAGCTTTTGAATATGGTGAACTCCGGGAAAATCACTGTCAGGACTGCAAAAAAGGTAATGGAACTTCTTCCGGAACTCAAAAAGTCACCCGGAATCATTGTGGAAGAGAAGGGCTGGGTTAAAATCAATGACGAGGGCTATGTTGAAGCTGCCTGCGAAGAGGCTCTGAAGGAGAACCCCGGGGCTGTGAAGGATTACCTTTCTGGAAAGAGAGAGGCACTCAATTTTATTGTGGGCAGGGTAATGTCAAAAACCAGAGGAAGGGCGGACCCTGCCAGGGTTCTCGAGATTCTCAGAAAAAAGGTTGAAGAGGTGACAAAATAAAACTTTTAGCTATTGAAAATGCAAAAGGAGAACATCTCGGATACTTTGAAACACTTGCTGAAGCGAGAGGCATAGAAGTTGAGTACAATAGATTGTGGAAGGGTGATAATATCGAAGGAACCATGAGCTATGACCTTGTGGTTATTCTCGGAGGGCCAATGAGTGTTAATGAAGAGGAGAAATTCCCCTATCTTGCTGAAGAAAAAAGTTTTATTAAGAGAGCCATTGAAGCTGATAAGCCTCTCCTCGGTATATGTCTGGGCTCCCAGCTAATAGCCAGTGCACTTGGAGCAGAGGTTTACACTGGTAAGGAGAAGGAGCTTGGCTGGTATCCTCTGAGGCTGACTGAAGAAGGAAAAAAGGACATAGCTTTATCCGAGTTTCCTGAGAGTTTTGATGTTTTCCAGTGGCATGGTGAAACCTTTGACCTTCCAGAAAATGCAATACTCCTTGCATCTTCAGAGCTTTATAAAAATCAGGCCTTCCGTATAGGAAAGAGCTATGCTCTGCAATTCCACTTTGAAGTCACGTGGGATATGATTCTCGACTGGTCTAAGGGGGCTCCTGAGATAAGAGATATGATTACCAGAATTAAAGATGAAAAGCTTGAGGAGCTCAATTCAAAGGCAGAGGTCTTCTTTGATAGATGGCTTGAGATAGCATGTATTTAATGAAGTTATATAATCATATAGTAGTTTAAAACGGGCCCGGGGGGATTTGAACCCCCGATCTACAGCTTAGGAGGCTGCCGCCTTGTCCTAACTAGGCTACGAGCCCTTTCAGGCAGGAAAAAGATTCACCATAGTAAAATTTATAAGAGGAGTATATAGATGGAGGTGTAACCCCTATGATTGCTGGAGTTGACGAAGCTGGAAGAGGGCCTGTTATCGGCCCGCTGGTTGTTGCAGGAGTTTCCTGTGCCATAGAGGATATGGAGCTTCTTGAATCTATGGGAGTAACTGACTCAAAACTTCTAACCAGCAGGAAAAGAGAGTTATTTTACAGTGAAATAACCTCAAACTTCAGCTTTTATACTGTGTATATTTCACCTGCAGAAATAGACAGAGCTCTCAGAAATAAGATTTCTCTGAATCTTCTTGAGGCAGATGCCTTCAGCATGGTATTGAACGAACTTTCTCCTGAGGAAGCCTTTGTTGATTGCGTGGAGAGAGAGCCCGGAAAATTTATCAGAAATATCAGTAGAACTCTGAAGGTAAGATGCAGGGTTGTTGCGGAGCATAAGGCAGATTTGAACTACTCAATTGTGAGTGCAGCCTCGATTGTTGCTAAAGTTGAGAGAGATAGAGAAATTGCAAAAATAAGGGAGGAGTTCGGAGATTTTGGGAGTGGATATCCAGGTGATTCAAAAACCATATCATTTCTTGAAAGTATAATAGAAGAAGGTGGAGAGCTTCCCTATTTTATCAGAAGTTCATGGGAAACTGTAAAAAAGTTGAGGAGAAGGTCTGAGAACTATACTCTTGATATGGATTATTTTTAAACGAGGTATATAATGTTAGAGTTTACTATTTAATCTTATTTTGAACAGCAATATAAACATTTCAAAAACATCGCCTAACTTAAGCTCTGACACTTTTCTCTCAATCCATGTTATTGGAACTTCACGTATAGTCCCACTTGTGCTTTACCGTAACATATAGCGATAAAAGAAGAGTATGAAATATACGAGTGGCATTTTAGATATAATACCACTCCATTTACTTTTTTGTGGCTTTGATATTTTTATTTGTAAATATCTTCCAGAGCCTCACAAAACTGTCAACTTCATTCAGTTCCAGCCTGGCTGTGAGCTTACCTCTCTCAAAAATCATAACAGCTTTTTTAATTGTGCTTCTATAAAATATTTCCTCATTGCCATGAATAATTACCGATTTAATAGGTTTCAACAGCCCGGCATCCTTCAGACACCTCACCTTACGATAAACAGTGGCCTGAGGAATATCAAGCTGAGCACTGAGTTGCAGTGCAGACAGCTCCTTGTTTGCAGTAGCTGATAATATCTTCCTTGAGTACTCATCTGAAATAATCTCAATAATTATCTCACTATTCATAATCGCTTCGTATAATTGCTATTAGCAGAATAACCAGCCCAATAACTTCAGTTATTTCGGAAAAAAGCCTCCCGTATTCCGAGGCTTTAAAACCTTCTTCAACGACTGTGCTGGCAATACCAATAAAGCCAAAGCTCACTCCCACCCTTATCATTGGTGAGTAGCCTGTTCTCCTATACGCTCTATAGGCAAGAAACACAATTATCCCTCCAACCATCATGCGAACCAATTTGGAAACAACCAGCAGGGTCCATGTTTAATATATTTCAATCTCCTACCTATATAAACTATACGCATTCTTTGAGTATTTGAAATTACCAATGTTATTATGATTTAATAGAGTATGTTACATTTGAGAAAGTCTCTGGTGCTTATTATTACAATCTTATTGATTATAAATCTCGTTCTATTCGGTTTTGGAAAAATCCAAATTTTAGTATTCTGGCTTAATATCGGTGTTCTCTATGGGATATATTTGATAGGTGTGAAAAGAACTTTAAAGGCAAAATAGCCTAGTCTACGTAGTTGTTATTGAAGAAGATAAGTTAACCATGCTTAATATCGTTGATTCTCTAAATAAATTGAATTGTATTCACTATTTATTAATCTCGACGTATTGTTTCTTTAGTCACAGCGATTGAAATTACTGCTATTATTTTTTGGATTAATGATAACAATTGGATTCATACTACTTATTTTTTCATTTATAATTCGTATTAAAAATCAGAGAAACTAGTGACAATTCAACAAACTTCTGATATTATGAAGCTATAATAATCGATGATTAATCAACTGAAATTTGAATTTTAAATCTGGAAAACATTGACAGTCATATCCTATAAGAATGAGCCCTTAAAAAATGCTGCAATAGTCGTTCAAGTGAAATATAATACAATATAAAGATTGAAGAGGTAGGATAACATGAAAAAACTCAGAGGAATAACACCAGAAGCCCTTTACATTCTTATCCATCTCAGAATGGCGAAGACAGACTATGCCAAGTCCATAGCAAGAAAGCTCAAAGTCAATATTGCAGAAGTTTCAAAACTTTTAAAGAATCTGGAAGAGGCAGGATTAATCGAAAGAAGCTCGGGCTCGGCAATAAAGAAAACCGAGGCAAAACTGAAGCTAACCCTCGAAGTGAGAAAACATCATCTCTACTTTAAACTTAGCAGAGATGGAGAGCTTCTAATAAGAGAGCTAATTAATGCGGGTCTTGAGGAATACTTCAGAACATATTTCGAAAACAACAAAACCTTTGTTTTACTGAGCTTTCTTTATGTAACTGGATGTGAGAACTCAATAACTCTCGCCAGAAAGTTATCGCTCCCGCAGGATATAACAGAGGGTATAGTCTCCGAACTTATGGATTTAGAGCTAATTAGCATGTGCATGGGAAAGATTATAAAAAAGAAGCACAGGAAGGCAAAGCCCAAAAAGGAGACAAGAACACACCATAAGTACTACAGAACAGCAAGGTTATGGAACCTCCTGTACAGGTACATTTAAGTTTATCTATACTCCAAGCTCCTCACATAGCCTTTCAAGATACTCAATCCATATTTTCTCAGTCAGTGATGGAAAGGAGTAGGTGGCATTTATCATGAAATATCTATCTATACATATACTCTTCACATCCGAGTAGTTCTTTAAGCTTTCAAAAGTTGCATTTTCAAGGTCAAGGTTTATTGCCATCACAAGCAACACATCTGGTTTACCTTTACTATCAAAGCCTTCCCAGCTGGGGTCAGTTAAGAGGTTTGTGACCTCAACGACACCTGCTTTATAAGCTGGTATTCCCCGCTCGGTGGTATATTTTATACTGTGGGCAGTTGCCACTATGGAAATTCCAGCCTTACTCAGCCTCTCCACAAACTCAATAAGCCTGTCATTCTCAACAATCAATGCCCCTATAGCCAGACTGGGATGCTCTGCTCTACTAATTATCTTTGCCACACCCTCAGGCTTCACAGGAATGGCTTTCTTTGGCCCTGCCTCCATTGTGGGTCTCCAGGAAGTTAAAGGTATATCGTTCATTTTCCTGCCTCCTTCCTCTTCATTATCATGCGCTCAAGCAAGGTTGGGTCAGGAATCTTCCTTGGTTTCCAGCCCTTTTTCCTGATAATCTCAAGAATCTTCTTCTTGGCATTTATGGGTATATCTGCCTCTGTTCTCACAAAAAGATGAACATCATCCGGGAAAGTACCCATGTAGCGCTGATGTAAATCTATATAATGGGCAAGTTTTATCTGTCTGGTGGTATCATTGGGACGCATAACAAGTTTTGCTATCATCACCATGGCCTCCTCCATACTCTCTGCGGCATAGGCAAGATGCTCTGGAGCAGGTTCCCCATCTACCTTTTCGCCGGTCTTGGCATCATATAGCTTCCACTTCTCCGGTTTATCCTTTCTGCCGAGGTAAAGCCTTCTATACTTTGTACCGGTTGGACCCATAACTACTGGTATGCCCCATCTGTTTAGCCCTGTGCCAATACTGATAGCCTTCTGGCTCATGGCACCCCAGACAACACCCACTGCACCGACTCTATTGAAAATATAGTCTGAGATTTCCTCAAAGTTACCTCTGAGGTTTCGTCTTGCGAAGATAGCAGGAATCTTTATTGCTGCACCAATGATATGGGCATTGGCAACACATGAACCTACGTTAACAAGGCCACCGGCATCGAATGTACCGGGATACCTCTCATAGAGAGTTTGACCATTCTCATCCTTATACTCTGCTATGCTCATGGCTGCGCACCCACTGACAACCACTATATAGTTCCTCTTGAGGAATTCTTCAGCCATCCTGGCAACTTCTTCAGCACCATTGGCATAGTTGCTGCAGCCTGCAAAGGCTACAAGACCTGGAATCTCACCGAAGACTATTGGCGCGCCAACATTTCTTATTTCCGTATCGAGTATAGGTCCCCTGCCTATTCTTATCTTATAAATCTCACTGTAGGTTTTCGCTTCGGCTGCCTTCTCTATGAGAGAGAGCACCTTTATATCTCTCTGGCAGGCACTTTCACAGCGAATACAGCCAATACACTTCTTTCTCAACTTTGCCAGAGGCGCAAAATTACCCTGTGCAGCTTCCCTGAGTGTGGGTGAGATGTGGAGATTAACAGGGCAGGCACGCTGACATTTCTCACAGCTAACACACCTTGCTGCCTCGTTCTTAACCTCATCTTCAGAAGGAAGAGAACCTTTTTTATATTTCGCTCTGATAGGAGCTATTCTCTCAGCAAGTTTTACAGCAACCTCACCCACTTTCTCAGGCTTCCATATAAGTACTCCTGGAGCCTTTCCTGTGGCAAGGTCATCCACTATCTCATCAGGATTGTCGAGAGTCCTATCAGGAAGATTCAGACCCATCTTATCATTTGATGCAATAACAGGAGTCTCAACCTTCTGCGCTTCTTCGAGAATATCTACTCTGACACACTGCTCATCCACGACTATAACGTCAGCTATACCTGAGCGTATGAATTTTATCTGGTCGCTCATGGGGCCTATAATCTTGGCAGAATCTCGTCTTCTCTGAAGGTCATGGGCGGTACAGCATAAACCAGCCACTTCTATCTTGTCAATTTTATCATTAACCTCAGCGTAGGTTATAACCTCAGCACCAGGCGCAACATTGTGGCCTATGAAGAGCACAACAGGCTTCTTTCTGTCAACACTACCATAACCTATGTCAGCGAGAGGTGCATCAGGGTCGCCTTTCGGAAAATCGTAACCAACTATCTGGGCTATATCCGCAATCTCCTTAACGAGATTGTCAATCATTCCAACATGAAGAGCTTTGCTTTCAAAGTCCACATAACTTCCCTCCTGTCCTGTGTGAACAGAAGAGAGTATGTGCTGTAGCTCCTTCTCAGAGTAATCCATACCTTCCCTGAGGTCACCCAGCGTTTCAGGCTTACTGCCAACAATTGTCCTGTAAATTGGCGCTTCAACAGCAACATTCATACCCAGGTCTATTTTATAATCACCACCGAGACGTTCTATCAGATGTTCAAGCAGATGCCTTGCATGGGCACCGTGAGCTGCAGTGCCTATTGCACATTCAAGAGCAATCATTCTTGCCTGCTGGGTTTTTGAGTCTATGCCACAGGCACCTCTCTTACCATGAGTAAGGTCGCACTTGCCAAAGCTGCACAGGCAGCACATATCACAGGTAGGAGAATAAAAGGGCTCATACCTCTCAATAAGTTTGTGGTCCCAGTCCCTCAGGTCCATCCACTCTGGCTTCGGTGTCGGTCCCATTGCTTCATCCCAGGTGTCCTCTTCCACCTCGCCTATTTCTATGACCATATCATCTATTTTCACAGAAGGGGACTCCGCCTTCTCTATTTTTATTTTTCTGGATTTATAGGTCATCAATATCACCTAAAATTTCATGTTCTTGAATGGCAACGGAAGAACACCTCTGATTTTCTTCCTTATAACTTTCTTCGCATTCTTTTCCTTTCTCTGCTGCAGGAAGTTGACAACTCCCAGACCTTTTTTATCTTCACTGAGCTTAACCACATCAAAAAGGTTCCCATCAATCATCTCATCAAGCAGTCTGGCTGCCTCTTCATTTCTTGCGAAGACAGAATTATAACTATCTGGAGCTCCAACACTGCCAGTGGCAAAATCTGCCAGCCTTCCTGTGAAGTCAGTACACACCTTACACCCCTCTCTTTTATGTTTGTAAGCATCTTTAAGAGGAATCTCTATCTTTTCATTTTTTGTGAAAACAAGTACATTCTTACCCTTAATATCCATCTTAACAATATCCTCTATATTCACACCGTAAGTATCTCTGACAAGTGTGTGCATAAGCCCCTCATATTTAAAGTTTGACGTGCAGAATATTGATACTGTGTACTTTATGATATTCCCAAGTTTTATGTCATCAAAAGGATAATACTGGAGCTTTCTTGCAGCTTCAATCTGGCAGGGCAGGCCCACAATAGCAAGCTTTTTAAGTCCTTTTTCTCCAGCTTCTTTGAGCACAGAGAGATTTGCTGAATTGGAATACCTTGTTCCGGCAGTCTCAGGAAGCTCTTTAACATTTGTAACAAGCTTTGGCTCTGGATACCACCTGTTCTCAGCTTTAACCCCCGAAACAATAGCGCCATCTATATAGCCCTTCTCAAGGGCATATTTGAGAAATGTGGTGACAAACCCGCCATCCTGAACAACAGTCTGAAATTCCTCAATCTTTGTTCTCATACCAACCTTACTAATACTATTTCCAAGTATCTCTTCACTCACCTCGCCAAAGAGCTTCTTCTCAATTTCATCTGCAGAGAAGTAGCTTCTGGAACAGCTCATTAAACAGTAAGCACATTCAGTGCACTTTCCGGTAAGCCTGGGGAGTTCATCGACCTCAATCACATTTTCAGGGCAGACAGCAGAGCAGCTACCACATCCACTGCATAAATCTCTGAATATTACTTCCTGCTCAAGAACATCAAAACCCACCTCTCTACCTAGCCAAGCAAAAGCAAGCAGTTCATCTTCAGCAATAGCCATGATGCGGCCTCCATATTTTATCATTATTTATAATGACCTTTACCATTTTCTTTATGTCCAACACTGAACATTAACAAACTTTTCGAAATTTATGTATCATTGCAAGTAGCCCGTAATTTAACCATATAATCCTTGCCTTCTATCCTTCTCTGCACTGTAACTTTCCAATTCTCAAAAGTGATATCTTGTTGAAGTTAATATCAAACATAGTGCTGCAAACCACTATCAGGTGGATGTGTGGTATTCAATGCTTAAGGCATGAATCATGGCTGTTATCCCTGTCACCCTAATACCATTAGACCATCAGCATATATAAGAAAACTGTCAAATTGCCTGCCAGCGGAAATTCAGAGTATGCATGAAATGTAACCCCTTATTCAACTGCCGATTTGGGATTTTTCGCTTACATAGCAAAATAAGCCCAATCTACGGTCAGTTGTAACTATATCCATCGTTAAATATTTGTAAAGAAGTCTGTATACCATTAAAACTTAAAAAGAGGTAAAAATTGTATGACACCGGACCCAGATTTATATGCGCCAATAGTGGACCTCCATGAGGCTGAAAAAAGTGATATAAAAACACTATTCAAAAAACTTAATACCAGCACACAGGGAATTTCTAATCAGGAAGCAGAAAAGCGAATTAAAATCTATGGTCCAAATGCTCTGCAAGAAAAGCGAGTTAATCCAATATTAAAGTTTTTGAGTTATTTCTGGGGGCCCATACCCTGGATGATTGAAATTGCAGCAGTTCTGTCAGTTTTAAGTAGAGATATAGATACTTTCATTATAATCTTTGCAATGTTGCTTATAAATGGACTGATTGGCTTTTTCGAAGAGCATCAGGCATCTAATGCCATGGAGGCATTGAAAAAACAGCTTGCCAATGAAGCCAGAGCGCTTCGTGATAATAAATGGCAGGAAATTGAAGCATCAAATCTGGTACCTGGAGATATTGTTCACGTAAAGCTTGGAGACGTCATCGCTGCAGATATCAAACTTATCGAGGGAAAATATCTTAGTGTCGACCAATCAGCGATGACAGGAGAATCTTTGCCTGTAACCAAAAAAGGGGGAGATGTTGCATATTCTGGGTCTATCATAAAGCAGGGAGAGATGACTGCTCTGGTTACCGCTACCGGCATAAATACCTACCTTGGCAAGACAGCAAAGCTTGTGCAAAGTGCAGGAGCACCCTCGCATTTTCAGGAAACTATAATGAGAATTGGAGATTTTCTTATTATTGCAGCTTTAGTATTTGGTGGAATTTTAATAAGTGTTGAACTTTTGAGAGGTATTGAGTTATTCAAGTTATTGACATTTGTACTGGTTCTTATAGTGGCATCCATACCGGTAGCCATGCCAGCAGTTTTATCGGTTACTCTGGCAATGGGTGCCATGGATTTAGCCCGGGTAAAGGCTCTGGTTACAAAACTGCAATCTATTGAAGAAATGGCTGGAGTAGATGTGCTATGTTCTGATAAAACCGGGACACTCACACAGAACAAAATAAAGGTAGGAGAGATATTTACATTTAAAGCTCGTGATGACAGTGAACTGTTAATTACAGCAGCATTGGCATCAAATCAGGATAATGGGGATACTATTGATCTTGCAGTATTAAACGCATTGCAGGACAAAACTGCAATGCAGGATAATCAACAACTGGAATTTACTCCATTTGACCCTATTTCAAAAAGAACGGAGGCTACTATACAGGACGTGTCTGGCAATCGTTTTAAAGTAAGCAAAGGCGCACCCCAGGTAATAATGGAAATGTGTAAACTGGATAAAAAAGAGTCTACACGAATAAATCAGATTATTGAAGACCAGGCTTCAAAAGGTTATCGTACTTTAGGAGTGGCAAAAAAATCAGGTGATGGTAACTGGCAATTTATGGGGATATTATCATTGTATGACCCTCCCCGTGAAGATTCAAAGGCTACAATCGCAGCTGCTGAAAGTTACGGACTCAGAGTGAAGATGATCACAGGGGACCATATTGCAATAGCTAAACAAATTGCAGCACAACTGGGTTTAGGAACTAATATAGTATCTGCTGATGAAATTTTTAACGGTTCTTCTAATACAGAGACATCCATGCAAAAAATTGAAACAGCAGACGGTTTTGCACAGGTGTTTCCAGAACATAAATACCAGATAGTAAAAGCGTTACAATCGATGGGACATTACGTTGCAATGACCGGTGATGGGGTAAATGACGCTCCTGCACTGAAACAGGCAGATGTAGGAATAGCTGTGCCCGGAGCAACCAGTGCTGCAAGAGCTGCTGCGGCACTTGTACTCACAGGGCAGGGATTATCAACAATAGTAAAAGCAATTGAGAAAGCACGACACATATTTCAGCGAATGTTGAGCTATGTGATTTACCGTATTACAATGACTCTTGATATTATGGTATTTGTTGTTCTGGCGATGATAATCTTCAACATGTTTCCTCTAACTGCAAAAATGATTGTGTTATTAGCGCTTATGGATGATATTCCCATTATGGCTATTGCCACGGACCATACGTATATAAGTTCTAAGCCAGTTCGATGGAAAATGAAAAAAGTTCTGGCCAGCTCAGGTATGCTTGGAATGCTGGCACTCATAGAAACATTTGGATTGTTTTTACTGATATGGTATAAAGCTCCAGAGTTATTCACAGATAGTATTCGAACTATAATGTTTTTACAGCTCATTGCCAGCGGGCATTTAATGTTATTTGTCACGCGTACAGAGAAATTCTTCTGGCAAAAACCGTACCCTTCACGACCACTGTTTCTTGCAATTATAATTACACAGATTCTGGCTGCGATAATGGCAGGATTAGGTTTGTTGATGCCTGCAATATCCTGGAATGTTATTGCTTTGATATGGGGTTATAATGTGATATGGGTGTGTGGAATAGGTATAATCAATGGCCTTATCAACAAACACTGGAAATCCCAGTATAATATTGAACAAGTCTAAATTCCCAGAAGACCACTTCTATTTCCAGAGTGTCCCATCATAGCTCCCGAGTCAATAGTGCTGTGAATCAAATTATTCATTGCCATATCGGGACTGTTATAGTAAAGTTGAATAATATTATGTATATCCCGACGATTAAGATTCTTCTCAACCATCAGCTCAAGCAGAGCCTCTCTCCTCCTAATTTCTGTTTTAATATTGACTATGCTCATATTGTTAAGAGTGCTGAGTTCTTCAATATACCTCCCGCTCAGTATAACCTCCTTTATCTCTTCCGATTTGCTGTCAAATTTAAAGAGAGTATTTGTAAGTATATTATTACCTTCAGTACCCGAAATCTCTACAATCTCAAAAACCCTTCTAACCACCTTGCCTTTTTCCACCTGCCTCCTCTGGGCAACAATTAAATTAAGAGCAGGAATCATTATGTCCGGAACATTCATAGGGTGAGACCTCAGCCTGCTGAGAGTTTCCCTTGCAGAGTTAGCATGCAGTGTTGCAATACACCCATCATGGCCTGTATTCATTGCAGTAAAAAGAGTTAAGGCTTCTTCTGCCCTGACTTCACCTACAATCATTCTATCAGGGCGCATTCTAAGGGCATTTTTCAGAAGGTCATCCATTGTTATTTCGTTGCCCTCGCTGTCAGGAGGTCTTGTTTCCAGAGGAATCCAGTGTTCATGTGCAAGATTTATTTCGAGCACATCTTCAATACTTATTATTCTCTCGTCTTCAGGAATAAAGCTTGAAAGAGCATTCAAAGTTGTAGTTTTACCGCAGGCAGTGCCGCCTATAACAATAATATTGGCAGGTCTTGAATGCATTCCCTCTACCGCCAGCCATAAAAAGGCTGCACTGTATGCACTCAGAGTGCCGTATCTTATAAGGTCTGCTATTGTCAGGGGTTCTCTCCTGAACTTTCTTATTGTGATGGTCGAACCTCTTGGCGAGACACCCTGCAGTGTAGCATTCACCCTTGAACCATCTGGCAAACGGGCATCAAGCAGCGGAGATAAATTGCTAATCTTTCTTCCAGAATATTTAGCTATCTTTTCTATAAGCTTCCTAACTTTTTCTTCTTCAATAAAAATCTGAGTGGGCGTCATACCCCTGAGCCTGTTATAAACAAAAACATGCCGTTCTCTGGCAACAACCATTATCTCCTCAAGATTATCATCCATAATGAGGGGTGTCAGCTCACCTAAACTCAGCTCCTCATATACATAACATTTTATTACTTCTTCTGTGAGAATCTCTCCAAACTCACTCTTTATTTCATTTATTACTTTTATTATTTCATCTCTAGAAGTTATAAACACCTTATTGTATCTACCTTTAAGTTTGAGTTTTAGAACTTCAATTTCCTTCTCATAATCTTTACACCTTATACTATCACCCCTTTCCAACAAATTGGGCAACCAGTGCTTCAAGCTGGATAAGTTCACTGGCACCTTCTCTTATTCTAAAGTCATATTCACCTATTGTATCCATCAGGTTCACCTTCACCTCCTCCGGAATATCAAGGGAGAAAGTTTCCCTGTGAATCTGACCTATGAGGTCTTCACCACTTATACCCTGTGAAATAACAAGGTCCCTGAGCAATTCTCTTGCACCATGATAATCATTATGAAGAGCTTTTTCCAGCATTTTCCTTACATCTTCCGGCTTTGCTCTTCCGACTATTGAGAATATTAAGTCCTTATCTATCTCCTTACCAAAGGCTGCAGCAGATTGAAGTAAATTAATTGCCTTTCTCAGGTCACCTTCAGCATTGTAAAGTATAGCTTCAAGAGCTTCATGGGTAAGTTCAAGACCTTCACGCAGGGCGATTCTCTTGACCATAAAGGTTACATCCTTCTCTAAAAGAGGTCTGAATCTGAAGAGAGCACATCTGGACTGAATGGGCTCTATTATCTTGCTGGAATAGTTACAGCTCAGAATGAATCTGCAGGTGTATGTGTACATCTCCATAGTCCGTCTCAGGGCATTCTGGGCATCTTTGGTTAAAGCATCAGCTTCATCAAGAAATATAATCTTGAAATTCCCACCTATGGGTTTTGTCCTTGCAAAGCTCTTGATTTTACCCCTGACTATATCGATACCCCTTTCATCACTGGCATTTAACTCAAGAAAGTTGTTTTTCCAGCTTAATCCAAAGAATTCTCTTGCCAGAGCGAGGGCTGCTGAGGTTTTACCTGTTCCAGGAGGTCCAGCAAAGAGCAGGTTGGGAAGATTACCAGAGGCAACATAGCCTTTCAGCCTATCCACCACATAACCCTGACCCACTATTTCACTTATCTTCGTCGGCCTATATTTTTCGACCCATACAGCTTCCAGGTTACCCATGTTTTTTATACCCTCACAGATAATTATTATTACTATGAGATGGTTAATGTTAGTAACTATTGCTGTTTTATTACTTATAAGTTCTGCACTATGTTCAGCCTCAGAAGTTTATGTGGGAGAAGTTAACGGTATGATAGACCCGGTGCTCTCCCAGTATGTATCAGGAGTTATAAATCAGGCAGAGAATGCAAATGCAAGTGCTGTTGTTTTAGTTATAGACACACCAGGTGGCCTGGACAAAAGTATGCGTTCTATAATTAAGAGTGTTCTGGCCTCTAGAGTGCCTGTTGTTGGTTATGTTTACCCTAGAGGTGCAAGGGCAGCTTCAGCAGGTAGCTTTATTCTTTTAGCAACTCAGATAGCTGCAATGAGCCCCGGCACCAATCTCGGTGCAGCTCACCCCGTTGGAATATCACTGACAGGAGAAACAGCAGTCGGAAATAAAATTACTCAGGATGCAGCAGCATATATGCGTGCTATTGCCCAGCTTAATGGAAGGAATGTGAGCCTTGCGGAGAGTTTTGTACTTAAATCCAGGTCCATAACTGAAAAGGAAGCTCTGAAAAATGGAGTAATCAATGTAGTGGCTGGAAATATTGGAGAGTTACTTAACAAAATTAATGGTAAGACTGTAAAGCTTGAGTCAGGCAATGTTACCCTTGAAACTTCACATGCAGATATTGTTCGTGTACCCATGAGTACCAGTGAGAATTTCCTTCACAGTATCTCCAACCCGAATATTGCCTATCTCCTCTTTATTGCAGGAATTTTTGGTATAATATTTGAACTTTCCAGCCCGGGTGCAATTTTTCCAGGGGTTGTGGGGGTTATCTGCCTTTTACTTGCTCTCTGGAGTTTTCAGGCTATAAGTATAAATTATACTGGTTTAATCTTAATACTTTTTGGAATTTTTCTCTTTTTGCTTGAGATTAAAGTAAATTCCCTTGGTTTACTCAGTATTGGAGGTGTAATTTCACTGGTGCTGGGCTCTCTTATGCTGATAAATGTGAGTAAGGAGCCCTTTATAAGCATATCCTACTGGAGTATAGGCTCCGTGGCACTTATAACAGCCCTGTTTTTCACTTTTGTTGTTGCCAAGACGGCAGCAGCCCTGAGAAAAAAGCCGGAAACAGGTAAGGAGGGTATGCTCGGGTTGATAGGGGAAACAAAGACAGAACTTTCCCCTGAAGGGCTGATATTTATTCACGGCGAACTCTGGAGAGCAAGAACAGAAAAGGAGAAAATTGAAATAGGTAGAAAGGTTAAAGTAGTAGGGATAGAGAATCTTACGTTGATAGTAAAGGAGGTGAAGTAGATGGCATTACTGGATGGTATTTCTATTATAATCCCTGTTGTGCTTATTGTTATTGCTATAGTTGTTTCAGGAGTAAAAGTTGTAAGTGAATATGAACGTGGTGTTATTTATAGAATGGGTAGATATGTTGGTGTCAAAGGCCCGGGTATGTTTTACATTATACCAATGGTAGATAGAATGTTCAAGCTTGACCTGAGAACCATAACCATGGATGTGCCATCTCAGGATGTCATAACCCGGGATAATGTACCGGTTAGAGTGAATGCTGTGATTTACTTCAGGACTATAGACCCTGGCAAGGCAATAAACGAAGTGGAGAATTATCTTGCAGCCACAAGTATGATTGCCCAGACTACACTCAGAAGTGTTGTCGGTGAGGCAGAACTTGATGAACTTCTTAGTGAGAGGGAAAAACTGAATGAGAGGCTTCAAAAGATTATAGATACCCAGACAGACCCATGGGGTATAAAGGTTACTGCCGTTGAAATCAAGGATGTTGAAATACCACAGGATATGCAGCGTGCCATGGCTGCTCAGGCAGAAGCTGAAAGGGAAAGAAGAGCAAAGATTATCTCAGCACAGGGTGAATTTCAGGCTGCAGAGAAGCTTAGTCAGGCCGCAAAAATAATGAGTGAAAATCCAGCATCTCTTCAGCTGAGATTTCTTCAGACTGTTACAGAGGCAGCCAGTGAGAAGTCTTCAATCTTTGTCTTGCCTATACCAATAGATATCATCCAGGGATTTATGAATATGAATCAAAAGAAGAAGGAGTAGCTCTACTCCTCAACATCTCTTCTTTTAGACAGATAAATCCTGCAATCCTCCTCCCTGGTATGATAAACCTTAATCCTGTCCAGAAGCTCTGGTTCCAGACTCTCTGAATCAACCATCTTTGCCAGTGTATAAACATTCAAATCCGAAACCCTCTCCCATAACCCGGCTTCCTTCAGCAATCTCTCCAGCTCTTTTCTTTCAATTTCCTTTTTTGCCGGATATTTGCTTATCTCTTTTATCTTCACCCTTGCCCTGACATTACTTCCCGCTATCACCTCAACCCCTTCCCTCTTGGAATAATCTACCAGGGCTTCCTTCAACTCCTTGAGTTCAGTATCGATTTTCCTGAGGAAATCTCTCTTCTCTTCCAGAAAAGCAGTGTATCTGTTTACCAGCCTGACCCCGGGCTCCTCCAGAAATCTGTTTTTAGGCATCTGTTCGGTTTTAATTATATGAGCATGGTTAGGACATAAAGGCTGGAATTCACACCAGGAGCAGAGATTCGACTCCACAGCAGGAAAATCGTTCATATCTTCTGCCATCTCAATTTTCTGGATGATTCCAACAATATCCTCCTTTAATTTTTCCAAATCTTCTGGCTCCTTCTTTACCCTGATTTCCTTATTATGAACAAGATAGTGCCAGACCAACTCTGTTTCCTCTGCGTCTTCCCACATATCATCAAGACCAATCTGGTACAGAGCGAGCTGGCGGTCTTTTCTGAAGTATTCAAGAGCTGGAAGATACTGAGAGGTTTTGTAGTCATGTATTTCATAATGATTGTCATTTTTCAACGATAACCTGTCAATAAATCCCTTCAGCCTGTATCCATCTATATCAACATAAATAATCTGCTCCAGTCCCAGAGTCTTGCCGTCATTGAAAGGCTGATATTTATTGTAATAATCAGCAATGCATCTGGCTCCGGTGTCAAAGTAATTCTCTTGAGTGTATCCCTTTTTGACAATTTTAATGTTGTTGTGCCAGTTTTTTTCCCATATTTCACAGTAGTGGGCAAGAATATCTTCTATGCTGTTTTTCCTGGATAGCCTGATGTCCCTGTAGAGTTTTTCCAGAGTCTCATGAACCCTGCTGCCCATGAAAGCCTCGATACCCTCAAATTCAGGCTCCATTTTTACTTTATCAATATATCTGTATCTGTAGGCTCTCGGACAGTTCTCAAAGGTGGAAAGCCGTGAATGAGAATAGGTTGCCATAATTCCATCATAAGAATATCTGAGGATCTGCAATAAAAGGTTTTCCAAAAAGAAGAAAAACCAGAAGAAGAATATTATAAATGTGCAGAAAATTAATTTTAAGTTGGGAGATGCCAGTCTTGACCTGAGATATCTTTTAGATAGGGGTTACTCAAGAGAGCAGTCTGTAAGCATTGTGGGAAACAGGTATAATCTGAACAGTAAAGAAAGAAATCTCCTCTACAGGTGCATATTCTCAAAGAAGGATGTTCTTGTGCATATAAACAGGCTTGTTTATGAGAAGGAGCTTGAAGGTAAAAAGCTATGTATAGATGGTTATAATGTGCTCATAATTGTAGAAAGCTATCTTAAGGGTAAGGAGATTATACTCTGTGATGACGGCTTTCTCAGAGACATTTCAGGCGTTTATGGAAAGTACAGATTCAGTAAAATAGCAGAGAAAGCTGTGGAAAAGATTTTAAATGCGCTTAAAGAGCTGAGGGTGAGAGAAGTGGAAGTTTTCTTTGACTCCGGAGTGAGCTTCAGCGGCCAGCTATCATCCTATTTTATGGAGAGAGCAGAGGGATATAATATTCCTTTAAAAGCGGTAGCTGTAAAGCAGGGTGATGCCATGGTTTTAAGGTGTTCCGGTATACCCTGCTCAGGCGACAGGAGTATTATCGAAAAAGCAGAGCAGATTTTCGACCTTGCCCACTATATAATCCCTGAAGATGACATAATAAAAATATAGGTGTGCATTCACCTGATTATAATCATTGAGAGATAATCGACATTCCCTTCGCCTATTCCCTCCAATCTTTTCGCCCTGAAGCCCTCACCTCCACACCGGCTCATAAAAAGGGCTCTATCCTCGAGGCCAAGCTCCTTAATCTTGTCCACAATCTTATTGTAATTCCTGGAAACCTTTATCAGTACCACAGTATCAAACTCTTCGGCTATATGCTCAAGATTCTCCAATCCATAGGCAGCAGGAATAACAGCCAGCTTCTCATCGCCTGCTACAAGTGTGATTCTGCGGGAAGCAGAGCACGAACTTATACTTGTTATCCCGGGAATAACTTCAATATCAATCCCGAGGCCTAAAATTCTTGGCATGAGATAGCTGAAGGTTGAGTAGAAAAGAGGGTCACCAAGAGTTATAAATGCTCCTTCACTGCCATCCTTCAGAGCTTCTTCAACAGCTTTTGAAGCTATATCCCAGTGCTCTTCCAGCTTTCTTTTATCTTTTGTCATGGGAAAATAAAGCTTGACAATCCTGAAATCCTTATTAATGGCTTTCTTCACAATGTCCAGAGCAATGCATACACCTGCGCCTGATTTGGGTACAAAAAGTATCTCAACTCTCTCAAGAATCTTCAATGCTTTTAATGTCATAAGCTCCGGGTCACCAGGTCCCACACCTATTCCATAAAGTTTTGGCATAAGGTTATTATAAATAAAGAGAATATATCTTTTTCTATGAGAAACCTGAGCCTGAAAGAAGGAGTTCTGATTTTTATTGCCACCTATATTATAGCCTATGGTCTGGGTTTAAATGTGATAAGAAATTTTGGTATAAATAATATGAAAGAATATTTTAACTCCTATATCTTCCTGGCTGTTCAGAGTTTCTTTTCCCTGACTCTTATTGCACTCACATACCTTGCAATGAGAAGGAGAAAAATAAAACTCGGAGAGCTTTTAAAGGTAAGCAAGCACAACCTTTTCCTCGGTCTTGGCCTTGCAGTTCTTCTTCTTGTACTTGAGCATGGTGTTACCTCGGTTACAGACAGGTTTATAGGACCCAGTGAAACTCAGGAGATTTTCCTGAAGGCTACAACAACATCCATAAAGAGCTTCTTCCTTCTATTCTTTATTGGAGCGGTAATAGCTCCTGTGAGTGAAGAAGTATACTTCAGGGGATATATGTTCGGTGCCATGAGAAGAAAGCTTTCCATAGGTCCGGCTGCCATACTTAATGGTATTTACTTTGGTGCTGCCCATCTGGATGCATCGTCCTTTATAGCTATTTCCATTCTAGGGGCTATTCTGGCTTATACCTATGAAAAGAAGGATTCACTGTTTATTGTCATAATCGCCCATGCTTCTCTGAATGCTACAGCCATTTTAGCTGCCTTTCTTGGTTATAATTTCTGAAGAAACAATATTTATTTACTATCCCCGGAATCGCTGTACATTGCTGCAAAGGGATTGTGTGACATCGGGGCTATTTTTGTAAACTCAGATTTCAGAATCTCAGCTGCATCAAGACCAAAATATGAGCAAAATTCTCTGACATTCTCCTCTATAATCTTCCTGTCGTTCTCATCAATTTCTTTAATGTTTGCAGAATATCCAAGCTTATCTCTGGTGACACCTCCCCTTATATAAATAGCTCCGCCATGAATCCCAGTACCTATCCAGTCTCCGACGATATCCTCTATCTCAGGGCGCTTTTCAAGGCCGAGGATTATAATTCTACCTCCTGCCATATATTCACCCAGAAAGTCTCCAGCAGTGGCACCCACAACTATAACAGGTATCTGCTCCTTATACTCTTTCATGTGAATACCAACACGGTAGCCCACCTCGCCTTTCACAAAAATCTTACCTCCGCGCATGCTGTGGCCTATAATATCGGTGCCCGAACCATGCACTATAATTTTACCCTCGTTCATTGTATTCCCTGCACCATCCTGTACATTTCCATGAATAACCATAGTTGGGCCATTGGCAAAGACTCCAAGGTCGTCACCGGCAGTGCCGTAAATCTCAATATAATAATCCCCTCTCAGACCATCGGCAATAAACCTCTGACCGTTTACATTGAGAAGCCTGAACTTTTTTGCACCATTGCGAATAAGCTCATTTATAAGCTCATTGAGCTCTCTATAATATATCCCCCTGGCATCTATTACAACAAAGTCTTCCTCTTCCCTGATTATCTTCTTAAACTCCTGAAGCATTTCTACCACCCTGCTGGTCTAACACCGAGAATTTCAAGGTCAATCTCATTCAGACCCACACCTCTCAGCCTGTCTCTGTTTCCTCTGAGGCTCTCAATAGAATTCAAACCCAGTGCCCCGAGAATCTCTTTAAGTTCATGACTCCAGGCTTCAAGAAGGTTAGCTGCTCTTTTTGCTCCTTCGTCAGGGTTCAGGCGCTTTCTCAGCTCAGGAATCTGTGTTGCAATTCCCCAAGGGCATTTGCCTGTATAACACTTCTTGCACACTGTGCATCCCATGGCAACCAGCGCACCAGTACCAATATAAATAGCATCTGCACCCAGAGCTATTGCTTTTGCAACGTCTGCACTGCATCTTATTCCACCACTTGCTATAATACTTCCCCAGTGTCTTATTCCCTCTTCTCTGAGCCTTCTGTCAACACTTGCAATGGCTACCTCCAGGGGTATACCATGGTGGTCTCTGTGTACCTGAGGTGCTGCTCCTGTACCGCCTCTGAAGCCATCCAGAACAACAGCATCTGCTCCAGCTCTAATCACACCGACAGCTATAGGAGCAACATTGTGCACAGCAGCAATTTTTACAAATACAGGTTTTTCATACCTTGTAGCCTCTTTCAAAGCATATATCAACCTTGATAGGTCTTCAATACTGTATATGTCATGATGAGGTGCAGGTGAAATAGCATCACTGCCTTCTGGAATCATTCTTGTCTCGGAAATTTCCCTGGTCACCTTTTTTCCAGGTAGATGCCCCCCTATACCTGGCTTTGCACCCTGACCTATCTTTATCTCAATTGCAGCCCCTCTTTTAAGGTACTCCTCATGGACAGCAAATCTTCCAGAGGCAACCTGGGTTATGATGTTGTCAGCATATTGATACAGGTCTTTATGCATGCCTCCTTCACCAGTGCCCATGAAGGTTCCAATTTTACTGGCAGCCCTTGCCATGCTAAGCTGAGCCTCAATGCTTATACTGCCATAGCTCATATGTGCAAACATTATAGGTGTTTCAAGCTTCAGATTCGGAGCGATTTCTATTTTAAGGCTTGCTCCGATGTCTTCTTCAAGATCAAACCTCTCCGACTTTCTGCCTATGAATGTTCTGAGTTCCATGGGTTCTCTGAGAGGGTCTATACTTGGATTTGTGACCTGACAGGCATCAAGCACAAGATGGTCGAAGTAGCTCATATAGGGCACTTCGTTTCCCATAGCTGTCAGAATAACCCCTCCGGTTTCTGCCTGCATCTTTATATCCTTTCTAACTTTATTTGTCCATACAGGATGAGGGGAATACTCCATTCTGCTCTTTTCTATATTTATTGCCTTGGCCGGGCACATGGCTGCACACCGTAAGCAGCCAACACATTTCTCATGATGCCTCTTCCACAGCTCCTTCTTCCTGTCATATTCATGCACATCAAAGGAGCACTCTATTATGCACCTCATACAATTTATGCAAAGCTCTCTGTCAACTCTGACATAGAAGTCTGGAGGAAAATTTTTCCAAACCATAAAATCACCTTAATGTATAATCTCTTCCTTTACACCATCGTTCAGTCTGGCAATAACCGGGTTACCTGCCCTGGGAGCCCAGAGCCTATCCAGCTCGGGGGATACTTCTCTTATAGCAGCCTCTTCACTTGCAAGATATACAAAATCTTCCCTTTTTCCTGCCATGAGAGGTCTCAATTTTATTCTATCATTCAGCCCTATCATAGTCTCAGCATTGGTCACTATTATCGCAAAGGGGCCATTTAGCATTGCAGGAGCATATGTCATTCTAAGGGCTGTAAGCTTTGTCTTCATAGGCTCCGGCATTCTATCAATCTGACTCCAGAAGGGTGGCGTCAGGGCCGTTGCAGCAGTTTTAATACTCAGTTTCTGCTTTCTCACCAGAAGGTCAAAGAGATAAGCAACAACTTCGGTATCTGTTAAAAGCCTGCATTTGTAGCCGAAGCTCTCAAGATATCGCCTGTTTGTGCCATAACTGCTTATCTCGCCATTGTGTACAACACACCAGTCAAGTATGTTAAAGGGATGTGCACCGCCCCACCATCCAGGTGTATTTGTGGGAAATCTTCCGTGGGTAATCCATGAGTAGGCATTATATTTCTCAATTTTGAAGAGTCTTGCCACATCCTGGGGCATACCTGCTGCCTTGAAAACACCCATATTTTTACCGCTACTTGCAACAAAGGCACCATCAATTTCATCATTAATTGTGAAAACAGTATCAATTATATAATCTTGCTCACGCTTCAGATAATCAGCCTTATTTTTGAATTTATGAGGTACTTCAACAAAATAGCGCCATACTATTTGCTCTCTGGGAATCTCCTTTATATTCCTCATTGGCACTTCTTCATCCTTGATTATAGCTACTCTGTCTTTCAGGAACTCTTCTGTAACCTCCTTTGCCTCTTCATCTTCAAAGAAGAGATGAAATGCGTAATATTCTCTGTACTTAGGGTATATACCATAGGCAGCAAATCCCCCTCCTCTTCCATCATACCTGTCCTTCATCATTGCCGCCATTACAGTAATATCTCTCCCAGATATCCCTTTTCCTGTTAGATTGAATATTCCACCTAATCCACACATAATAATTCCTCTTGAGTCTGGTATAAACTAATAATAAGTAACAATTTATAATAATTCTTAAAGAGTATTACTTAAATGTATTTTCTATTATTTTCCATATCTTCATAAATTCATCCCAGTTTTCTTCCATATCCTCTGTAAGAAAATATATAGACCTGGAGTTTCCTATGGACTCAACAAGCTTATTTTCAGCAAGTATCTTCAGATGATATCTTATATCCTGATATGTAAGGTTTAATTCTCTGGCAAGCTGGCTTGTCGTCAGTGGTCTCTCATTTAGTTTTTTTATCATCTTTGCTCTGACCAAGCCTCCTTGCGTTATAGCAAATATCCACCACAGCAGTTTATTATTCATAATAATCTGGGCAAGGAAACCACCCATTTAAATGGGTGGATGAATTGCCCTTTTTCACCTCTTTTAAAATTGTATTCCTTTCCCATATTTTACCAACTCCATTTTCTTAACATTAATATCAAATTTTTTTCCTATTTTATCTTCTACTATCACATATTTCCCATAAGAATGGATACCTTTTACTTTACATAGAGATTTAATATATTTCACCAGATCATTGGGTTGTAACCTATACCTCTTTCTTCTTACAGAGGGCTTATGCCCTTTTCTATTAATCTGAATACTCCTGTTATTCCTTCTTGTTTGGGTTAACTCGTAACTCCTGCTCTTTTCCTGTACGTTCCCACCAGCAATCACAAAAGCGTCATTAACATGGCTTTTTTCCAAGCCTAATTTAATTCGAGCATGCTTTGTAATATACCCATAAGTCCAGTCACACTTCAGAGTATCCACCAGTCTCCATCTAATGATGTTCATAAATGCTGTTGCTTTTAATGTTTGCTTTGCTTTCTTCTGTATTTCAGGATGTCCAAACTCTGCTGCTGTCTTCTCTCCTTTCTTCTGATTACATTTATGGCACGCTAAAGTCAGATTTGAAACTCTATCTGTCCCACCTCGTGATTTAGGTATAATATGCTCAATCTCCAGAGGAAGATTACTTTTACCACAGTAAGCACACTTGTGCTTCCACTTCTCCAGCAGATATTCCCTTACTTCATATCCCTGTAATTC
>VAOY01019809.1_pt1 | contig 29510 bp, 23 predicted proteins | sample 3393881 | NCBI WGS metagenome assembly VAOY01 (sample SAMN08290430, study PRJNA428436) | hydrothermal vent metagenome | isolation source: Deep-sea hydrothermal vent chimney | place: Indian Ocean: Southwest Indian Ridge
GTACGCAAGCGAGTAATAACGAAGAGCCCTGTGCGGGAAAACCGCACGCAGGGATCTGTCGGAGGGTCGCCCAGTAATGGGCGGTCCTATCCATATAAAAATAAAATATTACTGGTTCTGGCCGCCGTAACTTTCTGCATTGCGACAAGCCTTCCGGTTTTTGCGGAAACTGAGAATAAAATAGTTTTGTCCGACGGCAGGGTTTTTATAAATCCCTATATTATTTCCAGAACCCCTTCCGGCTTGAATGTAGGACATAAAAACGGGGTCGTTTTTATCCCGTTTTCCAAAATGTCCAAAGAAAGGCGGGAACAGTATAACTACAATCCTGAAAAGTCCCGAAAGCACAATAAAAAAATTACCAGGGCCCAGCGTGCGCGTCAAGTCCGCATAGCTGAAAAACAGGCAAAAAGCAAAAAATCCGGCTCCGAATTCAGCTATCAGCAAACAAGTTTCCCGGAACAGTCCCCTTTAGCTAAATTGAAGAACGAATTAGCCGATTTGCTGCGGGAAAAAACCAGCTTGGAAAGAGAACGAAGCAGAGTGAACTCCGGACGGGTCAGCCCGCGAGGCGGCTCCAGCGAGCGTTATTATGTATCATATCGCGGCGGAAAAGTCTACCGCAAAACTAAATCCAATTATGCCGACACCACAAAAAAGAACGTTATGAATAAGAGAAGACGCCTGAAAGAAATAGCGTCAACACTGCAAAAGAACATTCGCCGCACAACTACGGTGCGCAATTTAATAAGCAGAGCGAAAGCCAGAGGCACTTATAAGGGTAGAACCTTGCGGTAAATACCATTTCACGTTCAGGGCATATCGTATTTCAGCCTCTTAATACAAATAATCTACAGGGTACATGAATAAAGTACAGTTAAAATCGTTTCTCCATGGCAGTGCGGTCTCAATGATTGGCGTTGGCACGCTTGGGATAATGAACTATTTCATCAGGCGGATTTTATCATTAAATCTATCCGAAATAGATTATGGATTTATCTATAGTGCCTTTGCCCTGGTTATGATTGTTATGGTATTTATAGACTTGGGGCTGGGACAGTCGACTACAATTTTAATGTCAAAAAGTTTTGCCGAAAATAATCTGCAAAAATCGAGAAAATTTTTCACTCTTGCCTTTATTGTAAAAATATTGCTTGCTTTAAGCGTTTTTGTGATAATGGAAGCCCTGGCTCCATATCTGGCGCGTCATTATTTCAAATACCCCGGCAGTTCTATTTTACTGATGTTAATATTCCTGCTTATTCCGGCTCTGACGCTGGAATCATCTTTGTCATGTGTAATTGCCGCGCGCAAAGCGTTTATCACGCAAAATATTCTGATGAATATAAAAATCTTTATCATTTTGGCAGGCGTATTTTTTTGTGCGAAAACCTATGGAATAGAATCTTGTATAATATGGTTTGTCATAGCAAGTATAATTATTACTATATCAGCGTTTAGAATTGTCAAGGGTTATGGTATTACCTTACTTCCTTTCAAGAATGTTAAATTTGATGATCTGAAAAGTATTTTTTCACTTAGTTCCTGGATTGCAATTTCTACCGCGGGAATATCCATAATGTACTATATGGACACGGTTTGTCTTACCTGGCTGGAAGGCTTAGAGTCTGTTGCGATGTATAATATTGCATTACCCATAATGCAGATTGCACAAAGTTTCTTTGTCTTTCCGGCTATATTTACACCTTTTGTCTCTGAAATGTGGCAAAAGAAGGATTACGCAGGTATACGGCGAACATGTTATATTGCCAGCCTTTTAATGCTGTTAACACTACCAGTCTTTATTCTGGCTGGAGTATACTTTGCTTCAGATATTGTTACGTTTTTGTTTGATAGGAAATTTATTGCCGCAGCGCCGGCGGTAACTATTTTATGGTGCGGGATGGTCTTTTTTGCTATTGCCAGTTTTAATATTAACGCTCTCAATTCCGGCGGTAAACAAAAAAACGCAGCCTATATGGTGATTATCTGTGTAGTTGTAAATTTTGTGCTTAATGTTATATTAATTCCGCGGTTCGATTATATTGGCGCGGCATTAGCTACCGCAATAACTTACGTGATAATGGCCTTAGGTTCAATTATCAGCTTAATGATTGTTTTTAAATATAAAATAAACAAAGAAATTTTTTAATTATTTTTTCTTTGTTCCCATTCATTAAGCAATTCTGCGCGCACTGCTTTATATTTTTCTTCTCCTTTGCCCGAGAAACGCTCCCAGACGTATAGATACTTCGTCGTGAAATATGATAGAAACGCAAAAAATAGAGCTACTCCTTTCCAACCCAACAACCAAACTTTTTTATAAAATATCATCCAGGTAACGGCGGCAAATATTTCGGCAAGAACTTTTGCTAATGCGTGTTTTAGACTTTTATATTTTTCGACTTCTGCTTTCGTATAGCGTAAATGACGTTCAAAGAAAGAATCAAGGTCCTGATGACTAAAATGATAAAGCGCGTTAATTTTATCAGGTTTCATTTTATAAATCTTATTAGAATCAAGATTTTTCGTTTCGTTATGAACCTGGTCGCATGGTGAAAAAATATTCTTTTTGAACAACCACTTTTTTCGAGGTAAAAACCAGGGAGAACGTTTATTACATATTCCTAAGGTGTATGCGGCAAAAGGCATCGCGATAATATCATAATCAAACTCATCCCGATTAATCAAAGCTAGCAGTTCATCGACAAGTACTGGATGAATCATGTCTGACGCGGTAAGTGTCATAACCCATTCATTTTTTGCTGCTTCAATCGCAAATTTAACTTCATCGCCAGTATCGCTATATGGAACTTTTATTACTTTGGCGTTAAATTGTTCAGCAATTTCCCTGGTTCGGTCAGTTGACGATTTATCTACAATAATAATATCATTACTCCATTGGAAAGAACGAAGGAAGTTTTCTATCCTTTTTTCTTCGTTGTAAACAACCGCTGTAACTGTTATATTTTTCTTCATAATATTCATGAAACCTTGTTTATCGATTCGGTTTACTAACCACGATTTCCCACGTCTTATATCCTGGAATGAGAACCTTTATTGAACGTAGACGCACCCAGAATGAACTATGATATATCTCCGGTTTTTTTAATCTTCTAAAAATGAAATCCAATACAGGAAACCATATATTTGTTTTAATATTACATTCAAGCGTCAACCCCAACTTCTGTAATTCATCCAGAACAGGCTTTTCGTCAGAGTACTCCCGGCAGTGAGCCGGATCAAGAGCCCATTGTCCATTTGCACGATGATAATACCAGGCCAGCCTGTGCTTAAAAACTGTAGAAATATATGCTTTGCCGCCAGGAGAAATAAGCCTGGCAATTTCTTTCAGCATTTCCATATCATCCGGGACATGTTCAATTACCATATTAGAAACAAGTAAATCAATACTTTCACTATCAAGCATTTCAACATTACAGGCGTTTGCCACTTCTGTTTTTACATTAGGGCAAAGTTTTTGGGTGCGAAGAATTCGGTTTTTGGAAATATCCACTCCATAAATTTTTTTATTATTGTAATCAAAAAATCCTTCTTCCTGTATGCTATATAAAAGACCGCCATCTCCACAACCAAGATCCAAAAAACTTTTCCAGGAAGATTTTTTTAACAAATCTTTTACAATTGCTTGGATTCCAGCCGTTAAAAATCTCTGTTCGTTGTCATGTTTTAAGTTAATTTCTATTGAATCCATAAATAAACCTATTTTATAGTATTAATATTGCTTTTTATACAATATCGTTTACTTAAAGTTAAATAAGCAAACAGGGAATATTTTATGATTTTTACAAATGAAAGCGTTTCTTGAAGTTCAGATAAATTTCATATTTTTTCTTTATTCCAATTAATTGTTTTTTGTATTGCGTCTTCCAAAGAGATTTTACATTTCAAGTTCAACTCTTTTTTTGCTTTATCAATGCAAGGCACGTATCTTGACGATAAAATTCCATCTACTGCCTTTTGCGCTATATTTACTCGTGTATTTCCAGTTGAGGAGTATTTACAAACTACTTTTGCCAGGTCAGCAATTGAAATTGCTTTGTCTGAGCCGACGTTATAAGCCTCGTTTGTTTTTCCTTTCAATAAAATAGTCAGCAGCCATTCAGTAAGGTCGGCAGCGTACATATAAGAACGATAGGGGCTTCCATCGCCTTTAATGTTTATATCTTCATCATTTAAAATATTGTTAATGAAATTACCAATAGCGAAATGTTTGTCAAGCGGCAAATAAGGGCCGACAAAAGCAAAACACCTGGCGATAACCGTATCTGTTTTACTTGCTGAACATAGATTTTCAGCGTCAAGTTTTCCCTGTCCGTACGCATTAACAGGGCTGCATGGATAATCTTCCGGTATATTCAGCAAATCCGGAGGCTGAACCCCGTAAACAGCTCCGGAGCTCACATATAAAAGGCGTGTTACTTTTTTTTTCGCGCACATCTCTAAAATACGTTTAGTCCCGTTAACAATAACTGAATATATTTCGTCAGACGAACTGGTCTCTTTGTCCACGTCCGTGGCGGCATGAATGATATAATCAAAACATTTTTCAGGAAAAACAAAGTCTCGAATGTCTCCAGTAACAAATTCAACATTTTGCATATTTTCGAATTCATTGTTTTTATTAAAAAAGCTTTCCGGATTACGGGATAATACCGTAACAGAACAATTCAACAAAAATTTTTGATTGATAAAATCGAAAAAAAGCAATAAGTTCTTACCGAAAAAACCGGTACCGCCGGTTATAAATATTCGTTTATTTCGAAATTGTTCGAAAATTCCAATCTCTTCAATAAAATACTCTCCGTAATACGTTTTATTCATAGTTTTTCTAAAATTAATTTGCTTATTGTTTCTTTGGTCAAGCCCCATTTTGAACGGATATAATTCTGACTCCCGACATAATGACTATATTCATCAGGAATTGCAAAACGTTTAAAGACAGGATTATTTTTTGATTCCGCAATTATTTCCGCGACAATAGACCCCAGGCCGCCAATAATATTATGTTCTTCCAAAGTAAAAACAGGCTTGCCTGAAATTAATTTTTGTTGAATATATTCATAATCGAACGGCTTAAGAGTGTGCATATTGCTTAATTCCGCTTTTATCCCCCGGCTTGATAAAAGTTCAACAATTTCTGTTCCTAATTCGTAAGTATTGCCTGTTGTCATGAGTGTCATATCTTCGCCTTGCTGATAAACATTAGCCATTCCAATAGAAAATTTTGAACTTGTATCTGATAATACCGGTTCTCTGTTTTTGGCAAGACGCACATAAACCGGCCCATTGATATTGACACTTTGCCTGATCGCGTTTTCAGCTTCCCAGGGATCTCCAGGAGCAATTACCGTCATATTGGGAAGTGCCCGCATTATAGCAATGTCTTCAATCGCATGGTGAGTTGCCCCTGCGGGGCCATACGAAATTCCGCCGCCAACACCGACAAGCCGTACTTTTGTTTTCATATAAGCACAATCAACTCTAACTTGTTCAAATGCGCGCATAATAAGAAATGGCACAATACTGTAAACGTAAGGAATTTTTCCTGCCAGAGCTAAGCCGGCAGCTATAGAAACCGCATTAGCTTCTGCAATTCCAACATTTAGAAACCGGTCGGGAAACTGTTTTTCAAACTCCTCCACTACAGAAAAACCAAGATCAGCTATAATTAAATGTATTTTGTCGTTTTTTCCGGCAAGCTCTATAAGTGTTTTTACAAAAGCATTTCTCATTATGAAAGCTCCCGTATTGCTGTTTTAAGTTCTTCATTGCCGGGCGACTTATAATGCCACAGAAAATTATCTTCCATAAAGCTAACTCCTTTCCCCTTAACGGTATCAGCTATAATAACTTTTGGATATTTTGTTTTTTCCCGCATCGCTTGTTCCAGAGCTGAAAAATCATGTCCGTCAACCTGCAGTACATTCCATCCAAAACTCACAAATTTCTCCTCAAACGGAGCGAGCTTCAAGATATTATCATTTCGTCCATACCCTTGCAGTTTGTTATAATCAATAATTAATGTTAAATTGCTTAATTTAATATGCGGGATAAACATAATTGCTTCCCAAACACTTCCCTCGTTAAGTTCTCCGTCCCCAACCAGCACATATACTTGATTTTTTGTTTCATCTTTACGCATTGCTAAAGCCATTCCCGTTCCAAGCGAAAGGCCATGACCTAAAGAACCGGCAGACGCGTCAAGGCCGGGAACCGCCTCCATATCAACATGTCCTGGCAATATTCCGGAATCACAATAATATTTATCAAGATATTTTTTATCGAAGAATCCCCGTTCAGCCAGTGTCGCGTATAACGCGGCGCTGGAATGTCCTTTGCTTAGAATAAAACGGTCGCGCTCGAAATCTTTGGGTAATTCTGGATCAATATTCAAAACTTTGAAATAAAGGACTGTTAATATATCAACAATTGAAAGGGCTGACCCCGTATGCGATGCATAAGAGGCATGCGCCATCTTTACCACGGATTTGCGAATTTCCTTTGAAATATATTTTAAGTCAATCATATTGTTTTATTATAAAATTTTTAATTTTCCCAATCATATAGTTTAATTTATCCACCCCCATGCCCGGGTACAGGCCAATCCAAAAGCTGTCATTCATTATTTTGTCGGTGTTTTTCAATTCAGCGGCGATTCGATAATCTTTACCTTCCACGAGTTCTTCAAAACATGGATGCCGCGTGATGTTGCCCGCAAATAAGTTCCGGGTTTGAATGTTGTTACTTTCAAGATATTTGACTAAATCATTACGTCCGGAATTTACTCCGTCCTTCAAGGTAATCAAAAAACCAAACCATGAGGGCTCACTGTTTTCTGTCGCCGCCGGCAGAATCAGATAATCCGACAAGCCCTTTAAACCATTATATAAAAACGCAAAATTTTCTTTGCGTTTCTCGATGAAAAAAGGAAATTTTTCGAGCTGAGCGCAGCCTACGGCCGCCTGCATATCGGAAACTTTTAGATTATAACCAAAATGACTGTAAACATATTTATGATCATAGCCGTAAGGCAGCGTTCCGAACTGTCCGGTAAAACGACGGCCGCAGCTGTCATCTTTGCCGCTGTCACACCAGCAGTCCCGTCCCCAGTCCCGCATGGAAAGCATTATTTTCTTCAATAATGGATTATCCGTGTAAACCGCTCCGCCTTCACCCATGGTCATGTGATGCGGCGGATAAAAACTTGATGTTCCAATATCTCCAAATGTACCGGTAAACTTGCCAGCATATTTTGAGCCTAAAGCATCACAATTATCTTCTATCAGCCACAAATTATGTTTGCCGCAAAATTCTTTGACACCTTTCAAATCAAAAGGATTTCCTAAAGTATGTGCCAGCATTACAGCTTTGGTTTTTGCGGACAAAGCTTTTTCCAATTGGCTTGTATCGACGTTTCCGGTTGCGATATCAACATCAACAAAAACCGGAATCGCGCCATATTGAATAATCGGCGCAAGCGTAGTCGGAAAGCCTGCCGCAACAGTTATCACTTCATTGCCGCGCTCAATTTTCCGGCCTTTCAGCAATGGGGAAGTAAGCGCCATGAATGCCAGCAAATTCGCGGACGAGCCCGAGTTTACCAGCAAACAGAAGCGGATGCCCAAATATTCAGCCAGCTTTTTCTCAAACTCTTTTGAATAACGCCCGTAGGTCAGCCAGAATTCCAGCGATGAGTCGACAAGATTTGTCATTTCTTTCTCATCAAATACCCGCCCTGCGTAATTCACTCTGGACTCGCCGGGAATAAATTTTTCGTCGGACTTGTCGTGAACTAAGGAATAATATTCTTTCACCTTTTCCAGAATATCTGATTTCAGTTGTTCCGCTTTTACTGTTTTGTCCATTCCAGTCCCTTTTTTTCCGCGCCTTTTACATATGAAGAGAGATCATCGTTGCTCGAAATCGTATTTTTCTCATAAAAATCCTGATACCATTCAACGGTCTTTTTAAAAGTCGTTTTACTATCCCAGACGCCCTGCCATTTTAATTTAATATGTGCTTTGGAACAATCCAGTTTAAGTAAATTTGCTTCATGAACCGCGTTTTTGCAATTCCCTGATTTATAATTAATTTCAGGCCAGAACTGTTTGATATATTCCACTACTTCCTGAACCGTAATAGAACCATTGTCATCCGGGCCGAAATTCCATGCTTCCGCAAAATTTACATTCCCCTCTGCAAGTTTTTGACCAATTTGCAAATAAGCGCTCAAAGGTTCTAAAACATGCTGCCATGGACGTGTCGCGCCGGGATTTCTAATTACCACTTCTTTCCCTTGGCTGACCGCGCGCATAATATCCGGGATCAGGCGGTCCGCGGCCCAGTCGCCGCCGCCAATAACATTACCCGCCCGGCAACTCGCCAGTAAAACCTTATGCCCGGAACCAAAATCGTCCGGATTAAAAAATGAATCACGGTATGAATTCGCAACCAGTTCCGCACAGCCTTTGGAGGCGCTGTAAGGATCATGTCCTCCCATCGGGTCGTTTTCACGATAACCCCAGATCCACTCCCGGTTATCATAACATTTGTCACTGGTAATATTGATAATCGCCCTTACTGAATCAACTTTCCGGCAAGCCTCTAAAACATTAACCGTCCCCAGGACATTGGTTTCGAATGTCGCGTGCGGTTCGCGGTAGGATAATCGTACCAACGGCTGTGCCGCCAGATGAAAAACTATTTCAGGTTGAAAATCCGCAAAAACATTTTCCAGTCTGGATTTATCTAAAATATTTCCAATTTCTGAACGGATATCCAGGTTCAGATGTTGAAAATGATTGGGATCTGTCGGAGCGGCGAGAGAATAACCGCATACTTCTGCTCCTAATGTCGTCAGCCACAAAGCCAGCCATGAACCTTTAAAGCCCGTATGCCCGCTTACTAAAACTTTTTTATTTTTGTAAACATTGTTGAACATAAATTTACCAGTTTTTTGTCCAGGGAGCGCGGCCCGAATCCCAAAGTTGATTCAGCAGGGCATGTTCGCGCGCGGTATCCATACATTGCCAGAAACCGTCATGTTTATACGCCTGCATTTCTCCATTCGCTAAAATAGTGCGCATCGGTTCCTGTTCAAAAACCAAATCGGCCGCCGGCGATAAATATTTACTTACGGCTCCTTTCCCCATAACCATAAAACCGCCGTTAATAAAGCCATCTTCAGTTTGAGGTTTTTCGTGGAACCCGATAACTTTATCATTATCAATGCTCATTTCGCCAAACCGGCCGGCCGGGTGAACCGCGGTAATGGTAAGCGCTCTGCCGGCAAGCCGGTGTTTTGTCAACAAAGCTGAAATGTCAACATTGGCAACGGCGTCACCATAAGTTAAAAAGAACTCTTCATCAGTATCTTTTAAATATTCGGCGGCGCGCGCAATACGGCCGCCGGTCATGGTCTTATCGCCGGTATCAACCAGCGTTACTTCCCAGTCTTCTTCACCGGAAGTCCCATGGTAGGTAATTTGTTTTTTTTGTCCAAGCCTTATTGTTATATCGGTGGCGCGGGCATGGTAATTCATAAAATAATCAATAAAGGTTTCACGTTTATAACCTAAGCAGAGAATAAAGCGCTTTATGCCGAAAGCCGCATAGTTTTTCATAATATGCCAGACAATGGGCTGGGAGCCTACCGGCACCATTGGTTTGGGAAGGAGTTCCGTTACGTCCCGCAGCCGCGTTCCCTGGCCTCCGCATAATATCATTGCCGGCGGTAAAGTTTCCTGTTTGTGATCCATTTTAAATAATATCCTTTTATTTTCTACCTGCTTGTACAATATAGTTTAGCTTAGTAAAATAAGCAAACGAGAGATATTTTATTTGTAATTTTACAAATGAAAACGTTTCCTGAAGTTCAGATATGCTTCTTGTGAAGGGGGTGTTTTCAGATAACGCATTGCTTCGTATTCCCGTAATAACTTTATTAAAGATATTTTTTGCGATTCGGGCATTGCTGATTGGGATAACTCAATGATGAAATCATTTATTGTCGAGGAAATAGATAAATGAAGCTCATATTTGCTTTTCAACCGCTTTTGAATTTTTCGATAAGTTTTACTTAATTCAATAAAAATTTCTTCCGGACAATCAAAATCGTGCTTCGGCTTCCGGGCATTACGCCGACGGCGGATGTAATAAAGCACTAAAGCAACAAACAATACCGCTATAATCGGGCCGCGCACGCTATGATAACAAATCAGTACAAGCAAGCGCCAGATCGCGACAAAAAATTCAATGATAGCCCGGGCAAAATAACCGCGCCGCATATTGGAAAGCAATTGCTGAAATGTCTTTTTCATCATGTCTGTCCAGGATTCAAAAACAGACCATTCGTGTTTGTAATTCAGAGCGCCGCTCGGCGGCGTCGGGTCCACCAGCAGCCATCGCCCTTGGTCGCGGTCAAAAGCTTCCACCCAGGCATGGGCATTGCCGAGGCGCGCGACATAGTAAGACCCCGTCGGATGCCGTTCCGCGCAAATGAAGCCGGTAATATACCGCGCCGGAATCCCCAGGCGGCGCAATAATACAATCATCCCCGTCGCGTAAAGTTCACAATGGCCCTGATGAGTTTCTTTAAGAAAACTTAAAACCGGATCAACCGGATTAATCGGCTGAGGGCGAATTTTATAAGTGAAATTATCCCGAAAATATTTAAGCAGAATAAAAATACGCTGCCGGTCGTTTAATTCAGGATTCTTCAGTTTCGGCAGCGTCGCGAGAATGCGGGCAAGTTCTTCGTCGAGTTTGTCCGGCAATTGAGTATAAAACGCCATGTCCGGCTTGACGGGTTTTCGCCAGGAACTGTCAGCGGATGTATCGGGACGGTAAATTGTATAGCCGCCGTCTGTTATCCAGTCTTTGAAAGTAACATTGCCGTCCGGGGTGTATTCCAGACTATGGGCAATGATGTCTATCTGCGTGAAATTACCCGGCAGAAAAAGTACTTTACTCGCCAGTTTGGATGAAATCAGGATCTCAATGGAATATTTCGCCTTCTTTTTTTTATTTATCGAGAAGGTTCTGTCGTCTGAATTGTTACTGTCGCGCTGCCGCATGGTGGTAGTCCGGGGGGCTTTCGCCAGGCGCCAGCGTCCGTCCGAATAAGAAGTATAGGTTTTGCCGCGCAAATACCCCGGCTCATCCGCGGAAATCGCGCGAATTACAATTTGTTCCTGGTTGTTGAGCATTTCAGGAGAAATTATCTCGTTCAAGTTGGCGCTTTCACCGAAAACGATTTTATCGCTTCTGCGTTTAAACAGGTTTGGATTCAGCAATGTATTCTGCAAACCGCGGAGGTCGCTTTCAAAATACAGAAGAAGTTTGTAAAAACCATAAGTCGCCGGAGTTATCAAAGCCAGAATACAAATAAATATCAACATTCTTTTTGAACGATATTTTCGCATTTTTCCGCTTATTGCCACCTGCACGTTATCGCGGCAGGCGAGCAGAATAAAAAATCCACTGAAACAAATACTTGCAATATATAATGCGGTAAAGTCCGGCAGCACTGTCCCCGCAATCAGAAAACGTTTCGTTTCAACCGGGGTACGCATGACATTAGAGCCGAAGGCCAGCGCGATTACAGCAGCAACAGAAGCCGCGGCATAGGAATATTTTTTAATCCCGAAAAACGTAACGGCGACAGCCAGGTAAAAAAGAATCGGAATCGTTATATTGAGTTGGAACAATGAACTCAAATATTCAAAACGATCATCCGCCATTGGAAAAGCATAATCAAATAATACGGCTGTAACAGACGCGGCGACAATAGAATAAATGATTGCCCGGTCATTGAGTTTTACCGCTTTTTTAGTAACTAAAGACAAAAACAGGCCGGTCAGGGTAATTATCAGGACATGCGGCAGATCCGCGGCCAATGAAAAAAGAAAGGCCGCGGGCGAGATAATGCCTGTGCACAAAACTATCGGGATAAAAGATTTTTTCATTTCCGGTTTTGTCATAACTTACGAACTCTCCCCGTCCGGACATCTTCAGCGCTGAAAAGTTTAACATCAGACGGCGCTGATATTTTATCCTTGTCGCCAATAATTATAACTTTGGATACAATACCGTAATTATTCAGGCGGGAAATCAATTTTTGCCGTTCTTTATCCCAGCCCTGCAATAATACAACCGCACTGCCGATACTGGAAATTTCCTCGATAATACTTGATGAAATTTCATTGACCGGAAGTTGATGATTAATTTCCAGGCTGGCGAGAATGTCCATTATATCATCGAAACAACTCAAATGACGCCCGGCCTTGAAGTGATAAACATCTAAACCCGTAGCGAAAATATCAACGACATATTCGCCGCGCGTTAAATAGTCAAGCAAGGCCGAAGTGAGCGACAGGGACGCTTCCAGGCCGTCAAAAGATTGTTTTTTCCCGAAGTGGAATTTAAAACTGTTTACGGGGGGGACATAGGTGTCAACGATTATCGCGATGCGGCTTAAATACTCCTGCTGAAATTCTTTAACTATAAGTTCGCCGGTCCGGGCACTGCCGATCCAGTCAATATGACGCGGGTCGTCGCCTTCGCGAAATTCCCGGTTGCCGAAAAAATCTAAAGATTCCCCCACTTTTGAAACCCGTGAATCACCCTCTTTCTGATAACGCAAAGCCACCGGCAAATCAAGGGAAAGCAGTTCATGAAAAGCCGGATACACCAACAATACATTGGGAGAATTCTTTTGGCGGCGGCTCATTTTGAACAAACCCAGGGGAAAGCTCGAATCCGCGATTGGAGAAAAAAGATCGTATTTACCACGGCGAAGCGCCTCTACTTCCGCTGTTGCCTCGACTTGCTGTTCAGGCGGGATAACGCCAACTGTGGCATTGCTTTTAACCTCAAGTCCCGGCCGCAGGCGGTAATTGTCCAATTTAATATCCCAGGCGCTGAAACGCCGCAAATTTTCGAGTTCATAACGAATCGAAAAGGCCGAGCCCGCCCGGACCCGGCGCGGAAGCTGGCGGATTATTTTAAGTTTAGGACGAAAAAGCAAAGCAAAAATAAAGTCAATGAAGAAAACAACAAATAAAGCCACGCTTACTAAACGCATCGGCGAGTTCCACGCCACGATACTGTACAAAACGAGCATTCCTGTAACCGGAACCAGAAATTGAGCGGGGACAGTGAAAACCCGACAGTAAAAAGCAAAAAGCCAGATTATAAAGGCCGCCGTCGCTGAACGGTAGTTACCGGGGCGCTTTTCCAGGGCCCGCGTGTAATACCATTCCGGGCCGTCTAAAAATCTATCCCGGCATTTCCCGTATAATTTAATAATGCTCATTTTGCTCGTTTTTCTTATCGCTTATTCAAATATTCACTATGCCGCCACGGCTGTCCCCAGCCGTGCTTTCCGTTTTCACCCCTAGTACACTGTAAAATTTACAACTTCGTATTTTTTCACAAATTAATGTAGCACAACCGTCTTCGTATTTTTTCACAAATTAATGTAGCACAACCGTCTCGGTTGTGAAGATACTCAAGCGAGACGCTTGATCTACATTTTTTATTACAATGCGAACATTTAAGTTGTATAGTGTACCAGGGACAGGGGCGGCTACATCATTTTGCATGCTATTTACACGTTTTTATTTTTGCTTTACAGACTTCTTCTGTCATACTTTGGAGCCTGCTTACCCGCTTTGAAAGATACTCAAGTTCTTTTTTCGTGATCTTATATCCAATTTTGTATCGAGCATCGATGTAGGCGCGTTTCAGTAATTCAAAAAGACGTTTTTCCTCTTCTGTTTTCTTAGGAAAGATTTCCTTGAATTTACTGCTTAGACGATCAACGCGTACTCCTAAATCCAAGAGATCATGAATTTTAGGTTTATAGTCGGTAAATACCAGTAAAACCGTATGATAAAAGCGTTCCGTTGCCTGGTGGAGTTCAAAAGCGGCTTTTTTATACCTTTTCTTTTTTATATCGTCAAAAGTTGTATCAAAAAATTCTTTAGCGCTTTCAAACCAGTTTTTAAAATGTGCTTCGGCATTGCTTTTGCGTTGTTTTGCGTTGAGTTCTTTTATGGCGGGGAGCCGGAAACGTTTGGAAGAATGAAGCTGAATACCCTCTTTCTTTATATCGACGAAGAAATAACGGCCTTTTTTGATCGCCTCTTTGATTTCGTCGACACTATGCATAATGATACTGATGCGGGTATCACAAGCTTCCGATCTCCGGGCTTTCTTTTTGATTCTGTCCCGGTATCCCTTGTATTCGTATTTCGGCAGGTCTTTTACAACAACCAGCAGGTCGTAATCACTCTTGTATTCATAAGTGACGCCGTCATCCGCCGTGTATACATCCTCCACCCAGTCGCCGCGCGCGTAACTGCCGAAAAGGATGATGAATTCAGCATCAATCATTTCAGTAATGATTTCAGTAAGCGCTTTGATCTCATCCCTTTTGTGTTTCGGAAGATGTGATAATGATTTTTTCATGTTAATTGTTCTCTTTTCATTATTTCCTTCAACTCTTTTTACGCCGGCACTTTGCTTTTGTTGACGATATCGCCGATTATTTCAAGCGCGGAAACACCGGAATATTTAGTTTTATTTTCAATCACCAGGCGATGCGCCAGAACCGCGGGACAAAGATGTTTCACATCATCAGGCAAAACATAATCCCGCCCCCGGATAAAAGCATAAGACTGACAGCACCTCGACAACAAAAGCAGTGCGCGCGGACTTGCGCCAAGCATTATACGGGTATCATTGCGGGTCGCTTTGATTATACAGAGCATATAGTAGGCGACAGTTTTTTCGACCTTGACTTGTTGAACCGCAACTTGCATTTGTGCTATTTCATCACAACTAAGAACCGCTTTGACACTTATTCCGGGGTCTCCGGTTTGACGATCAAATAATAACTGCATTTCGGCTTTCTCGTCGGGATAACCCAGCTCAAGCTGCAGCGCAAAACGGTCAAGTTGAGCCTCCGGCAAAGGATAGGTACCTTGATATTCAACCGGATTCTCAGTCGCGATGACCAGAAAAGGGCTGGGCAGCAAACTTGTTTTTCCGGCAATGGAAACTTGTTTTTCGCTCATACATTCAAGCAGGGCGGACTGGGTGCGGGGAGAAGCGCGGTTTATTTCGTCCGCAAGCAGAATATTGGCGAAGACAGGGCCGGGGCGAAAGAAAAATTCGGCTTTCTGCGGGTTGTAAATGGAATTACCGAGAATGTCCGAGGGCAGTAAGTCCGGCGTAAACTGAACCCGGCTGAATTTGCCGTCAATACTGGCGGCCAAAGCCTTGGCAAGAGTGGTTTTGCCGACGCCCGGCACGTCTTCCATAAGAACATTGCCCCCGGCTCCAAGCGCGGTTATCAATAATCTTATACAATCAGCTTTTCCTTTGATTACTTTAGTAAGGTTTTCCTGCAGTAAAACAGTTTTATTTCTTAGTTCTTCCGCGCTCAACGCGCCTGATGCGGTATTGACATTCACTGGCCGGCCTCCATTAAGGTGAAAATACAAACTTCTCAAACATAAACCTTGCTGTCTGAAAATACAAATAAACAATATATCTTTAACCAGTCTATTGCCTGCCGGTGAAAGTGTGCTAAATTATCAGCTGTGTCAGTACCACGTAAGATAGTCGTTTTAAAGGAAATATATGCAGACTGAAAAGAAAAAAAGTAAAATTAAAGCTGTCTTATCCTTTGTCCTGAAAACAGGCCTGGCGATTGCGATAATCTGGTGGCTCATCACTAAGCACTATGATACTTTTGTCGACAACTTAGCCAATATCAATTACTGGTGGCTGTTGCCCGCGGCGCTCGCGTATGGTTTCCATATGCTCGTATGTTCGTGGCGCTGGTACAAATTAGCTCTGGTTCTGGATATAGAAATCACCTTCACGGCGGCTGTGGCCCTGACGATGAAAGGCTACTTCTTTTCCCTCGTCATCCCGGGAGGGGCAATTGGCGGCGATGTGGCCAAGATCGGGTTCCTGAATAAACATACCGCAAAAAACGCCAGGGCTGAAGGTGTATTTTCGATACTAATGGACCGGATGACCGGAATGGCGGCAATGTTCAGTCTGGCGCTCGTGGTTATTCTGCTTTCAATTCCAACCTTGATGAAAGTTAAACTGGAAATAATCAAGCTTAATGATACTATCCGGATTCTGGGAATTGTGGGCCTGACCGCAATGTGTCTGCTGGGGCTGGGAACGATGACCGGTCTGTTTTTCCACCGCTTTTTCAAAAAAATCAAGCCCGTCGGCTGGCTGATGCGCCTGGGTGATAAATACGGACACGGTATCGTGAGCCGTTTCACCAAAGTTCTTGATACCTACCGCAACTCATGGAAACTGCTTACTCAAATGTGTTTAATCAGCATGATATTCGTTCATCTTAACATAGTTTTTGTTGTCTGTCTTATCATGAAGAGCCTGGGTATGAGCTCCTTTAATCCCCTGGATGTCATAACCGCGGTAACGGTCGGCAATGTCGCCGGCCTGCTTCCTTCCAATTCCGGGCTGGGGCTGCGGGATGTTACGATTAATGTCATCCTTGACGCCGCGGGTATTCCGAATGGAGCGACTATTCCAATCGTATTTTCCGCAATACTTATATCTTTCAATCTTCTTGCTGGATTATTCTTTATTTTTGATTTCAGCAAAAAAAACAGACAAGCTTAACTTAGAGTCGAAAAACAATGAGCTATAACGGCTTACAACTGGAAATGAATTTTGACCCGGGCAAAAATCGTTTTCACGAAAATCTCAATAATGGGGAGTTTGTACTTTTATTTGAGTATAACGCTCCGAGTAATGATACGGATCCCGCCCTTGCCGGTGAACGCCTGAAAGAATTCGAATACGCGGTTTTAGGCATCGAAGGCATTCCCGCCGGACTGGCGCTTACGGATCGTTTTGTTTCTCCGGACACTTTGGACGCGTCGACTATCGCGACGGCTTTGAGTGCTGACAGCCGGGATCGGCATATTATATTTTTAAGCGGCCGTGAGTCGAGTTTGGAAAGACTGACGGAAAGGGCTCATTTTTGCATAGCGAACGGCTTCGCCAATATCGTCGCGGTCAGCGGCAATACTTATCCGGGCGAAAGCGCGAAAGAAAACCGCGAACGGGTTTTTTCAGACAGTGTTCATATTCTGGACCTGCTCAGAGCGCGCGAAGAGTATCCATTCTTTTCCGCTTGTGTGGTAAATCCATTTAAATACACCCCGGAAACGGCTTTTCCGCAATATTTCAAATTAATGAAAAAACTTCGTCAGGGAGCCAATTTTGTGCTGACGCAATTTGGCTGGGATATGTTAAAGCTGCAGGAACTGCGCTGGTATTTATCCTATCGCGGGTATCATTTCCCGACGATTGCGCGCTTAATGCTTTTAAGCCCTGAGCTGCTTGAGAAAATTCAGCGGGGGGGGGTGGCGGGAGTTCAGCTTTCCGCCAATTTTCAAGCTGTTCTCGGAAGCGAATTAAAATATTCTCATAACCAGTTTGAGGCGGCTCAATGGCGGCGGCTGGAACTGCAGGCTGCCGGCTGCCGGCTTCTCGGCTACAGCGGCATTCAAGTCGCGGGGCTCAATTCTCCGGATAAAATCAAGATCGCCGCGCAGCGGATCAAGGCGGCATTCAAAGAATTTACCAGCTTTGCGGACTGGTCCCGGGAGTACATGGAATATCTGTCCCGTGCTGAAATGACACCCTATCCGTATAAGTTTTATTTATTTGAAAATCTGTTTTCGCAAGCTCACCTGGAAACCACTCCGTCTATGACCACGGTTCCGCCAGTGAGTCTGTCAAAGCAGGAAAAATACTCCTACAGACTCAAAAAATTTATGTTTCCCCGGGCAGACAAACAGCTTCCGGGAACGCATTTTTTCGCTAAAAAACTTTTTGCCTCATGTAAGGAATGTTCACATTGCCGGCTGCCCGGAACTTTTTATGTTTGTCCTGAGCTTTGCCCGAAAGGCATGGCCAATGGGCCCTGCGGCGGCACTCGCGCGGACGGTTTATGCGAACACGCCGACATACAATGCATCTATAATGAAATTATGCATTTAGCCGCCTGGCGCAATAAAATCCACCAGCTTGAAGAAACCTTAATTCCGCCCGTCGAAAGGAAGAAATCATAATCGTACCGGTTTGGATGCCGGTTTGGATTTTGTTGAGGGGCGCTTCGCCCCTCAAACTCCCCCCGCGCCTTATGCAGGCGGCAGCAGGCGCAAGCGCCTGCACCATATATGTTTTTTTGCTTTTTCCGCTCGGGCTCCGCCCGCTTGAATAAGCAAAAGATATGCACTTTTCCTAATGTAGCATAAGCGTCCCGCTTGTGGTCAAATCGGCAATTTCGTATTTTTCGCTATGAAAAAGCTTAAAATTATGGCGTAGAATTTTTATATTTTTTGAAATTTCGCCTTAAAACAGCCATAAAACTTATGCATGGCTCCAGTTTCTAATAAAACTTATGCATGGCTCCAGTTTCTAAAAACTTATGCATGGCTCCAGTTTCTCATTCCAGTTTCTCATTATTTTGACGGATAATGCCGAGTTGAGCGATGGCGATAGCCGTTCGCTGTAGCGCATTGTTATGGGTTTTAAAAATCATTTGCGATAGTAAAAATAGAAGTTACAGCACCTATTGCTGTAGCTTTGGATATTGAATATTTTTTGAGATTCGCATCTTTTTGCTTTTTAGACTCTGGTGGTTTCGTCAGCATCCCCGCTCATGAAAAATAATTGTAAAAAATTAAAAAAACTCGCTTGCTATTTAATTCAGGAAAGTTACGTTAATAAACATAGTGCACTACATGTTGTGGTCTTTACCTGATTAAACCACTATATCTATTGTATCGCCTGGATTATCAATTATTTACATTTATTAACCGGACGCTTGTCCGAAAAAGCGGCAAAACGTCAGAAAAGAGAGAAGGAGACCACAATGTCCAATACTGCCGGCACTTACAACATATCAGAAGATATATGGAACCGCAAATACCGCTATGCCGGCAGCGATGAACTACCCGAAGACAAAAGTATGGAAGATACCATGCGCCGTGTGGCGGCAGCTTGTGCCGCATCAGAAAAAGACAGCAAAAAATGGGCGCGGGAATTTGAAGAAATCCTCCGCAATTTCGAATTCATCCCGGGTGGACGCATCATCGCCAATATCGGCACTTCACGTAAAGCGGTAACTATGTTCAACTGCTATGTAATGAACAGAATCGAAGATTCCATCGAGGGCATATTTGATACGGTCAAAGAATCCGCCATGACCCAGAAGCAGGGTGGCGGCGTCGGTTTCGATTTCTCGACCATTCGCCCCGAGGGTTCGCATATCCGCGGCTGCGGAGCGCAATCCTCCGGGCCGATAAGTTTTATGCAGGTGCTTGACTCTACCTGCCGCACCATTATGAGTGCCGGGCAGCGCCGCGGAGCACAAATGGGAGTCATGCGTTGCGATCACCCGGACATTGAAGCATTCATCACCGCCAAACGGAAAAACAAGCAGCTTCAGATGTTCAACCTGTCGGTGGCGGTCACCAGTGAATTCATGGAAGCGGTCAGGAATAATACCGACTGGGAACTGAAATTCAACGGCGAAGTCCATAAAACCGTAAAAGCCGCCGAACTTTGGCAGACGATTATGCGTTCCACCTATGATTACGCGGAACCCGGCTTTATCCTGATTGACAGGATCAATGAAATGAACAACCTGAGTTACTGCGAAGATATCACCGCTACCAATCCCTGCGGCGAACAGCCATTGCCCCCGTACGGCGCCTGCCTGCTGGGCTCCGCCAACCTGACCCGTTTTGTCAATAAACCTTTCACCGCCGAGGCCGAATTCAACTACAAACGGCTTGAAAAAGTAATCTCTGTTGCTGTACGGATTCTGGACAATGTCATTGAACTGAGCAACTACCCCTTGAAACAACAACGCGCTGAGGCGGAATCCAAACGGCGCATGGGAATCGGCATAACCGGCCTGGCCGACACCTTTATCTTCCTCGGGGTCAAATACGGTTCGTCTGAATCCGCCAAGCTGGCGGAAAAAATTATGCGGACCATTTCCCATGCCGCCTATCGTTCGAGTATTGAACTGGCCAGGGAAAAAGGTGCGTTCGACTTATTCGATGCCGAAAAGTACTGCAAAGGAAAATTCATCAGGAACCTGCCTGGAGATATTCAGAAAGGAATAAAGGAACACGGCATCCGCAATTCGCATCTGACCTCGATTGCCCCGACCGGCACCATCAGTCTGCTGGCCGGAAATGTTTCCAGCGGGCTCGAACCGGTATTCGCGTTCCGCTACACCAGAACCATCCGCAACAGCCATGAGCGTGACGTCAGCAAAGTGGAAGTATCGGATTACGCCTATAATCTCTATTGCAAGTTCATGCATGTTGCTGCTATTGACGATAAAGGCCTGCCGGACTACTTTGTCTGCTCAAACGACATCAAACCAGTCGAGCATCTGAAAATCCAGGCCGTACTGCAGAAACACGTGGACAGTTCAATATCCAAAACCATCAATATCCCGTCCGATTATCCATTCAAGGATTTTGAAGACATTTACATGAAAGCCTACGAAAAAGGCTTGAAAGGCTGCACCACCTTCCGCCCGTCTGAATACATCACCGGTATCCTGATTAAGGACGAGAAAAAGAAAAAAGGCAAAGATAAAGAAAAGAAAAACGAAAATCAAATTCCGAAACGCCCCGAAGAACTCGAAGGCACCACCTACAAATTGAAGACCCCGCTTTCACCCGACGCGTTTTATGTAACAATCAACGACCTGGTTGTCGATGGTGTACACCGGCCGTATGAATTGTTTATCAATACCAAAAACCTGCAGCATTTCAGTTGGATCGTAGCTATCACCAGATTGATTTCAGCAGTGTTCCGGCATGACCCCAAACCAACTTTCCTGGTTGATGAACTCAAAAGCATCTATGATCCGAACGGAGGTTATTTCAAAAAAGGTAAATACATGCCATCGCTGGCCGCGGAGATAGGTTATGTCGTTGAACAGCATTTGGAAAAAATCGGCATCACCACCGGAAAGAATAAAATCAAGTCCAGCGCGACGGTGACAGAGCTCGGCAATTTCAACAAAATGATTTGTCCACAATGTAATGAACGCGAACTGATTAATCAGGAAAACTGTCTGAAATGCCTGTCCTGCACCTACAGCAAATGCAGTTAACGCTTTTCAGGGCCTTTCAGGCCTGGACAAATGCCCTAATTGCAATTTACCGCAAATTTCTTTGTATGTTTTGAAATGTAATTTTGCAAAATTTTCTAAAGTTTCAGGACCTTGTTCTCGAGCGATTTGCTCCGCGATCTGCGATACTTTCGCGCTGGCGCCTCTGGGCAGTTCAACTCCGGCATCTTCGCTTAGTTTTTCCATAGCCCGCAAAAAACGGTCGCGGGCGAGAATTGAGGCCGCCGCAACCGCTATATCGCTTTCAGCTTTGGTCCGCTGACGCAGGTTAATGGCGCGTCCTTTTTCCTGCAGGGCGTTCTTAATCAAGTGTTCAGCGGCAAATTTGTCCGACAGGACATCTTTGCATTCCGGAGCTTTTTCCAATAAATTTTCAATGACTTTAGCGTGTCCCCAGGCTAAAAGTTTGTTTAAATTATTAAAGCCGCCGTATAAACGGTTATAAGCCGCCGGGCCAATCGCGACGAGCGCGAATTTGCCGCCGGTTGTCCGGCGTATTTCAGCGGCAAGGGTTTTTATTCGTTCAGGACTTTTGATGACTTTGGAATCCTTTACGCCGAGTTCGCGGAGAATCGCTTCAGTTTTTTCATCGACAAACACTCCGGCAATGACCAGCGAGCCGAAAAAATCTCCTTTGCCGCTTTCATCAACTCCGCCGTGAGGATAAAACGCTTTATCCGGGGCTTCTGTTTCCTTTTCGTAACCGAAGCCGGAAGTTTTGAGTATTTCCGGTTCAAGTACGAATAAAACGAATTCTTCAGTGCCTTTGCCCTGAACAGTCAATTTACCGCTGTTATAGGCGACGATGTTGGTTTTATCTTTTACCGCTTTCCAGTGGGCGTACTGCATGTCGCGGAATTCCCAACTGCGTTCGTCCAGGTAATTCCTGAGTTTCTTAATCTGTTTTTCATCCACTTTGCAGACGTATGAAGTTCTTTTTTTTTCTGTCATGATCAGTCACGTGTTGTCTTGCGGCTCGACTTGAGCCAGCCTTCGACAAACTGGTCAAGATCACCGTCAAGAACCGCGGCCGTATTACCGGTTTCGATGCTTGTACGTAAATCTTTAACCATTTGATAAGGGTGTAAAACGTAGGAACGAATTTGATTTCCCCAGCCCATTTCAGTTTTGGCGCCGCGTAATTCATCAGCTTCATTGCGTCGTTTTTCTTCTTCCAGCTCATATAATTTAGCCTTCAGCATTTTCATTGCCGTCGCCCGGTTTTTATGCTGTGAACGCTGGCTCTGGCAGGCGACAACGGCCCCGGTCGGGAGATGAGTGATCCGGATCGCGCTGTCCGTGGTGTTGACGTGCTGCCCGCCGGCTCCGCTGGCGCGGTAAGTGTCCACCTTTAAAACACTTTCATCAATATCAATATCGATATCGTCCTCAAGTTCGGGAAAAATATCAACCGAAGCAAAAGATGTATGCCGTCGCGCCGCGCTGTCGAAAGGCGATATGCGAACCAGGCGATGCACGCCTTTTTCAGCTTTTGCGTAGCCGTAGGCGAATTCGCCTTGAACGCGGAGCGTAACGCTTTTGACGCCGGCTTCATCGCCCTGCTGTATTTCGATGATTTCATCTTTCCAGCCGCGCCGTTCGAACCAGCGCCGGTACATGCGCAGCAGCATGCTTGCCCAGTCGCAGGATTCAGTGCCGCCGGCTCCGGCGTGGATAGACACAAAAACGTTATTGGAGTCAAACGGCCCCGACATGAAACTTAATAGTTCAACTTTATCGAGCTCTTGAGTCAGATGTCCGCAGCTTTCTCCGGCTTCAGCAAGCATCTCGGGATCTTCTTCGGCCATTTCGAGGAGCACTTCCAAATTTTCAATTTCACTGAGTAGTTTTTTATAAGGTTCCGTAGCGCTTTTGCAGGAACTCAGCCGGGCCACAATTTTTTGAGCCGTTTCTTTGTTGTCCCAAAAACCGGGAGCGGACATTTTTTGTTGAATTTCAACAATTTCCGCTTCTCTCTCTTCAATTTTCAGAAATTCGTGAAGTTGCTCAATGCGTTCTTTAGTATTTTGAATATAGGTTCTAAATTCTTCAAGAGTCATAGGACTTTCCGGTTATCAATAAATTTTTATAGCTTTACTATATCAGAAACCCTTACAGAAACAAGTCAGGGACAGCAAAAAACAATAACGAAGCCGACGCCCTGAAAAGCCCTATCTTATGAAGATAAAATAAAATTTATGGATTATCACTGACTATCAAGGGCTTTACCGGCGTCCCGTCACTCCATTTTCCCATAAAGCGCTGCCGGGGAGTATTCCCCAGGGCATATTCGCGGTTTCGGGCATAAAATGCAGCTTCATACAAGCCGTCAAAAAGCTTCCAGAACCCGTAATAATCCAATGCGTTAACCGATTGCGGGGAATTCGCGAAATCCGGAAAATTATTATTACCCGCCTCCCGGCGTTTCCTGAGCCTGGCTTTCAATCTCTCCCTGAGCCTGGACAGCAAGGGCCCATCTCTTTTTCCGCTTTCTTTTTTTTCTCCCGAATCATAATCTTTATCAACGGCAACGGGAGCAAAATGATTTGCCGTCAGCGCCGGTTTACCATGAGCATCAGACACCATAATTATAAAATCCTTATTGGCGGGAGGAATTTGAGAACTCTCTTTAAAAATTCTTTTCGCATCTATATCACGAACTATCTTATCTTTATCCCCTGCTACAACCAGAAGCAGGGTACTTTCAGGTATCGTGCTCAAATCCGCCAGCGGAATTGCCGTTTTTTTAATTCTGGACCATGATTTGCCCGGTTGGACGCACATAATCGCCTTCGGTTCGGGAAGGCCGGCGGAAGCGGCTGAGGCCGCCATGTTGGCGGACACCTGCCCGCCGGCCGAATGGCCGACAATGGCAAACTTGTCCAACTCCGGTTTTACCCTCCCCTCCCTTTGCAGACGCTTGATGGCATTTTTTACCGCCCGGACGGCATTGGGAGTAATCCGGCCTGTGGGGTAACGCCATTTTCCCGGTTCCTGATAGGCGGGGTAGATGACGATGTTGCCCCTGCGGACAAGATGCTTAATCCATGCCCCGTAAACCTTTGGATTTGTAGCGCCCCAGCCGTGATTGAAAACTATCAGCGGGGCTGACTTCGGCGCGGGGCCCGCCGGTGTAAAAATCCAGTATTGGTCAGCTCCTTCTCCATAAACATTTTTAGTCACCCCGGCATGACGATAATCTGTGCCGCCGGGCCCGGATGCGGGTTGTTCCGGCGGAGTCAAGGCGGCAGAAGTTTTAGCGGCGAAGAAAAAAATCACAATTAGTAAAAGCGGCCGAAATAGTATTTTCATTTTCCTGTCCTTTCTTTTATTGAGTTACGGTCAAAAATTTTGTTTTCCATTACTTTTCCATTGGATTAAAAATTAAATAAAAGCCTTAAAAAGTCACCCCTAAGGCTATTTTTCACTCCTCAGTCGTGTTTTTAATGTAGCATAAGCGTCCCGCTTGTGAATATTCTCAAGCGGAACGGTTGACTTTCGCTATGCTCAGTCTCAGCCTCCGCAAAGTGAGCTACATTGCGTTCGTGCAGCAATTTCGCATTTTTCGCCATTAAAAAGTTTAAAATTGAGGCGTTAAATTTTTATAAATATTCAAAATCAAGCTCAAAATAACTAAAATAAAGATGTATGACTCCGACTCAACTCCGACTCAACTCCGACTCAACTCCGACTCAACTCCGACTCAACTCCGACTCAACTCCGACTCAATTGTTTCAGATTCCTGAATATTATCTGAGTGCTTGATCTGACCATTAAACTGATATAAGACTTTACGCCAATCAAAAGAGAATCCTGAAAAAAACGATAAAATGGAATGGCTCCACAAGTTATCATTTTAGTATACTGACTGTTGAAAAAAGAGTATACGCTGTTACTGCAAAATAATGGCAATGCCACCGCAATTCCGAATAACAGACCAATCGGAGTTCCATTTCGTTTTTCTCGATTCCCTGCATTTTTTGCCTGCTCCAGATTAAACTGACGGTTTACCTCTATCAAGAAGTGATCCATATTTAATTCATGTTTTTTGCAAATGTATTTGATTTCATTCATTTTAAGTTCTATGTTCTTTAGCATAACAACCTTTTACTGTTAAAATTTAAATTTATTATAAGCTATTGAAATATAGCATGTTAAGGGTTGTTTTTCAATGTTTGATTGTTCGTTTTTTCGCTCAAATTTGAACTGCAAAACTTGAGTAATATACTAATCAGAAAGTCTTCCTTATCTATTATGCCGGGATATTTTTCCGGGTGTTTTTCTAGAACTAGAGTACATTTATTTCCTATCTTATCAGCTTTTTCTTTAAAGTTGAGTCCAAATTTCACGTGGTGAATACCATCATTTTCCTGATCCAAATATCCCGTGTATATCATCATAATCGGAGGAGTATCGGCGTTCAGATGTTTTATCGGTGAAAACTCATCGAAAATTGTTTTTGCCATATCGTATTTTTCGAGCATCTCTTCGCTGTTATCAAAGCCAGTGGCAAAACTGATCATACAGTGATTTAAAGCATCCTTATTATCCCATTCTTCAAGTTGCCTGGGATCTATTGTAGTTTGAGCGTTTGTTACTAGAGCTCCGCAAAGGCGTGTTGATTCTCTTAGCACCGGATCTTCTGCGGAAGGATCAGTCATGTCGGCATGTGTTGCCAGCCAAAGGCTTGTACAACCGCCGGCGGACCTGCCAGTTGCCGCGATGTATTTTTTGTCAATATTGAACTTTTTTGCTTTGTATCTTAAAAACTGAATTGCCCTTGCCGCGTCATAGACCGGTGTCGGCAGTTTATTTTCAGGAGTAAAACGATAATTTACTGCTGCAAAAGAAATTCCATTCCTAAGCATTTTTTGTATTGTATCTTGATTTTGTTCCGCCGCGGCTTTCTTATCGCCTCCAACCCAGCCACCGCCATGAATATGAACTAATAAGGGCGTCGGCAACTTAGCATCCGCTAACCATAAATCTAATGTCTGTCGCTCTTCGGAACCATACTTTATGTCTGTAAAAGTTGGTGCTGCTTCATTGTCTGCAAAAACTTCTTCCATTTTTGTTTACCTTAGTTTCTCGGTTGTTTCTCGGTTTTCTCGGTTTTGCTTCGGCGGTGACTTGCGGCAGGCATTCCTCTCCGCTAATCGCAACGGCTTTACTCCAATATACTTCGCGGCGATGACTTTCGCAAGTTTAAACCGGGGACTGTCTCTCTATGTAAACTAAAAATTTATAAGCTAAAAGTTCAATCTTAACTGTTTCTTTTTATTGAATCTTTATCAAATGGAGTTAATGTATAGTGGGTTCGAAGGTTTCTGTTGTGCGGGAAAATCTTTTCTCGCAGGCAGTTATATTACAATAAACAGAACCATAATAAGCGAAGGAACACAAAATGGAAAAGTTTGATCTGTGCGTTATCGGCGCCGGGCCCGGAGGCTACGTCGCGGCAATTCATGCCGGGCAAAAGGGATTGAATACAGCCATAGTTGAAAAAGAAAATGTCGGTGGAACCTGCCTCAATATCGGCTGCATCCCGACAAAAACTTTAATCGCCGGAGCGGAAGTGCTCCACAAAGCCCGGCACGCGGCTGATTTCGGTATTGATATCAGCGGTGAAATCACTCCCGACTGGGATAAAATGCAAAGCCGTAAAGACGAAATTATCGTCAAACTGCGCAAAGGCATCGGCGGTCTGCTGAAAGCCGCCGGAGTTACAACTTTTAACGGCACAGCTTCTTTCCTCGACCGTAAAAACCTTGTAGTTAAGGGCGGCGGGGACAATGGTACTGAAATTAGCGCTGACAATTTTATTATCGCCAGCGGTTCTGAATCGCTGGTTCCGGGATTCATTCCTGAATCCGGCCGGGTATTGACTTCAACCGGGCTTTTATCCATTGAAAAAATTCCCGAAAGCCTTTTGATTTTAGGCGGCGGCGTGATTGGTTGTGAATTCGCCTGTCTGTTCGCGGAACTGGGCAGCAAGGTTACTGTCGTTGAAATGCTGCCGGATATTTTGTCCGTAGTGGACAAAGAAACCGCCCGGGTGGTCGCCGTCAAAATGAAAAAAGCCGGCATTGAAATCCTGACCGGTACGGCAATGTCCGACATCAAAGCGGACAGTCGCGGAGTCAGCGGCAAAGTCGGCGGCAAAACAGTAAAAGCTGATTACCTGCTGGTTTCCATTGGCCGCAAAGCGGTTTCCGATGATTTGAATCTGGCCGCCGCCGGCGTGAAAACCAATGAAAAAAGTTGGATACCCGTCAATGAATACTGCAAAAGCAATGTTCCTGATATTTACGCGATTGGCGATATCGCCGGAAAAATCTTCCTGGCGCATTCGGCCAGCGCGATGGCTTTCTGCGCGGTGGACAACATTTGCGGCGAACGCAGTGAATTCAGTTATGATTTAGTGCCGGCTTGTATTTTTACCAGCCCTGAAATCGGCACGGCGGGCTTGACTGAAGAGCAATGCAAAGAACAGGATATTGATTACAGCGTCGGCAAATTCCCCTTTGCCGCACTGGGCAAAGCAATGGCTATTGGAGAAACTGACGGTATGGTTAAAATCATTGCCGACCGTCAAACGGACCAGGTTCTTGGCGTTCACATCGTCGGGCCGCATGCAACTGATTTGATCGCTGAAGCCGTTCCGGCAATGCGGCTTGAGATCACTGCGAAAGAACTTGGCAAAGCTATCCACGCGCATCCGACGCTTGGTGAAGCGATGATGGAAGCGGCTCACGCGCTTCACGGCGAATGCGCGCATATTCCTGTCCGCAAAAAAAGAAAATAAAAATTGCGGCCGGCGCCAAGCCGCCGGCTGCGGCAAAATAACAAAAACCCGTGATTCAAGCTTTTATTCGGGCGGCGTTCATAAAACCGGAGTACATGCTGTATGGTAAAAAATAACAGAATTTTAATTGTGGATGATCAGGAAGACTTGCGCGAACAACTGGGCAAATTGCTTGTCAACTGCGGCCAGCCGAACAAAACAAGTTCATTGGTTCAAAGTATGCGCGCGCGGTTGATGGGCATTGAGCACGAAATACAAAATCCCGCTCCCAAAATCGCTCCTAAATATGATATTGATACCGCGGGACAAGGTAAAGACGCTTTCGAAATGGTACAGGCCGCGATTGACAATGACGCGCCTTACGCTGTTATGTTTACCGATATGCGCATGCCTCCGGGCTGGGACGGACTCAAAACCGCTAAAAAGATCCGGGAAATTGACAAAAATATTGAAATCGTGATTATGACCGCATACGCTGACCACGATCAGAGTACCATTGCTCAGGAAGTGGGAATGCCGGAAAAACTCCTTTATATCAAAAAGCCGTTCCAGGCTGAAGAAATTTTTCAACTCGCGATGTCCCTGACCGCCAAATGGTGTGCTGAAAAGCTTGAACGCATACGCCGCGCCTGGCTCGAAAAAACGCTTGTCTGCATGCGTGCGGCAAGATACTACGAAAATGAGCCTAACGGTCATTATCTGGCAACACTTAATTCTTTTCTCTCCTTTTTGAACACATCCAAAGGAATGATCGCGAAGTGGGATGATGAACAGAAAAAATGGTTACTTAAAGGCAATAAAGATGTCGAGAAAGCCTTCGCGAACGATTTTTTCGCTAAACATGCCGAGCACCTGCGAAAATGCAGCGCGATCCAGAGTGAGGTTGATGGAGTTTATGTAATTCCTCTGAAAAACAATGATTTTTCCGTAATAATAGGAATTTTGGACGTTCGGACTCAAAATGATCCTGAATGGTATAAGTTATTGAATTTATTGCTGATGACCTCACTTGAAGGACTGGAAAATGCTTCCATAAAAGCGAAAAATTATTGTGAAACAAATAAAAATTGCAAGTTTATCGCCACTGCCAGGGAAATACGTTCCGGTATAAAAAAATTACAGGAAAGATACGAGTCAGATAAAGATATAAAACTATTATTCCAAAAAATCAACGAAATCATCGAATCATCTAAAGCGAAAGATGCCGTATAAAATCAAAAATCTGTTGTGCTGATTCTTAAGGATAGACGCCGGCAGCGATGGCTTTCATTACGCTTATGAAGAAACCAGCGGCTGTGGCCGCTGGCCTCAATAAGGACTAGTGTCTAGTCAAGCTTGTAATGTCGTTTTACGCCCCTGGGGACAGGGGCGGCTACATCTTTTTGCTACATTCAGGTTTCCCAATGTAGCCACGGCTGTCCCCAGCCGTGCCAGAGGTCAGTTTATGGTTGA